>JACCDQ011883266.1_pt1 | contig 11566 bp, 11 predicted proteins | sample 7446031 | NCBI WGS metagenome assembly JACCDQ01 (sample SAMN15323442, study PRJNA562643) | freshwater metagenome | isolation source: river surface water | place: USA:Blue River Watershed | collected 2017-08-17
ATAAACGCAAAGGCGGTTCCAGATTTTCCAGTCCGCTTAACCGGCCAAACTGATTAACAAAACCATTTTGATTTGGATTGATCGTATTCCAATAAGAGCTTTCGTTGCTGCGGCGTACATAGCGTTGAAAGTTTAAACCCCAATCCTGTTTTTCTTTTTTTGCAAAGCGAAGTGAGAAGTAAGGAATTTTCATTTCAACCACCCAACCATCTTCACGCATGGTTACTTTACTTTCCCAAACAGCATCCCAGCTATAATCGCTCGGCGGACCAAAGTTTGAACTGCGGTTCGGACTTAAACGTCCATCGCTTTGTACGTTACGGCTTGTTACTACAAATTGAAACCCGTTCTGATCATCGTTATACGTATCAAAGAAAACAGAGAAATAATCAACATCCTGCTGGCTCTCTTTATCCCGTGCCGTTAATTGTGTGCGTACGAGTTTCGTATCGTCGTACAAATAAGCACCAATGTAAATAGAGCTGTTATCGTACACCACATATACTTTGGTTTTGTAAGCAGAAGCCTCACCGTAATTCGGCGCATTTACAATAAAGTTTTCGGCAACAGGTGCTGTTTGCCAAAATGCTTCATCGAGCACTCCATCTATTTTGGGCGATTGTGCAATTTTATTGGCCTGAAGCGTACGTTCCGGTTCGTTACCGGCAAAGGAATTGGCTGTGGCAAGCAGCAGAATAAGGGTTACAATCAATCTCATACGGCGGGCAAGCTACTAAAAGAAAACCGCTCACCCGTTTTCAATTGGATGAGCGGCCTTGCTGTTATTTAATGCAGAACTGCAGCGGATCAGTTCATTTTCTTTTTGAGGTTATTCACCTGATCCTGCAGGTTACTCACCAACGAAGCCAGGTTGGTTACATCCCAACGTTGCGCCTGGTTTACTCGGCTCAGCACCATTTGCGCACTCCAGAATTCCAGTACATCTTCGGCGTTTACCTGATAGGGTTGATAGGCCGGATTATCGCTGACCAGCGTGAGCTTATTTTTACTGCGGTTGCTTTTTAGCACACGCTTGTACACCACCCCTTCCGATTTACTGAGGATGATGTACGCATTGTTGTTCTTTACATCGTCGAGGTTGTGCACTTTTTCTCCCACAATTACACTACCGCTTGGCGTTGGCAACATACTATCTCCCACTATTTCAAATGCACGATAAGTGCCGCCGCTCAGCATCGGCAATGTAAAGGTGTTCAACTCATCTAAAAACTCCGGATCGGCATAACCGTTCAGGTAACCGGCAGCAGCCTTCACCGGTACAAAATGAATAACGTTGGTTTCAGCCATCATTTTCAACTGACGGCGTTTGGCGAGATAAGAACCTTTTGTTTCGCTCAGATCTTTACGCAACAGATCATCAATGCTTACTTTAAATAAATCGCTCACCGTTTCCAATACATCGTAGTTGGGTTCGGCACGCTCTTCTTCGTAAGCACCTACCAGCGATCGTTTAATGCCGATCTTTTGTGCAAATTCTTCCTGTGTCCATCCACGCAACTTGCGCAGGTATTTGAGGTTTTGATTGGCAACGGCCATGGTCTGCTAATTTTATTGGAGCGAATATACTAATTATTTTAGTTTATCAAAATATTTTATTCCCTTCCTGAATCAGCATAAACAAAAGCGCTATGTTGTTTTGCATCTGCAATCATCCACGCAACAATTTTGTGGACTGCTTAATAAATCAGATTTTTACCCGATACAAGAAAGGAACCGATTATGGCGAAGAACACAAAAAAGAAAGAACAACCAATCATCCTTATCACCAACGACGATGGCGTTACTGCACCGGGAATCCGCAGCCTGGTAGAAGCAGTTAAAGATTTAGGCAAAGTAGTGGTGGTTGCACCCGATAAACCACAAAGCGGTATGGGGCATGCCATTACCATTGGCTTTCCGTTACGCATGCAGCGGGTTTATTTAATGGACGATGTGGAAACATGGCAGTGCAGTGGCACACCGGTTGATTGTGTAAAACTGGCGGTTGATAAAATACTGCACCGTAAACCCGATATCTGCCTCAGTGGTATTAACCATGGCGCCAACCACAGCATTAATGTTATTTACAGCGGTACAATGAGTGCGGCTATTGAAGCAAGCATTGAAAGTATTCCGTCGGTTGGTTTTTCGCTGTTGAACTACAGCATGGAAGCCGATTTTAGCGGGGCCAAGATATATGCCCGGCAGATTGTGCAGCAGTTACTCAAAGGCAAACAGGATAAACATCTTTGCTTAAACGTAAACTTCCCGAATGTGGATGCTAGTTTAATTAAAGGAGTAAAGGTTTGCCGTCAGGCGTATGCGAAATATGTAGAAGATTTTGATGAGCGTAAAGACCCATCGGGCAAAAGCTATTACTGGCTTACCGGCGAATTTAAAAACTTCGATAAAGGAAAAGATACCGATGTTTGGGCGCTCGAACACAATTTTGTAAGCGTTGTTCCCGTTCAATTCGATCTTACGGATTATAAACTGAAAAAGAAACTCGAAACCAAACTTAAATTCTGATGCTGAAACTGGATAAAATCCCATTTGGAATTGTATTAGGTGCACTTGCTCCTATCTTAGGTCTTGTTATTTATTATTTTGTAAAAGCACCATCCATCAGTTTTGGTGAGTTTGTAGAATTTTTCTTTACCAACAAAGCCATGCTTACTGCAGCAGGCAGTGTTTGTTTAATTGCGAATATTATTTTGTTTACTCTGTTCATCAATGCACGCCGTGATAAAACAGCCATTGGCATTTTTGCCATGACAGTGATGTATGGGCTTATTATCCTTTACGCTAAATTCTTTATGTAAAAAAAATGGGGTATTACAACTGCCCCATTTTTTTTCTTCCGGTTTCTTTACCGTTTGAATTATAAAAGATAATTAAGCTAAGTTTACCTGCCGCATTATACATTTTCCATTCGTTGTAGCGTATGCCATTTTTATAAGCACCTTTCCACAACCCTTCTGCTGTGCGATGCATCCACACACCATCCCGCAATCCTTCTTTATAATAACCGGAATCTTTAACCATGCCGTTATCAAAATAGTTCATGTATAAACCGTGGTGCAAACAATCATTAAACACGGGGTGATAATGTGCCGGGTCGCTGCTATTATCCTGCACAAGCGTTGCAAGATTATTTGTACGCAAAGCACGTTGCTGTACAAAAGAAGAACCTGCCTGTAAAAACTTCACAGCATCTCTTCCTTCCTTCTTATATCTGGCCGTAAGAGCAAATGAATATTGTTTGGGGTGATTCAGCTCTACTTCTCTTTTTACCCGCTGAAACAAATCGGCGTTGTAGGTGCGTACAGCAATTAACTGTCCGGCAGCGTTCCACACTTTCCATTCACCATTGGGCACACCTTTTACCAATGTACCCTCATCGAGCAATTGCCCATTGGCATAGCGGCTTTGCCAGCTGCCATGCAGTTTCCCTTTTTTTGTTTGGCCTGTAAAAGAGGCTCCGTTGGATGCTGCTATTTGAACAGCCCCTTCCGTTTCCAACTGAAACGGATAAGTTTTAAACAGTGAATGACTGAATGTGAATACAGAAATTTCTACCGGTAACCGGGGCGGGTTACCCGATGCGTGCAGCTGATGTTGCGCAAATACACCCTGAAATATTACACCGGTAATAAAAAACAAGAGTAAATTTTTCTTCATACGCTGTATTGTGTTGCAAAGGTACGTCACACTAACACTCGATAGTGCTGATTACAGACAGATTTTTTACTGCTTTACAACATTAACAAGAACTTAAAAAAAAGGGTCGCCTAAGTGGCGACCCGTAACCCTTGTCTATTGATTATGACTAAAACTTTATGCTTACTTTTTTACGATCAACGTTTCGGCAATTACACGGGTACTGTTTTCAATGGTAAACACGGCCGGCTTTGCATCTTTTGTACTGGTAACTTCAATTGTAATACCCACGTAACCTAATTCTTCGGTATTTAACTGGTACTTACGTTTAATGTTAACACCACTTATGTTTTCCTGGTAAAGAATAGCACCAAACTCATCTTTTACAATAACCAAAAAACGCTCGCTTGATGTGTTGTTTAAAGAAAGCTGGAATACAGGTTGGTTATCTAAACGACCGATCATTTTGAGCTCTGCAGCTGGAGCTGCATCGGTTACTACTGTTGTTGCGTTTGCGTTGATGCCTGTTGCTACGGTTAATAATGTAAATAAACCGATTACTGCATTTTTCATTGTTGTTCTCATTTTACTATGCTTTTAAATTTTTACGAAATATGTATTCTTTTTCACAGGCAATAATCGCAGTAGTGGAACAAGTATCGTTGGAGCAAGCAGGATTGTCAATTAATAACTCCGGAGATTTGGTACGGATCCGAAACGCATTTTGTTTCGTTGACAAGGCAAAAGTACAACGGCATAAACCACTGCACAAGTCAAATAACGGCTCATTTAATGGCCTTAAATTTCAAAACGTTTTCTTAAAACCCTTAACCAATAAGGCTTTCAGGGGATATTTTGCATGATGCCCAATGGCCGACTTAAGCACGGATTAACAAATTATTAAGCGTAAAATTGACACTTAAATACGTCTGAAATTGCCGTTTTCAAAAAAAACAACACAAAAAAAGTAAACGGTTTAGAGCCACTTGCTGAGATTAGGATAGCTAAAAGGGATATAAAAGACCGGGCATAAGTAATCCACACACATCCCTCCATTCAACAACATTGCACAGCTAAACTCGCAATGCAGGTTAAAACAATATTCATATCCGCTTTGTAGAAGATAAACGTGGGAGTATAAACCGAAAAGACAGATATATATTATTTTGAATGCTATCAAAATCTAAGTATTTTAACCTATCAGTAAAAAAAGAATATCAACTTATTTGCTTATCTGTATAACCATTAAAAGAAATTTATAGAACTAACGACTTTGGCTAAGAAACATTACTAATCGTATTTTTGGAAACCCTGTTATAGCGGAAGATTACCAAAACCCATGCTTTTAAAATTTAAAACAGATATAATCCTATCCATAACTGCATTACTGTTATTTATAACAATAATGATTGTTTTCTATTTTGCAAGAACTGAACAAACCCGCCTGTATAATCTTAAAGAAAGCAGCAAGCATACAAAAACGGTACTGCTCCATTCCAGAGAATTACTGAACGAGTTAGCAAAAAACGAGACTGCTACCAGAGGTTTTGCGTTAAGCGGCGACAGTATTTACTTAGAACAAAAATCATTGACTGTTCCTACAATTAAGCAACATTTTCTGGCACTTCAGCAATCAATGCTTGAGCATCCGGAATTGAAAGATAACGCAGACTCCCTTGAGATTTTATTAAACACAAGGCTGGCTTATTCTGACAGTGTTGTAAGCACCCGTAAAAATAAGGGCCTGTTAAAAACATTGGAGCTGATACAACAAGGCAAAGGAATCAGGTATACAGATGAAATAAAAAGCCTGCTGGAAAAAAATGATCATATAGAAAACAGCTTTTTAGATGCACAAAATAAAGAAAGCCAAATTTCACTTATCTGGATCACCAGACAGTTTTATATTATTCTTATTGTTGCACTTTTCTTATCAGCTGTTTTTATAACTATAGCTCTGCGTAACCTGAGAAACAGACGTAAAACAGAAGAACTTCTGCAATACAACAATGCGCTTCTTTCAAGTATTACGGATGCCGTTATTTCGATTGATGAAAACCTGTTAATTAAAAGATGGAATAAAGGAGCTGAAACAGTTTATGGCTGGACGGAAGCCGAAGCAATTGGAAAACCAATCAATAAACTTTTACAAAGCAGGTATACAACGATTAACGGAGAACAAATTATTACTGAAGTAAAAAAAAGCGGCAGTGTACAGACAGAAATTCATCATATAACAAAATACAACGAACCAATTTCTGTATTCTCAACTGCTTCTGCTGTTTTGAACAAACAGGGAATATTCAGCGAAATTCTGATCTTAAATAAAGACGTTACTGAACTACGGGGTTTAGCCAATACACTTGAAACAAAAGTACTTGAACGAACAGAAGACCTGAATAAAATAACCCGTTTGTATGCGTTCATCAGTCAACTGAATGAGTTAATTGTTCGTACAACAAATAAAGAAACATTATTTCAGGCTACTTGCGAACTGGCCGTTAAACATGGCCAGTTTCGTATGGCATGGATAGGGCTTGTTGATGAAAGTACTGGCCTTGTAAAGAGCGTAGCTAAAGCCGGACATGAGGATGGCTATTTATCGATCATTAAAAAAATATCGATTGATGAAAATTCAGCAGAGGGAAAAGGCCCTACAGGAACTGCTATAAGAAAAGGAGGCTTTTACATTTGTCAGGATATTACAAGCAATCCGGATCTTGCGCCTTGGCGTGATGAACAAATAAAGAGAGGCTATTACTCTTCCATGTCAATTGCAATTAAAAAATTCGGCATACCCATTGGTGCTTTAACAGTTTATGCACCCCAACCTTTCTTTTTTGGCGATTCGGAAATTGAATTGCTACAGGAAGCAGCAGAAGATATTTCCTTTGCCATTGAAAACTTAGAAAAAGAAGAGCTACGAAAAATTACTGAGGCAAAGCTCAATGAAAGTCAGTCGTTAACAGAGGCATTTTTCGACTCGAGTGTAGATGCCATCCTGCTTACATCTCCTGATGGAACCATTCATTCTGCAAACTTAGCAGCGTGCAAAATGTACCAGCGAACAGAAGAAGAAATAAAGACAGTTGGTAGAAACGGGATGGTTGACACCAACGATCCACGGTTAGCCGCATTTCTAAAAACCCGTGCAGAGAAAGGGTTTGCAGTTGGCGAGTTTACACAAATACGAAAAGATGGAACACATTTCCCTGCCAGAGTTAGCTCTGCAATTTTTTCGGATGAATTCGGCAAGCAATATGCCAGTTTAATTGTACACGATTTAAGCGAATTCGTTAAAAACGAAAACCTGGTCAGAGATTACCGGTTTGCACTCGATGAGTCATCTTTAGTAGATATCTCCGACAGCGATGGACGTATTATCTATGCAAACGACAACTTCTGCGCCTTAGCAGGTTATACTAAAGAAGAACTGCATCATATTGATCACCGTCAGTTCAACTCGGGTTATCATCCGAAATCGTTCTTTACAGAACTGTGGCAAACGATTAAAAGTGGAAAGGTTTGGCGTGGTGAAATAAAAGAGAAATCGAAAACCGGTGACTTCTTTTGGGTAGATACAACCATTGTTCCATTTATAGACAGCGAAGGGCGTGTATTTCAGTTCATGAGTATTCGCAGTGATATTACAGCTAGAAAAAATGCAGAAGAAAAAATAAAAATAGCGAACGAACAATACGAAATACTGTCGTATGCCACCAGCGACACAATCTGGGACCGGGATTTGCTGACGAATAAAATCACCTACAACAAAGGCATTGAAACAATGCTTGGTTACAGTATTAATGATGTAAAAGATCTTGATGCGTGGTGGAGTAAAAATATTCATCCGGATGACTATCCGAAAATTGCCTCTATGTTAGATACGGTATTTGTAAATAAGCAAAAAGTAGTAACAGAAGAATACCGCTTCCGCTGTGCAGATGGCAATTACAAATACATTTACGACCGTGCATTTGTAATTTATAATGATGATGATGTACCGGTACGTATGATTGGTGCAATGCAGGATATCAGTTATTTGAAGGAGGAAGAGCAACGCACCAACAAAGCTATTATTGATGCACAGGAACGTGAACGGCAGCAAATTGGTATGGAGCTGCACGATAACGTAAAACAAATTATTGCAGCTTCACAAATTAATCTGGAGTTAGCCAAAAACAAGCTCGATCAAAAAGAAATGCTTTCAGAAATTCTCAAAAGAGTTTCTCTTTACCTGAAAGATGCTATTCATGAATTAAGACGATTATCGCACCAGTTAGCTCCTTCAATTGATGACGAGCTGGAACTGTCTGACACGATTGCCTCCATTGTAAACAGTATGCAGTTTGATGAACATTGTAAAGTAAGCATCAATGTTGATAACCATTTGCAAAAGAAGATCATGAGTTCCGAAGTGCGTACGGCCATCTTCCGCATTCTGCAGGAGCAGCTTACAAATATTCATAAACATGCAAACCCTACAGCCGTCTCTATTATTGTAAACAAAACAGAAACAGGGCTCTACCTTAAAATTGAAGACAACGGCAAAGGCTTCGATATGAAACAAAAGAAAGAAGGCATAGGGTTGGAAAATATGCGCCGGAGAATACTTTTTCTGCATGGCGATTTAACGGTACAATCCTCTCCCGGAAAAGGATGTAAAATAGAAGCAATTATTCCCTTGTAACATTATCGCACAACAGAGGTTTATCATCTCAGCGGCAGTGCTTACCTTAGCATCCTCATGAAGTATTACATTATAGCAGGCGAAGCAAGCGGCGATTTACACGGCAGCAATCTCATTAAAGAATTGCATAAACTCGATTCTGTTGCTGTAGTACGTTGCTGGGGTGGCGAAAAAATGCAGGCAGCCGGTGCAACATTGGTAAAGCACTACCGTGATCTTGCTTTTATGGGTTTTGTAGAAGTGCTGAAAAACATCCGCACTATTTTCAGCAATCTTGCTTTTTGTAAAGAAGATATTCTTGCACATAAACCCGATGTGCTGATCTTAATTGATTATCCGGGTTTCAATTTACGTATTGCACAATGGGCAAAAGCACAAAACATTCGTGTAGTGTATTACATATCGCCACAAGTATGGGCATGGAAAGAAAACAGGGTGAAGATGATGCGTACCTGCATTGATCAGATGCTGGTGATACTGCCTTTTGAAAAAGAATACTATCAAACAAAATGGAACTGGACAGTTGAATACGTTGGCCATCCATTAATGGAAGAAATTGACCGGTTTAAAACAGAAGATCAACAAACACTGCAACATACAGGCGATGTTACAAAACCCATCATCGCATTATTGCCGGGCAGCCGCAAACAGGAAATACTAAAGAAACTGCCGGTAATGCTGGAGGTAAGTAAACAGTTTACAGATTACCAGTTTATTGTAGCAAAAGCACCCGGCCTTGATAGTTCGTTTTACGATGAGCTACTCCAACCGTACAGCAACGTTTCCTACGTAAGCAATCAAACGTATTCGTTACTCCATCATGCAACAGCTGCATTGGTAACATCGGGCACTGCTACGCTGGAAACAGCTTTGTTTCAAATACCCGAAGTAGTTTGCTACAAAGGCAACGAAATCAGTTATCAGATTGCTAAACGGCTTATTAACATCAAATACATTTCGCTGGTTAATCTTATTATGGACAAAGAAGTGGTAAAGGAATTAATTCAGCACGAAATGAATACTGAAAATCTGGTAAAGGAATTACAAGCTGTTTTACCCGGTACTCCAAAGCGTACACAAGTATTACAGCAATACGATCAACTGCGCAACTTATTAAAAGCAGGCGGCCATGCCTCTGCTACTGCTGCCAGATTAATTATTAATGAACTGCAATAACCGTTTGCTATTTAAAAAGAGGAAGAATGCCGTAGCGAAACAGCAATACCAACATGGCAAAAAGAAATACATAAATTGAAATACGGTTAATGCCGTGCATGTACTTCATCCACTGCGTTTTTTCCTGGTTTGGATCAGGTTTCTTAATGTACAAGTATTCCGCTATCTGTCGAAGAACGCCCATAATTCTCGTTTTAATTGAAACAATAAAATTAAAAGAAAGTTCAGTGTGTTATGATTTGAATCATAAAAATTCCTCACCCCTTGTTATAGTTTCGATACGTTAATTTCTCATTTGTTTAAACGTTTAAAAACTGTTTATGAACTATCGTATCATACTTCCTGCTTTTGCATTGGGTATTTGCATTTCCTGCAACAACGCATCCGACACTAACACCGCTGCTGCTGCAACAACAGAAGCAGCAGACGGCGGCCAATCAACTGTTGAAGACAACGAATCGGCTAAAGACATTGTAAAAATTGCAGCCGGCAGTAAAGACCATACAACACTGGTTGCAGGTTTAAAAGCTGCTGATTATGTGAATGTAATTTCAAATGCAGGACCGTTTACGGTTTTTGCGCCCACTAATGCTGCATTCGACAAATTACCTGCAGGTACACTGGATGAATTACTGAAGCCCGAAAACAAAGACAAACTTCGCAGCGTGCTTGAGTACCATGTATATGTTGGTGTGTTGAAAGATGCATTGATGAGCGATGGACTTACTTACGGAATGGCCAGCGGACAAAATGTAACTATTGGCAATAAGGATGGAAAGATGACGGTAAATGGCATCAACATTATTGCAACAATACCTGCCAGCAACGGTATTATTTATGTAACAGATGGTATATTGCTTGCTCCTGCTAAATAATCCTTAAACAACAGCAATAAAAAAGGCATCCGGTTGGATGCCTTTTCGTTTTAGCATGTATAAATTCAATACACCCGATCTTCATTTGGAAGTGCAGCAATTTTTATCTGCATAACAGTTGCAATGGCATAGGCCCGTTGCTTTGCCAGATTCGCCTTCTCCCCTTCAAACAATTCATCAACAGTCGTATTAAACAACTCAATCCATTTGTCGAAATGCTTTTTTTGCAATGGTTGTTTGGTGTGTAACCCGGTATGTACCTGCATAGGATTGCCGGTATAACCACCGCTATGAAAAATTATATTCTCCCAAAAGGTATACATCACCGGCAGATGTTTTTCCCAATTAACAGGCACAACTTTACTAAAGAAAAAACTGATGCTGTCATCGCTTTTTACTTTTTCGTAAAAGCAGTTTACCAACCGTTCAATATCTTCTTTATCTACGATATCCTTTTTCATAGTTACTCCTTTATCGTAAGCATGTTGAAGCCGATAATGAGTTTGATGATACTCTTATCGTATACGCTTTTCGTTACCGATCAATATTGCTTACAGGTTAAAGATCTTTTTTCTGAAATTGTTTTGCAGAGAACCAAACGGGAACAATAGTCCACAACAGTAGTACCAATATCGATATCAGCATACCTGTGCTGCTGCCAAAAAACTCATTAAAAACAGCACCTGTATAACCCATCAGTGCAGAGATGTCGAGTTTAAGTAAAATAAGAATGCGTGACAGATCAACCGGGTTGAGCATGGTTAATGCAATCATCGGTTTCTCTAACGGATAATCGCTGAACTGGAACAGCAGCAACATTACAACGGCATCGTAAATGAGTGTAAATACAAACCAGAGTAATACTGATACGCCAATACCTTTTGCTTTGTCTCTTGTTTTAACCGAAGCAAGCAAAGCAATGCCGGTAAAGATGAGTGTTTGAAAAAGTCCCGACACCAGCAGGATGAAACCCGTAGGCGAAAAAGCAAACAACAATACCGGAATGCCAATACCGATGAGATAAGCTGCAGATAACGACAATGCCAATCCACTGTACATACTCATCCATAATGTTTTCCGTTTCAGCGGTTGTGCAACCAGCAGCTCAAGAAACTCTGCAGAATTATAGATGTAGATGGTAGAAAAAATAATACTTACCAACGGA
>JACCDQ011530122.1_pt1 | contig 11563 bp, 12 predicted proteins | sample 7446031 | NCBI WGS metagenome assembly JACCDQ01 (sample SAMN15323442, study PRJNA562643) | freshwater metagenome | isolation source: river surface water | place: USA:Blue River Watershed | collected 2017-08-17
ACTTACCCCGTTATGGTTTAGGGAATTATCCCTTAGATTTCCCAACCGAAGTTCCCAATGAAAAAGAGCAGAAAATTTTAGATAATTTAGCTAAAGCGGGTCGTCGTTTAATGGGTTTTTGTCGAACCAATTTATTTAAACGATTAGAAAGTAGTGGAGAAGCTTTTCTGCTTTCTTTGGAGCGATATATCTTAAGAAATTACGTCTATCTTTATGCGATTGAAAATGATTTGGCGATTCCGATTGGTAGTCAAAATGCTAATCTTTTGGATAGCTACAACAATGACCATGATATAGATTATTTTATTAATCAAGATGAAGATAATCAAGATCAAGAGACAGAAGCTATGGAAGAAATATCTCAATTAACACAAGATAATTATTCTCAAAAAGCCGAGGCAATCTATCAATTATATGTGAATCAATATCAGAATCGTTTTAAGTGGATTCGTCCCAATTTATTTAAACCCGAATTAGCAACTCATTTGTTAGCAGATGCTCAGGCTTTAAGTCAAGTTTTACAAGTCTGTCCTAACTGGAATGCCAAAGAAGATCAAAAATTATTAACGTTAATCAAATTAATTAAAGAAGATCATCCTCAAGAGAAAATTTTAGTTTTTACTCAGTTTGCTGATACCGCTAAATACCTAGCCCAAGAAATTGCCAAAGTCGTTCCTCAAAGTGCTTGCATTACAGGCGAAACTCGCAATCCAACGGATTTAGTTTATCAATTTAGCCCGAAAAGTAATCATAAAAATAATATTATTTCTGGTAATTTAGAATTGAGAGTATTAGTTTCAACGGATATTTTAAGTGAAGGGCAAAATCTACAGGATTGTGCGATTATTGTCAACTATGATTTACCCTGGGCGATTATTCGTTTAATTCAACGAGCAGGTCGGATTGATCGGATTGGACAGGATCACAACCAAATTTTCTGTTATTCCTTTTTGCCCGCCGAAGGTGTGGAAAATTTGATCAATTTACGCGATCGCCTACGAAAAAGATTAACAGAAAATGCAGAAGTTGTTGGCACGGATGAACAATTTTTTGAAGGCGAAGATACGGGAATTATTCGGGATCTTTATAATGAAAAAGAGGATATTCTCAATGATCTAGAAGATAATGAAATTGATTTAACCTCTGAGGCCTTACAAATTTGGAAAAATGCGACGGATAATAATCCTGAGTTAAAGAAAACCATTGAACAATTAGCTAATGTGAATTCAAGTTGTCGGCATCATGTCGCAACAGCAACCCAACCCGAAGGAGCTTTAGTTTATATTCGCACTTCTGAAGGGAATGACGCTTTAGCTTATATTGATCGACAAGGCAATAGCATTACTCAGTCTCAAGTTGCTATTTTACGCCTAGCCCATTGCGCTCCTGATACGCCCGCGATCGCCCGTGATCCACAACATCACGAATTAGAAAAGATTGGGACAAAATTAGTGACAGAAGAAGAAGAAAGTAGCGGGGGACAACTAGGAAAAGCCACCAGTGCAAAAGCTCGCTGCTATCATCGGCTTAAAAATTATGTGGAGACTCAAGGCTCTTTATTCACCCAGGATTTAATTGAAACCATTAAGGAATTGTATGAATATCCGTTAAGACAATCTGCTATTGATATTCTTAATCGTAAGCTTAAAAATGGAATTAATGATCAAGAATTAGTTGAATTAGTGTTGGCTCTCAGGGTAGATAATCGTCTCTGTATTATTGCCGAAGAAGCTCAACAACAGGAACCCAAAATTATTTGTTCAATGGGTTTATTTTCAGGAGGATAGTTATGACGATCGCTTTTTCTTTTTCTAATCAGAGCCTATCATTAGAGGCATTTTTAGAACTATCTGAAACGGAACCAGCTAGTGAATATATTAACGGTCAAATTGAGCAAAAACCCATGCCCCAGGGAAAACACAGCACTTTACAAGGAGAATTAATTACTCTCATTAATCAACACAGTAAACCTCAAAAGTTAGCCTATGCTTTACCTGAATTGCGTTGTAGCTTTGCGGGTCATTCGATTGTACCTGATATTGTCGTGTTTGAGTGGCCACGAATTCCTTTAGATAAGCATGGTGAAATGATGAATAAAATTAGTATCGCGCCTGACTGGATGATTGAAATTTTGTCTCCTGGACAATCCTCCATTAAACCGATTAGTAAACTTGGTTTTGCTCTTCAAAATGGCACAAAATTAGGTTGGTTAATTTCTCCCCAGGATCGCATGGTTTTAGTTTTTCAAGGGGAAAGATTACCACTATCTTATCAAAAGGAAGATTTATTACCCGTTTTAGAATGTCTCAAAAATTGGCAATTTTCTGTTAAAGATTTATTTCAATTATTAAGCTTTTCTGGCTGAGGTAAAATGATGAAAAATCAACTTTATGATTTAGATTTTTATGCTTGGACTCAACAGCAAGCAGATTTATTATTAACGGGAAAATTAGAGTTTTTAGATCGGGTTAATTTAGCGGAGGAAATTGAATCTTTGGGCAAGCAACAACGGCAAGAACTCAGAAATCGTTTAGGCATTTTAATGGGTCATCTTTTAAAGTGGGACTATCAGCCCGAACGACGAGGAAAAAGTTGGAAAGTGACGATTCGAGAGCAACGTCGTCGTATTATTGAGCATCTAGCCGATAATCCGAGTTTAAAGCCCTATCTATTAACGGCGATCGCCTTAGCCTATCAAGACGCGATTGACTTAGTGGTTCGAGAAACACCGTTAGATGATGATGATCTGCCCAAAGTTTGTCCCTATGAAGTGGAACAAATTTTTGATCCTGCTTTTCCTTTTGAGTTATAGTTGTAATAAATATTTTGAGGGTTCAAGCCTTGAACCCCTACAGGTTTAAAGTTATGACTCTTAACTTAAAACGATCGCGGCAATATCTCCAGGAATTTGATTTTCGCAGTTTATTTATCGAAGAACTGGGTTGGTCAATTCCCGTAACTCAAAAGGTAACGGCCTTTGAAGTCGAAGGTCTGGTTTTTAATCGAGTGGCGATCGCGGAATTAGCGGGGGTGATCGTGTTGGAAATTACCGCCGAAGTCGGACAAATTCCTGATAGTAAGTTACGCAGTAAAATTCATCAGGTGATTAGTCAACTTTATGCAGAAAATCTATTAATTTTTCTGGATCAAGAACGTCGTCAAAGTTTATGGTATTGGGTAAAACGGGATGGTAATAAGCTATATCGTCGGGATCATTTATTTGTGAAGGGTCAGACGGGGGATTTATTTCTGAGTAAGTTGGGCGGTTTAGTGGTAGATATTACGGAATTTGAACAGAACCAAGTTTCGGTCATTAGTGCGGCGCGTAAGCTCAAGGAAGCTTTTGATATTGAGCGTGTTACTAAGCAATTTTATAACGATTTTAAGGATTTACATTTAGATTTTCTAGTATTTATTCAGGGTATTGATAATGAAAGCGATCGCCGTTGGTATGCGTCGGTTTTATTAAATCGTTTAATGTTTGTTTATTTTTTACAGGGTAAGTATTTTTTGAATAAGGGAGATAGCAAATATTTACAAAATAAGTTAGCAGAAAGTCAAGCAGTGGGAGAAAATCAATTTTATGGTTTTTTATGCACGTTATTTTTTGAAGGTTTTGCCAAGCCTGAAGGGTTACGAGAGACGGATATTAAGCGAAAAATTGGTCAAATTTGTTATTTGAATGGCGGTTTATTTCTCAAGCATCCCATTGAAGAAAAGTATCCCCAGATTGTCATTAGCGATCGCGCTTTTGAGCAGGTGTTGAGTTTATTTGAGCGGTATTCTTGGAATTTGGATGATACACCAGAGGGCAAGGATGATGAGATTAATCCTGACGTGTTGGGTTATATTTTTGAAAAGTATATTAACCAAAAAGAATTTGGAGCCTATTATACTCGTCCAGAGATTACGGAATATCTCTGCGATCGCACGATTAATAAGTTAGTAGCTGACCGTTTAGGTATCGAAAATACGGGCTTAAATGATTTATTATTGCAGTTAAATGGGTCGCAATGTACGCAATTATTAACGGAGATTTTACCGAATTTAAGCTTACTTGATCCTGCCTGTGGTTCGGGGGCATTTTTAGTGGCGGCGATGAAGACTTTAATTAATATTTATTCGGCGGTAGTGGGGCAAGCCAAGCAATTTTTGGATAGTTCGGATGTTAAGGAAAAGTTAACGCAATGGTTCACGGAAGCTAATACCCATCCATCGTTGGATTATTACATTAAAAAACGCATTATTACGGATAATCTTTATGGTGTGGACATCATGAAGGAGGCGACGGAAATTGCCAAGTTGCGTTTATTTTTGGCCTTAGTTGCTTCTGCTAAAACGGTTAAGGAGTTGGAGCCATTACCTAATATTGATTTTAATATTATGGCAGGTAATTCATTAATTGGTTTGATTCGAGTTGATCAAAAAGGATTTGATGATTTAAGTAAAAAATCAAAAGGAAAAAGAATTTTTTCTCATGATCCAACTCAGGTAAATTTGTTGGGGCCGACGGTTTTACAGAGCAATTTACTTCAAGGTGTGGATGCTTCGGAATATCGGCGAATTTTGGATGAGAAGAATAAAAATATTGCGATGTATAAGAAGGATGCTTTTCTGTCAGATGCTAGACGCAATCCTGATCACAGATCGCAGGAATCAAGCATTGCCGAATTACGAAATCAGATCAAGCAATTAAATGAGAAGTCTCAGACGAAGCTGAATAAATTGTTGCTAAAAGAGTTTAGCGACGATCTAGGGATTAAGTATGAGGAAGCCCAACCGACGGGTAAACCGAAAAAGCGGGTTTTAAATATCACGGATATTAACAATTTGGAACCTTTTCATTGGGGTTATCATTTTGATTCAGTTTTTGCAAAAGGGGGATTTGATGCGATTATTACTAATCCACCTTGGGAAATTTTTAAACCACAAGCGAAGGAATTTTTTGCCCAGCATAGTGATCTGGTGACAAAAAACAAGATGGATATTAAAACTTTTGAAAAGAAACAAAAAGAACTTTTAAAAAATTCTGACATTGCTCAGGCTTGGTGCGAGTATCAAAGTAAATTTCCCTATGTCAGTTCTTATTACCGTTCAGCAGAACAATATAAAAATCAAATCTCCATTGTTAATGGTAAAAAAGCAGGGACAGATATTAATTTATACAAATTATTTGTAGAGCAATGTTTCAATTTATTGCGATCTACGGGGGAATGTGGGATCGTCATTCCTAGCGGTATTTATACAGATTTGGGAACAAAGCAATTACGCGAGATGCTATTCCAGCAAACAGAAATTAGAGGCTTATTTTGCTTTGAAAATCGCAAGGAAATTTTTGAAGCAGTACATCGAAGTTTTAAGTTTGTTGTGCTAACTTTTAAAAAAGAGAATCAAACTCGATCTTTTCCTGCGGCATTTATGCGATTGGAAGTCAAAGAGCTTGCCAATTTTCCGAATGAAGATAGTTTAAATATTGATCTTGATTTAGTTCGTAAGTTATCACCTGATTCTTTGTCTATAATGGAATTTAAAAATGAAACAGATATTGAAATTGCCGAAAAAATGCTCAAGTTTCCTTTATTAGGTGAAAAAATTGAAGGGAAATGGAATCTTAAGTTAACCGCAGAATTTCACATGACCAATGATAGTCATTTATTTAAAACTGAACCAGCTAAAGGGCGACTTCCTTTGTATGAAGGCAAAATGATTCATCAATTTAACCATCAATTTGCAGAGCCTCGCTATTGGGTAAATGAAAAAGAAGGGCGTGAATCTTTGTTAGGGAAAAAGCAAGTTGATCAAGGTCAAAAATTAGATTATCAAGCTTATCGTCTTGGCTTTCGTGATATAGCAAGAAATACTGATATTCGCACTATGATTTCAACAGTAATTCATCCAAAACTATTTTCAGGAAATACATTAATTGTGTCAACTTCATTTAAGAATAATCAAGAATTGCTTGTTTTGTCAGCGATGCTTAATAGCTTTATATTTGATTTTGTAATTCGTCAAAAAGTTACAGCCCACTGCAATATGTTTTATGTTTACTCAACTCCTGTACCCCGATTACAAAAAGGCGATCAATGGTTTGATGCCATAGTCCAACGAGCCGCAAAGCTGATTTGTACCACTCCCGAATTTGATGATCTCGCCCAAGAAATGGGTCTAGAATCCCACAAAAACGGCGTAACCAACGAAGTCCAACGGGGTCAACTCCGCGCCGAACTAGATGGCATTATTGCCCACCTTTACGGCCTGACCGAATCCGAATTTGCCTATATCTTAACCACCTTTGCGATCGTCGCCGATCCCATCAAACAAAATGCCCTAAACGCCTACCACGATGTTAGAACAGGACTAATACAGCCTTAACTTTTGGGCGCAAGCCTTGCGCCCCTACGATTTTCTCAAAACCTTATGTAGGGGCGAATTGCGTTCGCCCTTAAACCTCAAATAGTGATTGAAGAATATCAGCTTTATTTGTTAGTTTATAATCTTGAAAAGGAGGTAATTGTCCTATGGAAAACCTAAACAAACTCGATAACTATCGTACCATTATTAAAGAGATTTTAAAACAATATGCAAGTTATCAACCCTCCTATAGAGACATAGAAATTCAAACCCTTTTTGACTCCGAAAATGATCATTATCAAGTGATTGCTGTCGGCTGGGATGGTAAACAGCGAATCTATGGCTGTTCCCTTCACCTCGATCTTAAAGATGGTAAAATTTGGATACAAGTCAACAATACAGAACTTGACATTGCTCAAGAACTCGTTAATCGAGGTATTTCCAAACAAGATATTGTAATCGGCTTTCATACAGCATACTTACGGCAATTTTCAGGCTATGCCCTAGCATAAATGAAGCCCAACGGGGTCAACTCCGCGCCGAACTTGATGGCATTATCACCCACCTTTACGGCCTAACCGAATCCGAATTTGCCTATATTTTAACCACCTTTCCCATCGTCGCCGATCCCATCAAACAAAACGCCTTAAACGCCTACCGCGATGTTAGAACAGGACTCATACAACCTCTGTAGAGGCGAATGGCGATCGCCCTTAGTTAAATTTGCTACACAAGCGATCAGCTTAAGCGGCTAATTATCATAAACGAACAGACAGGATGTTTAAGCCCCAGTGACAGAACTTGTAAATTCTAAATATCGAAACAATTCTGGGTTTTGTAAAAGATTGACGTACACGATTTAAACGTCGTAATAGGCACCAATCCCTCAAAATCCAAACGTCTGAAACCATTCTGGATTAAATAATCATAGCCTTCTTGATACTGGTGGCGATCGCTATTGTCCCAAATGATCACACCATTATCTCGAAGGGAACCCAAGCAATTCTTGGCACAGTTCACCCTATCCCTACCATCAATCACAACAATATCGAATGCTTTATGGTACGTTAAAATCGCTTGGGAATATTTCCCTCCATCTTCCAAATCACAGTGATGATAGTCAACATTAGCAGGAAGTCTTTCTTTAACAGAATGATACCAATCCCAATCATGTTCATAGGACACCACGTTAGCAACTTTTTGACTCCACCACAGAGTTGAATTGCCGCTACCGTATTCAAATACCGTCATGTTGGATTGGACTTTTTTGTTTAAAAACGCGATCGCTGGGTAAGTGAACCAAGGAAGAGGATTGCCATCGTGATCAACGGGTAATCCTGTCGCCAAACTTTGAAACCAACCAATTTCTTGAAAATAGGGCGGTTGCTTGATTCATGTGGCACAGCTAATTCCTTATGGGATAAGCCTTTCGGATTGAAGACAGTGCCAGACCAAAGCCGAATCCGCCGTAATGCCGAAAAGCTAAAAATTTACGCCAAGTCATCAATCTCCCCCCGACAGCGTTTTGGGGGAGAAAGGGTTTTATGGGTGTTTCACCCGGCTCAATGTTGGTATTCATGGCTTATTCTGATTATTTGAAGTCTGGCGAGGAATTGGGCAGAGACTTGCCGGATAACTTAACTCAAACCAATGATGCTGATTGGCTATCCCAAGATACCACACCAACCAAAATCTTAAGCCATGGCCGACCATAAAACAGCAGAGAAGTGAGGCGATCGCCGCCGTTGGTAAAGAAATGGTGAAAGGAATCCAGTCCATCGGTGTTTTTTTGAGGGGTTGACCGTATTTTAACGGAGGTGATCCCTTCCCGACAAGCGATCGCCTCTTAACTTTACATTCTAAACCCTAAACAGGATCGCTTTTTAAAACAGGATAAAAAACGGCGATCGCCTATTGCTAAATTGCCCTATTAATTCAGATTGTTTTTGACTCAAGTAAAGATTGTTTACTAACATTTAAAATGGTTAAGCCGATAATTTCATCGTTTTGATAGCGAACTAAGATACCGTCTTCAGTCAGTTCACTATCATCGGCAGTCAGGGCGGGTTGGTGAAAGTTAATATACAAAACATCTGCTTCGACATCATAAAATGTCCAAGTATTTTTGGGAGGAAGGCTTTTAATGGCGTTAGCGAGGTTAAGATAGCCTGAAATTTTGAGAGGGCTTAAGGGTGTCGTGACCATAGTTCTTTGCGTTTGTTTAGGGAGTTTATACGGCGAGTGAGGTAAGCAGTAATGATGAAACCATCTTTTCCTAGTTCTTTATAAATTACGACTAAATACTTATGATCGTTGAGTTGTTTGACCGCTAGAAACTCATCTCTGTCACCTTCTAAAATTCTATCAGGGTTTTCGATGGTGTGTAGGATATTGGTTTGTTGGTCGGCAAGTTCGGGATGTCCTTCAATTATATGCTGCCATCTTTCTTCGGGAAGGCGGATGGTTAGTCCACTTTTAGAGATCGCGGTAGAGATCATCGTTTTTGTTACTGGCTTATTGCAATAATGGGCAAGCTTTAATCTGACACTTAGGATTAATTGTGAACTCTCAAGAATTTCGTTTAACGTTGATGAATACGAATTAGAAACAGTAGCATAAAAGGTGTGGTGTATTAGTGTAGAAGCAAAAAGCAAAATGCTGATTACCCCCTATTAAAAGACCCTATGCAAGCGGCGATCTCGCGTAGATATGGAGCCAAAGGTGTTGAGTAGAAGGATAACGAGGCAATGCGGGGTTACGGATTAATTTTGATTAGCTGATGAACATGAAAGGAGAGTTAGATTTGACTTTATTGTGATGATAAAAGTCTTTGTGTATGAGCTTTTAAGAAAACTTAATTAGTCTATTGTCTTTCTGATTTTTCCCGTTAAGTCTGAAAATGACGGCCGAATAAGGGTTTCAAACTCTTCGCCGTTTTCAATAAGCTGGATTTAATGACAATAGCGGACGAGAGAATAAGGCTTTGAGATAGGAGAAAATTAGGCGATCGCCGCCGTTGGTAAAGAAATGGTGAAAGGAATCCAGTCCATCGGTGTTTTTTTGAGGGGTTGACTGTATCTTAACGGAGGTGATCCCTTCCCGACAAGCGATCGGATTAACCGCCTTGGCAGAGATAATTGATCAGTCACTCCTTATACCGGTAATAACCGGATGCGTAACATTCGATCCGTCACGGAAATAATGGCTCCGGCTTCTAAAACCCCTCGACACTCTCGTAAAATAACGCTTAAACGATCATTGATTAAATCATAATTTTCATTGCCTAAGCGGAATAAAACGACACTGGGTAATTGTCTTTTGCTAGTAGCTAAAAGCTGAGGAAAATCTAAGTCAATGGTCAGAATAATTCGACTTTCTTGATAGGCTTTTTCGATAATTTCTGTATCCGGTAGCAACTGCAAACCCTGATCTCTTAAATGCACCGTATCAAAGCCTTGCTCTCGTAACCATTGCACTGTGCGGAGAGAAATTCCCATATCTGCCAAAAATTTCATCCCACCTTATCCCATTGATCTAAAGGGTAGATACTCTCTCTTGTTAGCCAAGCGGCATACTGTAAAGACTGTTGAATATCCTCTAACTCTAAATCAGGATACTCTTCCAAAATTTCTGCATAAGGCTTACCATTAGCAACTAAATTCACCACCAAAGAAACAGGAATACGCATCCCTCGGACACAGGCTTGACCCGCCATTATTTGCGGATTAAAAGTAATGCGATCTAATGCCTGTAACATAATTTTTCTGATCCTTAAAGATGCTTCTCCATTATATTCTTTCAATTATATCCTGACGTTTTGCTTTGTCCCTAATTAACCGATGGTAACAAGGTCATTGTCGTTATAGTTGTGCCTTTGGCGATCGCCTCGCCAATCTTGCCACTCGAAACCCGTTTCATGGAACGACTCAACCACAACTCCATCTCCAAAATCGGCATAATTTCCCTCTTCCCTCCTTTAGAACAGTTAGGGGATATTATACTATGACCCTCTTGGCCATGGTTCACCCAAAACCGCGATCACCCGTGAGGTCAAGGGGAATCGTCCCGTCTTGTCAGGGTTTTAGGCTAAAATGCAGAGACAACTTGAAAACCAGACAGATTAAAGACTGCTGGGACGCTCACCTGACTCTCCCAATCACCATGGAAATTAAAGCGGTTCAAAGTGCCTACTACAGCGACGTGGCTTTTCGCACCCCGCCCCCTGACCTCGAATCGTTACTGCTAAAAGAGCGGATTGTTTATCTGGGAATGCCCCTCTTTTCCTCAGACGAGATTAAACAACAGGTGGGCATGGATGTCACGCAATTAATCATCGCCCAACTGCTTTACCTCCAGTTTGATGACCCGGATAAACCCATTTTTTTCTATATCAACTCCACAGGAACTTCCTGGTACACCGGGGACGCGATCGGGTTTGAGACGGAGGCTTTTGCCATTTGCGACACCATTCATTATATTAAACCGCCCGTTCATACCATCTGCATCGGTCAAGCCATGGGGACGGCGGCCATGATTCTGGCTTCAGGAACCAAAGGCTATCGAGCCAGTTTACCCCATGCCACGATTGTCCTTAACCAAAATCGCACGGGAGCCAGGGGCCAAGCCACCGATATTCAAATTCGGGCCAAGGAAGTGCTAGATAATAAGCGCACGATGCTAGAAATTCTGTCTCAAACAACGGGACAGGAGATGGAAAAAATCGCTAAAGACCTAGACCGCACTTTCTATCTAACGCCAGCCCAAGCCCAGGAATACGGTCTAATTGATAAGGTCTTAGAGCCTAAACAATTACCGAAACCGTTAGCGACGACTTTAACTTAATTCCCCGTTAAAATTGCCCGTCAAAACCGCCAACTTTTTATCGTTTAACGAGATTAACCCCTATGCCTATTGGTGTTCCGAGTGTTCCCTACCGTCTTCCCGGTAGTCAGTATGAGCGTTGGATTGATATTTATACCCGTCTCAGTCAAGAACGCATTATTTTTCTGGGTCAAGAGGTCAATGACGCGATCGCCAATCGCATTGTGGCATTTTTGTTATATTTAGATTCCGATGATCCCAGTAAACCGATTTATTTGTATATTAATTCCCCCGGTGGTTCCGTGACGGCGGGCATGGCCATCTATGACACCATGAAATACATTAAGTCGGAAGTAATTACGATTTGTGTGGGATTAGCGGCTTCGATGGG
>JACCDQ010597751.1_pt1 | contig 11562 bp, 10 predicted proteins | sample 7446031 | NCBI WGS metagenome assembly JACCDQ01 (sample SAMN15323442, study PRJNA562643) | freshwater metagenome | isolation source: river surface water | place: USA:Blue River Watershed | collected 2017-08-17
AAGGAAACCTGGGCCTTGATCGTGTGGCTCAATTACGCAGCTTGGTTGCACATGCGCCTGATGAAGGGTTTGCGGGGCACCATCGCCGCTTGGTGGGCCTTGGTGGGGCTGGCCGTTACCACCTTCGCCTTTTTGGGTGTCAACATGTTCTTGAGCGGTTTGCACAGCTACGGAACGCTCTGATTTTTTCTGGGGGTTGTATGGGGTTCAAGCGAAGTAACAGCGGTTTCCTGCATGCCACCTCCAGCGAAATCACGCCGCAGGCGTTGTATTTGCAACGGCGCGAGTGGCTGGCAGGTGCCGGTGCAGCAGCCTTGGGGTGGGCGGGTTTGACTGGGCCCTCACTCGCCCAAGGCAACGCCGCCCCGGTGCCGCGTCCAGGCAAATTGCCCGCTCTGGCGGCTTTGCCTTCCAAGGTGCCCGGTGCATTTACCCCTGAAAAACTCACCCCGTATGGCGACGCCAGCGGGTACAACAATTTCTACGAATTTGGGCTGGACAAGGCCGATCCGGCACGCCAAGCCCAGGCCATGGTCACCCGCCCTTGGACCGTCAGCGTGGAGGGTTTGGTCAAAATCCCCAAAACCTTCGGTTTGGACGATTTGCTCAAACTCAGCCCCTTAGAGGAGCGTATTTACCGTCTGCGTTGCGTCGAAGGGTGGTCCATGGTCATACCGTGGGTGGGTTATTCCTTGTCGGCGTTGCTCAAGCAGGTGGAGCCTTTGGGCAGCGCCAAGTACGTCGAATTTGTGACCTTGGCCGACCCAGCCACCATGCCCGGCCTACGGTCCAGTGTGCTGGCGTGGCCTTACACCGAGGGGCTGCGCCTTGATGAGGCCATGCACCCCCTGACGCTGTTGGCGTATGGCATGTACGGCGAGGTGATGCCAAAGCAGAACGGTGCGCCGGTGCGTTTGGTGGTGCCGTGGAAATACGGTTTCAAGAGCGCCAAGTCACTGGTCAAAATCCGCTTGGTCGAAAAAGAGCCGCGCACCGCATGGAACGTGGCAGCGCCGCAGGAATATGGTTTTTATTCCAACGTGAACCCAGAGGTGTCTCATCCGCGTTGGAGTCAGGCTCAAGAGCGGCGTCTGGGTGACGAAGGGGGCCTGTTTGCCAAGCGCCGGCCCACTCAGTTGTTCAATGGCTACGAAGCCCAGGTGGGGCAACTGTACGCAGGCATGGACTTGCGCAAGTTTTACTGAGTGCAGACGCTGAACCGCTTTTTGTCGCATCCCTGGCTGAAAGCTGGGGTGTGGGTGTTGTGTGCCGTTCCTGTGATGCTGTTGGTGGGGCGGGCGCTGGCCAATGACCTGGGTGCCAACCCTGCAGAGGCGCTTTTGCGCGGTTTGGGCGACTGGACCCTGCGCCTGTTGTGCCTGACCCTGACGGTAACGCCTCTGCGGCAGGCATTGGGCTTGAGCGCTGTGGCGAGTTGGCGGCGAGCCTTGGGGGTGTGGACCTTTGTTTACGCGTTGCTGCACGCCATGGCCTACGCTTGGCTGGACATGGGTTGGGTGTGGGCGGATGTGTTGGCCGATGTGGTCAAGCGGCCCTTCATCACTGTGGGTTTTTTGGCGTGGTTGTTGCTGCTGCCTCTGGTGGCCACCTCATTCAACCGCGCCATCAAGGCGCTGGGTGCTGCGCGTTGGCAACGCTTGCATCGCTTGGTCTATGTGGTTGCCGCTTTGGCTGTATTGCACTTTTACTGGATGCGCGCCGGCAAAAACAACTTCACCGAAGTCCACGTGTATACCGGCCTGCTGTTGGCATTGGCAGGCTGGCGTTTGCGTTGGAGGTTTCAGCGTCGAAGTCAGCCCAGCAAGGTTTCTTGACGCATTTGATCCGCCACGGTTTCGCGGGAGCGTATCAAATGCGCTTTGCCGCCTCGCACCAGCACCTCTGCGGCACGGCCTCGCGTGTTGTAGTTGCTGGACATGCTCATGCAGTAAGCGCCCGCAGAGCAAACCGCCAGCAGGTCACCGGTTTGCACATTCAGCTGCCGGTCTCGGCCCAGCCAATCGCCACTTTCGCACACAGGGCCCACCACATCCCATTCGGTGGATTCGCTCCCGCGTGGTGTGACCGGCACAATGGCGTGGTACGCCTCGTACATGGCCGGGCGGGGCAGGTCGTTCATGGCGGCGTCCACAATCACAAAGTTCTTTTGCTCGCCTTGCTTGCAGTAAAGCACCTCGGTCAGGCAAACCCCAGCGTTGCCCACCAATGAGCGACCGGGCTCGATCACCAGCTTGCGTTGCCCATAGCCGCGTGCATCTAGCTTGGCCAGCAAAAGCGCCCACAGGTCGTTCGCGGCCGGTGGCGTGTCGCCGTTGTAATCAATTCCCAAGCCCCCACCGAAATCGATGTGCTCCAGTTCTGTGCCGTCCGCCTCTATCGCTTGCACCAAATCGAGCACCCGGTCCATCGCGTCCAGATAGGGCGAAACTTCGGTGATCTGCGAGCCAATGTGGCAGTCGATGCCCACCACCTTCAGGCCCGCAAGCCTTGCCGCGTGTGCGTAGGCGGCCAGGGCGTCAGTGTGAGCGATACCGAACTTATTACCCTTGAGGCCTGTGGAGATGTAAGGGTGTGTCTTGGCATCCACGTCCGGGTTGACCCGCAAACTCACCGGTGCGCGGGTGCCCAAGGCCAATGCCACTTCGTTCAGCGTGTCCAACTCGGGCAGGCTTTCGACGTTGAAGCAACCAATGCCCACCTGCAGCGCGCGCTGCATTTCGGAACGTGTTTTGCCCACGCCCGAAAAAATGATCTTCTGTGGTGCCACCCCGGCCTTTAATGCGCGCTCCAGCTCGCCACCCGACACAATGTCAAGTCCGCAGCCGGCTTGCACAAAGGTCTGAAGCACGGCCAAAGTGGAATTGGCCTTCATGGCGTAGCAGATCAAAGCGTTGCGGCCTTCAAAGCCCTTTTGGTATGCCGCCAGCGCACCCAACATGGCGGCTTGCGAGTAAACAAACAAAGGGGTGCCGAACTGCTGGGCCAGATCGGTCAGTGGCACGTCCTCGGCCGTCAGTTGTCCGTTCTGGTAGTCAAAAAAAGGGCGAGCAGGAAGAGTAGGGTTCATGAGGTGATTGTCAACGGCGCGGCAGGTGACACCGCAGATGGCAAATAAAGGGGGCCCTTTTGACCGCAACCCACCAGGGCGCCGCCCAGCAACAGCACCAAAACCACGCGCCGAAAAGGGCGGGTGTGCCACCCTAAAATGTGTTGGGGTAAAAACATTATCAAATTGTATGACCGACCAGGAATACCTTGACCACGCCGAAGCCGCTTTGCGGGCTGTTGAGGCCGTCTGTGACCGCCTGAACGACGAGTCCGAAGTCGACATCGACAACCAGCGGGTAGGCGGCATGGTGACGCTGACGTTTGCCAACCGCAGCCAAATTGTCATCAACCTCCAAAAGCCCTTGCATGAAATCTGGCTGGCGGCCAAGGCCGGTGGTTTTCACTACCGGTTTGACGGCACCCTGTGGCGTGACACCAAAGGCACCGGCGAGCTGTTTGCAGATTTGAGCCGCGAAGCATCGGCCCAAAGTGGTGCGGTACTGGTGTTCAGTTTTTGAACAAGTCGATGATGCTGCGTTTTTCTTCCGCTGGCGCCCCCCCATCGGCGGGTACGCCACTGACCGGGCCGGTTTCTTCGTCGCTCATTTCAATCTGACGCACGCCACTGCCTGGCACGAACTCATCGTAAAACCACTCGCCTTGTGTGAACACCACCCCGGGAGCCAGTGGAACTTCTTCCACAGGCGTGTTTTTCAGCGCCTCGCTCATGAATGAGATCCAGATGGGCAAGCTCAAGCCACCGCCGGTTTCCCGGCTGCCCAAGTTGCGCGGGTTGTCGTACCCCACCCAAACCGCGGCCACCAAGGTGGGCTGGTAACCCACAAACCACGCGTCCATGGCGTCGTTGGTGGTGCCTGTTTTGCCGTAAACGTCGGGCCGTTTCAAGGTGCCTTGGGCGCGGGCTGCGGTGCCAGATCGGGTCACTTCTTGAAGCAATTGGCTCATCACAAAGGCGTTGCGGGCGTCAATCACGCGTTGGGATTCGTCTGGCGGACTCGAAGGGCTGTCCAACAAGACCTTGCCTTTGTGGTCTGTGATGCGATGTATGAATTTGGGGGCCACGTAATAGCCGCCGTTGGCAAACACGCCGTAGCCGGCAGCCATTTGCAGGGAGGTAACAGACCCGGCGCCCAGGGCCATGGTCAGGAAGGGGGGGTGTTTGTCTGCATCAAAGCCAAAACGGGTGATCCAATCCTGCGCTTCGACTGCACCCACAGTCTTCAGGATGCTGATAGACACCATGTTTTTCGATTTGGCCAAAGCGGTGCGAACACTCATCGGGCCTTCAAATTTGCCGTCGTAGTTTTTGGGCTCCCAAGGCTTGCCGCCTGTGGTGGACGCGCTGAAAAACAGAGGTTTGTCTTGCACCACTGTCGCAGGTGTGATGCCTTTTTCCAGTGCGGCGGAATAAATAAAAGGTTTGAAGCTCGAGCCGGGTTGGCGCCAAGCTTGTGTGACGTGGTTGAACTTGTTGCGCTCAAAATCGAAACCGCCCACCAATGCCTTGATGTCGCCTGTGCGTGGGTCCAGTGCCACAAATGAAGCCTGAACCTCTGGCATTTGGGTCAATTCCCATGTGCCGGCGGCATTTTTAACAACACGCACCACCGCACCGGGGCGCAGTTTCAAATGCGGTGGCGCTTTTTCGGCCAAAGCCGATTGAACTGGTTTGAGTCCATCGCCTGTGACCTCGATCGGGTCGCCGTCGCCCCGGGCCAGCAATACCTTGCGGGGGCCAGCGGCCAACACCACTGCTGTCAGGAGGTCGCCATTGTCGGGCAGGTCAGCCAAGGCGTCGTCGATCGCCGTGTCCCGTGCCTTGGGGTCGGTTGGTAAATCGATGAAACGCTCGGGTCCGCGGTAAAACTGCCGCTTCTCAAACTCCAAAATGCCCTTACGCACCGCCGCGTAGGCCGCCCTTTGGTCTTTGGCATTCAAGGTGGTGTGGACTTGCAGGCCACGTGTGTAGGTTTCTTCACCGTACTGTTCAAAAATCACCTGCCGAACCATTTCCGCCAAGTATTCGGCGTGGGTTTCTGTGTTGTTGTGGCGGTTTCGAAGCCGCAGCGGCTCCGCTTTGGCGGCTTGAGCTTGTTCTGCTGTGATGAACTTGTTCTCAAGCATGCGGTCGATGATGTGCAACTGCCGAATGCGCGCACGCTTGGGGTTGCTGAAGGGGTTGTAGGCAGAAGGCGCCTTGGGCAAGCCAGCCAACATCGCTGCTTCGGCCACGGTCACGTCTTTGAGTGGTTTGCCAAAGTACACCCGAGACGCGGCATCAAAGCCATAGGCTCTGTGACCCAGAAAAATCTGGTTCATGTAGATTTCAAGAATCTGGTCCTTGGTCAGCAGGTGTTCGAGCTTGAAAGTCAGCAGCACCTCGTAGATTTTGCGCAGGTAGCTCTTCTCACTAGACAGGTACACGTTGCGGGCCACCTGCATGGTGATGGTCGAAGCCCCCTGGCTCTTGGCTTGCCCCAAGTTGGCCAAGGCTGCACGGGCCATGCCAATGTAGTCCACCCCGCTGTGCTCATAAAACCGCGAGTCTTCAATGGCCAGCACTGCGTTGATCATCACCGGCGCAATGTCCTCAATGGGCAGCAGGTTGCGGCGCTCTTCGCCGAATTCACCAATCAGCTCGCCGTCGGCACTGAGCACGCGCAGCGGCAACTTGGGGCGGTAATCGGCCAGCTCGCTCACGTCAGGCAGGTTGGGGAACGCCATGGCCAAGGCCAGGGCCAACAACAGTGCCACCAACACCACACTGGCCAAGCCAAAGCCAATCAGCCCCGCCAACCAACGGCGCCACCGCCCCGCAGCTTTGGGTGATGGCGGGTTATTGGGCTCCGTTGGGTGGGTTTTTGGCATGCAGGCCTCAAATAAAACTGCACGAATTATAAAAACGCGCAGCAAACCAGGGCCGAGGAGAAAAATCGGTGATACTGCTAACCGGAAAGGCCCGTCTGATTTTGGCAACGCAAGACGGGCTCAGACCAGAGTGTCGTTGTAGTGGCAGGGGCTTGCTGATAGTATTGAACCTGTTTTCGAGAATTGATGCGCCTTGCGTCGACAATCAGGGGATGACTTTGATCTCTTTGGGATCCTTATTCAGCCGCGAGGCGGCGCCTTTGCTCGGGGTAGATATCAGTTCCACCACCATCAAGTTGGTGGAGCTGGGGCGCGACCGAGCCGGTGGTTTGTCGGTCGAACACTGCGCCATGGAGCCCATGGAGCGGGGCTGGGTGGTGGAAGGCAACATCGAAAAGTTCGATGAGGTGGCGGACGCCTTGCGGCGCTTGGTGCGCAAATCGGGTTCAAAGGCCAAGAACGTGGCCTTGGCATTGCCCGGGTCGGCGGTTATTACCAAAAAAATTGCGCTACCCGCAGGGCTCAACGACAAAGAACTTGAAATCCAGGTCGAGTCCGAAGCCGCGCAGTACATTCCCTTTCCGCTGGCAGACGTGGCGCTTGACTTCTTTGTCATGGGGCCCAGCGCGTCCTCCGCGAGTTATGTAGACGTTTTGTTGGCGGCGTCGCGCAAAGAAAAGGTGGCCGATCGGCAGGGCTTGGCTGAAGCTGCGGGCCTTAACCCCACCATCATGGATGTGGAGTCTTACGCGTCGCGCATGGCTGCGGGTCGAGTCATAGACAGTTTGGCCGACCACGGCCAAAACGCACTGATTGCGCTTTTTGAAGTGGGGTCGCAGACCACGGCGCTGCAAGTGATTCGCAATGACGATGTGATTTACGAACGCGACCAGATGTTTGGTGGTGTGAACCTCACGCAGATGATTTCCAAACAGTACGGGATTCCGGTGGACGAGGCCGATGCCAAGAAAAAATCGGGTGAATTGCCGCCCGACTACAGCGTCAAGGTGCTCACCCCCTTCATGGAAAACCTGGCTCAAGAAGTGGGCCGTGCGCTGCAGTTTTTCTTTACCAGTACGCCGCACAACAAAGTTGACCATGTGCTGTTGTCAGGGGGTTCTGCCGCGTTGCCAGGTTTGGCCGAGGTGGTTTCAGCGCAAACCTCGTTTCCCTGCAAGGTCATCAATCCTTTCGATGGCATGAGCCTGTCGGCCGCTGTCCAGGGGCGCAAATTGGCTGCAGAAGCAACGTCTTACTTGGTTGCTACCGGTTTGGCGCTGCGGAGGTTCCACCCATGATTTTGATCAATTTGCTGCCGCACCGCGAGGCGGCCCGCAAGCGCCAAAAAGAGATGTTTTTGGTGCAGATGGTGTTGGCCCTGGCCGTGGGCGGGGTGGTGGCTGGGAGTATTTTTGCTTGGTATCAGGCGCAGATACTGTCCCAGCAAAGTCGCAACGATTTGCTTCAACAAGAAATCGTCAAGTTGGACGCGCAAATCAAAGACATCGCTGGCCTGCAAGCGCAACTCAATGCCCTGAAATCGCGACAGCAGGCCGTCGAAAATTTGCAAGCTGACCGCAACCTGCCAGTGCACATGCTCAATGAAATTGTCAGCCGCTTGCCCGATGGCGTCTACCTCACATCGATGAAGCAGGACAATCAAAACATTGTTCTTAACGGTGTGGCGCAGTCCCAGGAACGGGTGTCCGAGTTGCTGCGCAACCTTGGCAACAACAGCCCGTGGTTGACCCGGCCCGAGTTGGTGGAAATCGTGGCATCTAACGTTAACCTGTCTCAGCGTGAGCAGCGCAGGGTGTCTAATTTCTCGGTCAAGGTGTATTTGCCCCGAGCCGAAAAAGACCTGGACACCAAGCCAGTGGGCGCCGGCCAGAACAAAAAAGCCAAAGGCTGATTTGAACCCCTCGGTAACAAACACCATGGCCAAGAAAAAAAGCGCTCCCAAAATCGACTTTGCAGCCCTGCAGGAAGACTTGCGTCAGCAGTTTTCTGGCTTGGACCCCAACGACCCATCCCAGTGGCCAAAAGCCCCCAAATACTTGTTGCTGTTGGGTGCGGCGGTGCTGGTGGTGGTGGGCCTTTGGTATGCCTGGCTCAGTGGTTTCGAAGAGGAACTGGTCAAGTCACAGCAGCAAGAGGTGCAGTTGCGGCAGGACTATCAAAAAAAGCTGGCCCAAGCCGTCAACCTTGATTTGCTCAAACAGCAACTTGAGCAAGTGCAGCAGTACGTGACCCAGTTGGAACGCCAATTGCCCAGCAAGGCAGAAATGGATGCCTTGTTGTCAGACATCAACCAAGCGGGCTTGGGCCGCAGCCTGCAGTTTGAATTGTTCCGTCCCGGTCAAATCAACATTCAAGAGTATTACGCCGAATTGCCCATTGCAGTGAAGGTTACAGGCACCTACAACGACATAGGCTTGTTCGCTGCAGATGTGGCCAATTTGTCTCGGATTGTGACGCTCAACAACATGGTTTTGAATCCGGTCCCAAACCGCCCCGGTGCTCTGACCCTTGAAACCACGGCCAAGACCTTCCGTTACCTGGACCCAGACGAGGCGCTTGCGCAACAGAAGGCCAAGGAAGCTGACAAGAAGGGGGCCAAAAAATGAGGTGGCTTGATAGCAGACTGAGTGGCTCGGTTGCACTGGCCGTGTTGGTGGCATTGACAGGGTGTTCGGCCGGTGGTGATGACCTCCGCACCTGGATGGTCGAGCAACGAAACGCCGCCAAACCCAAAGTGGAGCCCATCAAAGAGCCCACGCGCTTTCAGCCCGAGGGCTACATGCAAATGGGCAAGATTTCGCCTTTCAGTGCCGATAAATTGACCATTGCACTGCGCAATGATGCGTCGAAAAGCGGCAACGATGCATTGGTGGCCCCTGAGCTGAAGCGCCGCAAGGAACCCCTAGAAGCCATGCCGCTGGATGCCATGGCCATGGTCGGCGTCATGGACAAGAACAACCAAAAGGTGGCGCTTGTGAAGGTGGACAACTTGTTGTACCAGGTCAAGGCAGGCAACTACTTGGGCCAGAACTACGGGCGCATCACGCGCATCAGTGAAAGCGAGATCACCATGCGTGAAATTGTGCAAGACGGTGTAGGGGAATGGACAGAGCGGACAACCGCCTTGCAACTCCAAGAGGGAATCAAGAAATGAAGCAAAACGGTGCAAAACACCCCGTCTTGGGTCGGTCTAAGGCATCTGGTTGGCGCTTGGCAGGCCACGGCGCTTTGGCGTTGGCATGTATGGCTGTGTCTGGCTGGGTGCATGCCCAACTGGCCATTAAGGCGGTCACGGCTGCGTCCCAAGCCGGATCTGAAGTCATTCGAATCGAGCTGTCCGAGCCCTTGAAGCAATTGCCGCGTGGCTTTGCCATACAAGCTCCCGCTCGCATCGCGCTGGATTTTCCGGGTGCCAGCAATGCACTGGGCCGCTCTTTGGTGGAGTTGAACCAAGGCAATTTGCGTTCGGCCAACGTGGTGGAAGCCGGCGACCGCACCCGCGTGGTGTTGAACCTCAACCAAGCGGCGGGCTACCAGACTCGGTTGGATGGCAACGCACTGTTGGTCACCTTAGAGGCCTCCGGTGGAGCACCTGCTGCGACTGGCAACAGCGTGTTTGCCGAGGGTGGTAACACCGATGCGCTGCCATTAAAAGACGTTGATTTCCGCCGTGGCACCGAAAACACGGGCCGCGTCGTGGTCAGTTTGGCATCTAACCAGGTGGGTGTTGACATTCGTCAGCAGGGCAAAAACCTGGTGGTCGATTTCCTTAAAACATCGCTGCCCGAAGGCCTGCGCCGCCGTTTGGATGTGCTGGACTTTGGCACTCCTGTGCAAACCGTGACCACCACCCAGACCGGTGACCGAGTACGTATGGTGGTGGAGCCGCGTGGCGATTGGGAGCACAGCGCTTACCAAAGCGATAACCAGTTTGTGCTTGAGGTGCGCGAACGCAAAAGCGACCCCAACAAGCTGACCAAAGGCCCCGGGTACGCCGGCGAGAAGCTCTCGCTCAATTTCCAGAACATCGAAGTGCGATCGCTGTTGCAAGTGATCGCAGACTTCACCAACTTCAACATCGTCACATCCGATTCCGTCGCTGGAAACGTCACACTGCGCTTGAAAGACGTGCCCTGGGATCAGGCCTTGGACATTATTCTGCAAGCCAAAGGCTTGGGCATGCGCAAGTCGGGCAATGTGATTTGGATTGCGCCCAAGGATGAAATTGCAGCGCGCGAGAAGCTGGATTACGAGGCTGCAGCCTCTGTGCAGACGCTGGAGCCTGTCCGCACGCAATCGTTTCAATTGAATTACGCCAAAGCGGTGGATATTGCGGCGCAGTTGCGGGGTGAGTTGCCCACGGCGCAAGGGGGGGCAGCGGCTTCGCCCAACAGCCAGCAGCCTGCCGTTGCCCGTATTTTGACCGCCCGCGGCAGCGCGATGCCCGAGCAGCGTACCAACCAATTGTTCGTAACCGACATCCCCTCCAAGCTGGAGGCGATTCAAGAGCTGATCAAAAAGCTGGATATTCCGGTTCGTCAGGTGATGATTGAAGCGCGTATTGTTGAGGCGAACGACTCTTTCAGTAAGTCAATCGGCGTGCGTTTGGGTGGATCAGACCTCCGGGGCATCAGAGGAGGGGATGCTGGCTATGGCGTCGGAGGCGGTAACCGCATCGCTTTGGGTGGCAGCTACAACGCCGTGTCCATGACAACCACGGAAGCTGTTAACTCCGCTACCCAATCTTCATTGAGCGGCTTGTCGACATTGGTCAATGGCACGGCTGGTATTCCGTTGAACTCGGTCAATACCTCGTTTGTTAACTTGCCTGCCACTTCTTTGGGGGGTGTCAGCCCTACAACATTTGCGTTGTCACTGTTCAGCCCGGCTGCCAATCGGTTCTTGAACCTGGAAATATCTGCCTTGCAGGCCGACGGTAAGGGAAAGGTGGTGTCCAGTCCAAGGGTGATCACAGCCGATCAGACCAAAGCTTTGATCGAGCAAGGCGTCGAGTTTCCATATCAGGCTGCGACTTCCAGTGGTGCAACCCAAATTCAATTCCGAAAAGCGGTTTTGAAATTGGAAGTGACACCCCAAATCACGCCCGACGGCGGCATTATTTTGGATGTTGAAGTCAACAAAGATTCTCCTGGGGAACTGTTGACCGGTGGCCAGCGGGCCATCAACACCAAACGCATCAAGACCAATGTGCTGGTGGACAACGGCGGCACAGTGGTTATTGGTGGTATTTTTGAGTCGGCGGAGTCCGAAGGCGTCAACAAGGTCCCACTGTTAGGCGACTTGCCTGTTTTGGGTCATTTGTTTAGAAACAAGACCACCAACACTGCGAAGTCTGAACTTCTGGTTTTCTTGACGCCGCGCACCTTGGGTGACACCGCAAACGCTCGGTAAGGAACAGTAATGCGTTTTGATCTGAAAATTTTGGTTTCGTTGGCGCTTGCGGTAATGCTTTCCGCGTGTGGTGGCGGTGGCGGGGATCCTGGAACGCCATCTTCGGGTTCGGGTTCAACAGGTACCGGCTCTGGTACAGGTACAGCTTTACCGGCACCGACATTGGTTATT
>JACCDQ012224282.1_pt1 | contig 11561 bp, 12 predicted proteins | sample 7446031 | NCBI WGS metagenome assembly JACCDQ01 (sample SAMN15323442, study PRJNA562643) | freshwater metagenome | isolation source: river surface water | place: USA:Blue River Watershed | collected 2017-08-17
TGGTGGCGGCAGGGCGCGGCAATGCCAGCTATAACAACGGCTGGTTACAGTTGCCGGAGAATTTTTCAGCGGCGCTGTTTCGCCATGAATTCAGTCATGTGCTGGGTTTTTTGGATGAATATGCGCTCAGCCCGCAAGTGGCACAGGATGTCTGCCGGCCAGGCGTTCGAGCCCCGAACTTATTACTGTCTGCCTCAGATTTGCCGGATTACGTCCGGCATTTCGGGCTTGATACAGACCAGCTCCAACTGACACCAGTTGCCACCTGTCAGCAGGCAGGCCTGCAGGCTTTTCGGCCTGTGGCAGCTGACAGCCATATGCAGCATTATGAGTTGGCGATGCCACCTTTGTATCTGCAGTTGATGGCAAAACAGCTGGAGACACCGCAACAGATCATGCCCGTGCAGTATTATTTTGCTTATCTGGCGAAGCAACAGCAGGACATGGACAACTGGCGACAGCTGATGCAAAAAGCGGCTGCTTTTGGTTATCCGGCGGCGCAGGGAGGTTTGACGGCCGCCGGTCTTAGTTGGTCAGCTCGTTAAGTTCGCGGCTGAGTAATTCGGCATCACCGAGGTTGAGCTCCAGCAGCCGGCGCAAGTGACTGGCGCTTTCGATATCAAGACGTTCACAGCGCAGGCCGACAGAATTTTCATGCAAGTGCGCGATGCTGACATCCATTTCAAGTACCAGCTCGGACTGGTCCAGCTGAAACTGCAAATGGGCGGTCTCTCCCAACTGGCCGCTAAATTGAGCTGGCTTCTCAATCAACGCACCTTTAAGCGACAGATCAAGCACTTGAGTGAAGTAATTCTGACCCTGAAAGCGCAAGGTGGCCTGATTGTTATATAAAATGCGACTGAACTTACGGTTATCCATAGCGGCACCAGACCCTGAACATCAAGAAACTCCCTCAGCATAAGCTGTTTTTAGTCAAAAAAACAGGCTGTTGCGACACAGCCTGTTCCGTGATGACCACCTGCAATACCTTCGCAGAATCAGTTGGGTTTATGCAGGCCGATATCCTCGCCAGCCGCCTGGCGGTCTGCGTGATAGCTCGACCGGACAAAAGGCCCTGAGGCAACGTGTTTAAATCCCATCTCAAAACCCAGCCGTTTGATTTCATCAAACTCGGCAGGGGAGACGTACCTTTTGACCGGCAGGTGGTGTTTGCTGGGCTGCAGATACTGGCCGACCGTCAGCATATCGACGTTATGCGCGCGCAGGTCGCGCATGACTTCGAGGATTTCTTCGGTGGTTTCGCCAAGACCAACCATCAGGCCGGATTTGGTGGAAACTTCCGGGTGTGCTTCTTTGTAACGACGCAGCAGCTCGAGTGACCATTTATAGTCAGCACCCGGCCGCGCCAGTTTGTACAGCCGTGGGGCGGTTTCCAGGTTGTGGTTAAACACGTCCGGTGGTGTCTGCGTCAGAATGTCCAGGGCAGTGTCCATGCGACCACGGAAATCCGGCACCAACACTTCGATTTTGATGCTGGGGCTTTCACGACGAATCGCGCTGATGCAGTCAGCAAAATGCTGAGCCCCGCCGTCACGCAGGTCGTCGCGGTCCACCGAGGTGACCACCACATACTTGAGCTTCATATCTTTGATGGTCAGCGCCAGCTTTTCCGGCTCTTCGGCGCTGGGCGGCAACGGGCGGCCATGGGCAACATCACAAAACGGGCAGCGCCGGGTACAGATAGCGCCCAGGATCATAAAAGTGGCAGTGCCGTGGTTAAAGCATTCGGTTAAGTTCGGGCAGGACGCTTCTTCACAGACCGAATGCAGGCCGTGTTTGCGCAGTGCCCCTTTGATTTCATCAATCCGCTCTGAGCTTTTCGGCAGCTTGATCTTCAGCCATTCTGGCTTGCGCAGCATTTCACTCGGTTCGGTTGGCAGCACTTTGACCGGAATTAAGGCCATTTTGTCGGCGTCGCGCAGCTTGACGCCGGCTTCCATACGGGCTGTTTTAGTCATCTGGATTCAAACCCTGTTTGTTGTTCAGTTTGGCTGACGTTGAGCAGCCGGACCAGCTGAGCGCTCAGCTGTTGTTTGGCCTCTGTCATCGACAGCGGGCCACCTAAATCTTTGCTCTGGACCATTTGCATGCCGGCATAACCGCACGGGTTAATACGCGAAAACGGCGCCAGATCCATGTCGACATTCAATGCAAGACCATGAAAGGTACAACCTTTACGGACGCGCAGGCCCAGCGAGGCCACTTTTTTTTCATCGACATAAACACCCGGTGCATCGGCCTTGGCATAGGCAGTCACACCATTGGCAGCCAGCGTGTCGACGATGCTTTGTTCAATCAGATTGACCAGTTGGCGGACGCCGAGGTTGCGTCTTTTGATATTCAGCAGCACATAAGCAACCAGCTGACCTGGGCCGTGATAAGTAACCTGACCGCCGCGGTCCACCTGGACCACAGGGATGTCGCCGGGAAACAGCAGATGTTCTGCCTTACCGGCCTGGCCTTGAGTAAACACCGGCGGATGCTCCAGCAACCAGATCTCATCTGGCGTGCTGTCATCCCGCTGGTCGGTGAATTGTTGCATGCGGTGCCAGGCTTCGGTGTAATCAACCAGGCCCAGATCGCGGAGAATCAGCTTGTCAGTCAGCGTCACGCGGGACTCCTTCGGCACTTCAGGCCGGCATTATAAAGCGATAGCCGGCCAGATCGAGCTTTACATCACATAACGGACCAGTTCGAGTTTGCCCAGTTCAGTGTACAGCAGCTCGATGTGGTCTTTGCTGGTGACCGTCACGCTGACCGACACTGAGTGGTAATTGCCTTTACTGGATGGTTTGACCGACGGTGAATAATCGTTGGCGCCGGCGTGAAGATTTAAGGTGGCGATCACAGTCGGCACCAGTTCCTCGTGGGCCAGGCCAACCACTTTAAAGGTGAAAGCGCAGGGAAATTCAAGGTACGCATCAAAATTGGTATCTTTTACGATAGTGACCACAGTGAGCTCCTGTCGACAGCAAAAAACGGTGCAGTATTCTAACAAAAAGTCCCGGTCAGTGCCGGGACTTTTGTGATTGTGTGCTTAAGGAAACGCTGTTATTGCAGCTGCATTTTGACGTAGTCGACCAGACGACCAAAAATACCAGCCTGTTCAATGTCTTCCAGCGCCACTAACGGATACTCGGCGACATCTTCGTCATTTAGTTTCAGATAGACAGTCCCGACGACCTGGCCTTTGGTAATAGGAGCCACCATTTGCTGGCTCAGTTTAAAATCGGCTTTTAAGTTTTTGCGCTGACCACGTTGCAGCGTGATTGGGGTTTCGCTCAGTACGCCTAAGCTGATGTTCTCTTTGGTGCCTTGCCAGACACGCTGCTGGGCAAATTCTTCTCCGGCTTTGTATGGGGAGAAGGTTTCGAAGAAGCGAAAGCCGTAGGTCAGCAATTTTTTGTTTTCGCCTTCACGGGCTTTCGGGCTTTCAGTGCCCATCACCACGGAAATCAGCCGCATACCGTCTTTGGTCGCTGACGTCACCAGACTGTAGCCTGCCTCTGAGGTGTGGCCGGTTTTGATGCCATCCACGTTCAGGCTTTTGTCCCACAGCAGGCCGTTGCGGTTGTACTGTTTGATACCGTTAAAGACATACTCTTTTTCGGCGTAGATTTTGTATTCGTCCGGCACGTCACGGATGAGTGCAACCGACAACTTGGCCATGTCGCGTGGCGTGGTTTTCAGTTCAGGGTCCGGCAAACCGTGTGAATTGGTGAAATGGGTGCTGTCCATGCCAATACGCTTGGCGTGGGCGTTCATCAGCTCGACAAAACCGCCTTCAGTGCCGGCGATATGTTCGGCCATGGCGACACAAGCATCGTTACCAGACTGGATAATAATGCCGCGGTTGAGTTCTTCCACCGAAATGGTTTTGCCCACTTCGATAAACATCTTGCTCGAATCGCTGTATTTTTTTGACCAGGCATTTTCACTGATAGTGACCTGATCGCCTGGTTTGACGTTACCGTTTTTGATTTCGGTACCGATGACATAGCTGGTCATCATTTTGGTCAGACTGGCCGGTGCCAGTTGTGTATCGGCATTGCCTTCGGCCAGTACTTTACCTGTGTGGTAATCAATCAGGATATAACCTTTCGCGTTTACTTCAGGGGCGGAAGGGGTGACCTGGACGGTCTGACTGTGGGCGAAAAAACTCAGACAGCTGAAGCTGCTGACTACAAGAAGACGACGATACTGATTCATGAGACTCTTTCTTATTGTGCTGGCAGTTAATCTTACGCGGCCATTCAGCCGCATACTTGTTTATTGGTGAAGTACGCATTTGGATAAGCGCCGGCGCGCACAGTGTCCAGCAGTTGCTGTGCATTGCCACGAATTGGCCCTGCCAGTAATCGGTACAAACCGTTGGCAGGTTCAATCGCTGTAGGTACGGACAACTGGGCGCTGATTTCGTTCCCGAGTTTTTGCACTTTAGCGCGGTCACTGCTGGCGATCAGCTGGATAAAACAGCCGCCACCGGCGGCTGCGGTATTCTGAGCTGCCGTTGTTCGCACTGGCGCTTTGGCTGCTGCTGTTGTCGCAGCGCTACTGGCAACGGCCGTCACAGCGGCTGCGCTGCCTGCCGGGTTATAAGGGCGTTCGACAAATTCGTCACGCTTTGGCACGCTGGGCGCGCCGCCTACCGGCTGATAAGGAATATCCGGCAGCCGCGCTATCGGTGTGGCTACCGTTTCCTGATTGATCATCGCCGGTGACGTGATGAGCTCAACCCGCACCCGGCCAGTGCCGCCGGGGAAAATGCCCAGCTTGTAAGCAGCTGAGTAGGACAAATCGATAATGCGGTCATTGTGAAACGGCCCGCGGTCATTGACGCGCACAATCGCCGTTCTGTAGTTGTCGAGGTTGGTGACCCGCACATAAGAAGGCAGCGGCAGTGTTTTGTGGGCCGCGGTCATCGAAAAGACGTTGTAGGTTTCGCCATTGGACGTCAGATGGCCGTGAAACTTATTGCCGTACCAGGAGGCAGTGCCTTCTTCCTGATATTCGAGAATGTCGGTGCGCGGGGAATAATTCACGCCGTAAATATTGTAAGGTTTATTGCCGCCGCGGCTGAGCGGTTCAACGGATGGATCCGGATCTTTCAACTCATCTTCTGTCGGCAACCGATACGGGATACTGTCTTTGTCCTGGGCGTAACGGCCGGCGTTGGGGTCCATATTGTTACGTGGGCTGCTGCTGCCGCTTTCCGGCGCACTGGAACAGGCACCGAGTAACGCCGCAATGGCCAGTGCAGGCAAATGCCGGCAGGCAGGGCGACGTAAAGGCATTAAGGCAAAAGTCGCAGGGAAGGCCAGAGAAAAACACGATTTTTGCTTCATGATTGTTTTGCTAACATCCGTTTGTGAGTACTAATCGACATCAGAATGCCAAAGCCAGCCATCAATGTCACCAGCGAAGTTCCGCCGTAACTGACCAGTGGCAAAGGCACGCCAACGACCGGCAGGATACCAGATACCATGCCGATGTTGACAAAGACATAGACAAAAAACGTCAGGGTGATGCTGCCGGCGAGAAACTTGCTGTAATTGTCCTGCGCCTGGCTGGCGATGACGAGACCACGGCCCAGAATAAACAGATAAAGGGCAAGCAGCAGGATCACGCCCATCAGGCCAAACTCTTCAGCGTACACCGCAAAAATAAAGTCAGTATGACGCTCTGGCAGGAACTCCAGCTGCGACTGAGTACCCAGCAGCCAGCCTTTGCCTTCAATACCGCCAGAGCCGATGGCAATTTTGGACTGAATGATGTGATAGCCTTTGCCCAGCGGGTCCCGTTCTTCATCCAGCAGCGTCAGTACACGCTGACGCTGATAATCGTGCATCAGAAAATTCCACAGGATCGGAATAAAACCTGCCACTAATCCGGCAATGACGCCGATGATTTTCCAGCTCATGCCACTGAAAAAGATGATAAAAACGCCGGCGACGCAGACCAGAATCGAGGTGCCCAGATCGGGTTGTTTGGCAATCAGCAGGGTTGGGATCAGGCACAAAATAAACCCAACCAGAATATCGCGGATTTTCGGTGGAACTGTCTGTTTTGCCATATACCAGGCCACGGCCATCGGCACCGCCAGTTTCATAATTTCTGACGGCTGGAACTTGGTAAAGCCCAAATTGAGCCAGCGGGTGGCGCCTTTGGCGGTGTAACCAAACAGCTCCACCAGCACCAGTAAAAACACGCCGACGGCATACAAGGGGACAGACCAATGCTGATAGGTTTTTGGATTAATGTGGGCCAGACCAAACATCACCAGCATCGCCAGCCCCAGACGCGCCGCCTGGGCTTCAACCATCAGCAGGTCCTGGCCATCGGCACTGTAGAGAGTGACCAGGCCGACGACGATCAGCGCCAGCAGACCAAGCAGCAGCGGTAAGTCGATGTGCCAGCGCTGCAGCGTACTTTGTGAATCTTTAACATAACTGTTCATTGTCCGCCTCCTGTGGCGGGGACTGGCGCCGGCTGATGCTCTGTGCCAGGCCGTTCTGTACTGGTGCGTTCTGTGCTTGTGCGTTCTGTACTGGTGTGTTCTGTGCTTGTGCGTTCTGTGGTGCGGGGCACCGCAGGCGGCTGTTGCTGATGACCGGTTTCATCTTCTTCGTTTTCCAGCTGTGGTGCCGGCAGATCCTCAGGTTCCGGCGTCAGAATGACCGGTGCAGCATTTTGTGGCTGACTGCGGGCTGGCACAGCATCAGCAGTGCTATCGACTGTTTGTCCGCTCGCCGTGGCAGCGGGCTTGTGAGTCACGGCCGGCGCTGTGGCTTTTTGCAATGCTGCTTTTTCCCGCTCAGCTTTGTCGCGTTCTGCCTGCTCAGCATAACGTTGTTCACGGGCAACCATGGCGTCAGCACGGCTTTGCTGGACTTTCTGCCAGTCGGCGAGGGTCGGCAGCTGCGGATTGTTGTATTGCTCTGAGAAGTAATAATCCATCAGCTGGCGTCCTACGGGGGCCGCATTACTGCCACCGCCGCCACTTTCGACGTTTTCGACAATCACGGCCACCACGATTTCTGGTTTGTCATGCGGTGCGTAGCCGGTAAAGAGGGCGTTGTCGCGATGGCGCTCGCTGATGTTGCGGGCATTATATTTTTGGCCCGCCGCCATGTTGATGACTTGCGCCGTACCGGTCTTGCCACCAGCGCTGTAGCGCGCGCCGAGGAAAGCCCCCCGGGCCGTGCCGCCTTCCTGATGCACGGTGCGGTACATGGCTTCGCGGGCAATGGCCCAATTGTTGGCGTCGGCCACTTCAATCACGCGCTCTAAGGGTTGCAGCAGCGATTGTTGGTTATGGCTGTTACGAAAACTCTCGCCAAGCCGGGGGGTGATCCGCTGGCCATCGTTGATGAGGGTGGCGGTGGTCAGTGCAATCTGCAGCGGTGTCGATTGCCAGTAACCCTGACCGATACCGATATTGATGGTATCGCCGGGGCCCCAGTTTTGTTTGCGGCGGACTTTTTTCCATTCGCGGCTGGGCATCAGGCCGGCGGTTTCTTCACCGATATCAATGCCGGACAAATGGCCATAACCGGCTTTTTGCATAAAATCGGAAATACGGTCGACGCCCAGCTTGTAAGCAAGGTCATAGAAGTAGGTGTCGCAGCTTTTGATAATGCCGGTGTAGACATCCACGTAGCCATGGCCCCATTTGATGTGGTCACGCCAGGGGCGGCTGACATTGGGCAACCGGTAAAAACCGGGGTCGGGCACCCGGGTATGTTCGGTGACAATGCCTGCTTCGAGACCTGCCACTGCCATCAGCGGTTTGACGGTTGATGCCGGCGGATAGACGCCCTGGGTCATGCGGTTGACCAGCGGTCGGTCCGGCGAATTGAGCAGCAGGCGGTAATCTTTACCACTGATGCCATGGACAAACAGATTGGGGTTGTAAGACGGGTTGGAATAAAACGCCAGAATACCCCCGGTGCGCGGGTCCAGCACCACTATAGCGCCCCGATTTTCTCCCAGCGCTTCCTGCGCTTTGAGCTGCAACCCCAAATCCAGTGTCAGATGCAGATCATCGCCGGAAACGGCTGCCTGTTCGCGTAGTGTGCGAATGACACGGCCGCGGTTGTTGACTTCAACTTCCTGAAAGCCAACGCTGCCATGTAACTGGCTTTCATAATATTTTTCGATACCGATTTTGCCGATGTCGCGGGTGGCCGCATAGTTGGCCATCAGACCGGCTTCTTCAAGTTTACTGAATTCTTTGTCGTTGATTTTGCCAATATAACCAAGGGCATGCGTCAGCAAGTCGCCATAAGGATAATGGCGGGTTAACCGCGCTTCCAGCGTGACGCCTTTGAGGTTATGCAGATGCACCGCAAGGCGGGCGACTTCCTGATCGGTCAGTTGTTCTTTCAGTGCAATACTTTTAAAGCGGCGCTGCGCTTTGACTTCTTTAAAAAAGTCGGCTTTTTGCTCTTCGCTGATGTCGATAATTGCGGCGATTTTGGCGACGGTGTCGGCTAAATCCGGCACTTGTTCCGGGATCAGCTCTATCGAGTGCACCGGGGCATTCTCGGCCAGCAGAGTGCCGCGCCGGTCAAAAATCAGACCGCGGTTGGGCGACAGCGGCACCAGTTTGATGCGGTTGCCGTCAGCGCGGGTCGAGTATTCTTCATAACGCAGCACCTGCAGTTTATACATGTTGGCCAGTAACAAACCAAAACAAAGCAGGATAAAGACAAAAGCGACAATGGCCCGGCGGTTAAACAGCAGGGTTTCAAAGGCGAGGTCAGCAATGGCAATACGGGGTTTACGCATCCGTTACTCGCGATGATAAGGATGATTGGTGCTGATGCTCCAGGCGCGGTACAGGCTTTCTGCCAGCACGACCCGCACCAGCGGATGTGGCAGCGTCAGCGCTGACAATGACCATTTGCCTTCGCTGGCCGCGATGCAGGCAGGGGCCAGCCCTTCCGGGCCACCGACCAGCAGACAAACGTCACGGCCGTCGAGCTGCCATTGTTCCAGCTTCTGTGCCAGCTGCGGGCTGGACCAGTTGCCACCTTCCACTTCCAGCGTGATGATGCGCGCCCCTTTGGGCACTGCCGCCAGCATCTTTTCACCTTCCAGTTCCAGAATACGTTTAATGTCGGCGTTTTTGCCGCGCTTGCCGGCCGGAATTTCGATGAGTTCGAGCGGCAAATCGCGTGGAAAACGGCGGGCATATTCCTGGTACGCTTCAGTGACCCAGGCAGGCATCTTGGTGCCGACAGCAATCAGAAACAACTTCATCAGTTCAGGCCGCCCACAGTTTTTCCAGCTGATAAAACTGGCGGGTTTCCGTTTGCATCACGTGGACCACCACATCGCCCAGGTCGATCAGCACCCACTCGCCGGCGCGGTCGCCTTCAGTGCCCAGCACCTGAACTCCGGCTTTGCGTGCTTCGCTGATGAGGTAACCCGCGACGGAGCGGGTATGGCGGTTCGAAGTACCCGAACAAATCACCATGAAATCGGTTTCAGAGGATTTGCCCTGGACATCCAGTTGGATGATGTCCCGGCCTTTCATATCGTCCAGTTTGTCGACCACAAAAGCTGCGAGTTGATGGCTGTGCACGCAAGAAGATCCTTCAGATTAAGAGGCCGCATGTTAGCAGTTTTCAGCGGCTGATCCCAGCGCGGCAATGGCTGGGAAGGCCTCAATTACGCGGCTGATACAACTGATGCTGGCGGATATAAGCCTGGACGGCATCAATCTGCAGCGCCGCTGGCATCTGGCCCGCCCGGATGGCCGTGGCAGACACAGCCAGTGGCGGATTATCCAGCAGCACAATAGCGCCGGCCGCTGTCTGGATGTCGTTGAGCGAGCGCCCGTAACTGCGCAGCAGCTTAGGTGCATCTCCTTCGCTGCTGCTGTAACCGGGCCTTTGCAGCACCAGTAAATGACACAGCTTAAGAATGTCCTGCCAGCGATGCCAGCGGCAGAACGCACAGAGCGAATCCATGCCGATGACAAAAAACAGCTGATCCTGCGGATATTGTGCCCTGAGGGCTGTCAGCGTATCGACGGTGTAAGACGGCGTGTCACGCTGTAATTCCAGCAAATTCAGCTGCAGCTGCGGATAGGGCGCGATGGCCAGACGGACCATTTCGGCCCGGTGCCCGCTGCTGCTTGGCGTATCGCGATGTGGCGGCAGGTGACAGGGCAACAAGTCCAGACTGTGAAGACCGGCGTGTTGCTGCACATAAAGCGCGCTTTGCAAATGGCCCTGATGTATGGGGTCAAAGGTGCCGCCGTAAAAGCCGCGTTTCCTGACGCTGGCGCCTGTCATCTCAGGCTTCCTGTGCCGCCAGCAGCTGTTGCAGGGCAAATACTTTGGGCACTGGTTTGATAAACAAAGTCACCAGATGGGCCAGGGCGGTTGCCGGATGGCTCAGCTGACCGGATTTAAAAGCCCGGTCAAAGGCGGCCAGTTCCTGCAGTAAAAAATGCAGCCAGGGCTTTGACAGGCGCAGCAGCGCCTGCTGATACAGCGGCTGGCGCTTGGGCCAGATGCCGTTTTTTTTGTAGAGATCATCAAAAGGTGGCTGACTTTGTTGCAGCGCCAGCAAGGTGGTCGCCTCTTTTTGCAGCTGCCAGGCGATGATCACCGCTTCAGTGTCCTGCTGCAGCAACCGGTCCAGCCGGTGCAAAGCTGCTTCGCCCTGGCCGGCCAATACCGCGTCGACCAGCTGAAACACGGTAAAATGCGACTGATCTGCCAGATACTGCTGTAAAAAAGCGCCATCGAGCCACTGGCCCTGAGTGGTCAGCGCCAGTTTCTCCAGTTCCTGACGGGCGGCCAGCAGATTGCCGGCGGCATGGTGTTGCAGCAACTGCAGGGCGTCGGTCTGTAACTTGAGCCCCAGTTGCTGGGCACGCTCTTTCAGCCAGCGCATAAACTGAGTGTCATCCAGCGGATAAAACTGGACCTGCACGCCTTGTTCTGCCAGCGTTTTAAACCAGCTGGTTTTACTCAGATCGCCGGCGTTGCGGGCACCATGCAGCACCAGACAGACATCCGGATGCAACATCGAAGGCAGCTTTTTCAGCTGGTCCTGCTGGGCCGGTGTCAGTTTGTTGCTGAGATCCAGCTCGACCAGTTTGCGGTCAGAAAATAATGACAGGCTGTTGAATTCACTGAAAAATAAATCCCAGTCGAACTGGGCTTCGAGCAGATAACTTTGCCGCTCGGTGAAGCCTTTGTGTTTGGCAGCCTGACGAATCTCGTCGAGGCTTTCCAGTTTTTGCAGTGGCTCTTCGCCAAATACCAGATAGACGCCCGCCAGCTGCTTTTTCAGTTGAGCAGCCAGCTGGTTGGCGTACAGTTTCAGCATCAGAGCCGGCCCAGCTGACGGATGATGCGGGCGACGGCCTGGCTGCGCAGTTCGGTCAGCATCAGGTCAAGCTCGCGGGATTTAGCCAGCGCGCGCGCCGGATCATCCTGATAATCGCGCATCAGTTCAATCTGGTAGGGGCGTGGTTCCTGGCCGGGCAGGACCAGCTGATAATTGATTTTGTAAATCAA
>JACCDQ010416121.1_pt1 | contig 11560 bp, 9 predicted proteins | sample 7446031 | NCBI WGS metagenome assembly JACCDQ01 (sample SAMN15323442, study PRJNA562643) | freshwater metagenome | isolation source: river surface water | place: USA:Blue River Watershed | collected 2017-08-17
CCCCCCAGCCGCAGCTGGTGACCGTCTGCCATGACCTGTCTGACATCACGCGCCAGGCACTGCTCGACGGCAGCGTCACCGCCGTGCTGTCACACCCGCTGCCGGCGATGGCCCGCGCGCTGTGCGATGCCATGCAGCTCGCGCTCGAGAGCCGCAGCAGTCCGCAGCGCTGGCAGACGCTGGTTCCGTTCGAGCTTTTCACCGCTGCGAACGTCTAGCCGTCTGGCAAGCCGTGGGTGGCACAGCGCTGCCGTGATCAGGTGTTCTGACAACCCCTTGCGGGTTTTCGGTCGCTCCGCTCGGGCCACGGGGCCATTACTCCCATATGCGCATACCGACTGCATATCAGCCGATTGCTCTTGTGCGACGTGACGGGCCCGGATAGGGCTTCCAGCTCAGAATCTCCGCGAAACACAATGATGTTTTCATAATTGTTTCATCATGTTTTCATGAAAACCAAGGCTCCTGAAATTTGCGTCGATCCGCATAATTTGCTCGCAGGAGACAAACGGACATGAACACAAAAATGAGTGTGAGCTGCACCAGCGCGATGCCAACCCGCCGCATGGTTCTGGCACTGTTGGCTAGCCTTGGAGCGGGATGCGGCGGAGTGGCGGAAAGTGCCGAGGGTGCTGCGGCACCAGTGAATGCCATATACCCACAGATCTCAAGCGGTCCAGTGGGGGACCCCATGCCTCACTCGTTCAACGGACGGGTGCACATCTTCTACCTGTATGACGGACCCACAGGTGGCGAGGCATTTCATCCCTGGTACCAAGCCTCGACAGGCGATTTCATCGGCTACTCGGACCACGGCGAGGCCCTGGCTGTGGTGCAGGATAGGTCGTCACGCGAGTTTGCCTTGGGTACGGGGTCGGTCATTCAGGTTGGCGACACCTACCATGCCTACTACACAGGCTTCAACAATCGTCTGAATCCGTTCGAAGCCATTTTGCATGCGTCCAGCAAGGATCTGGTCCAGTGGACAAAGCACCCGGAACACACGTTCTACGCTCCGTCAGGCTACGAGCGCAATGACTTCCGTGATCCACATGTCATCCGCGTCGACGAGAAGGGCGAGTATTGGATGCTCTTGACGGCCCGCTCTCGTGGTCGGGGCGTCATCGCCAAACTGGTTTCCAGGGACCTGGTCAAGTGGGAAGACGGCGGCATTCTCTTCGTCAACGACGATGCATACAAACCTGACGCTAATCTCGAGTGCCCGACGCTGTTCAAGATCGGTGACACCTGGTACCTGAGCTTCTCGGACCAGTGGCCGACGCGCCGGACTCAGTACCGACTCAGTAAAAGCATTGACGGCCCCTTCAAGAAACCGAAGCGGTTCGCACTCGACGGTGCAGGCTTCTATGCTGGCAAGGTCGTGCAGCACGCCGGGTTGAACTACTTGATGGGATGGGTGCCGAGAAAGGCGCTGCAGAAGGATTCCGGCGACTTCCTGTGGGGCGGCAACCTCGTCGTCCACCAACTGAGTCAGCAGGCCGACGGAACTCTGGCTGTCCGCGTGCCCGACCCTATCCGTTCGCTCTTCGAAAGTGCGACTGCGACGCAGACGAGTCTTGAGACTGTGGTGCTGCAAGGGATCGGGAGCTCGTCAAAGTCCCAGGGCGTTTTTGGTGATGATGTCCGGGCCGTCTATCGAATCGCGGGCAAGTTCCGGCCAGAACCAGGGTCGACCGGATCGTTCGGTCTGGAGTTTGGTGTAAAGCCATCCGGAGGACGTACCAACCTGGTTTTTGATGCTTCTGACAAGTTGCTCAAGTTCTTCAACGTGCCGCTATCGCGCGCCAAGGAGACCAAGCCTCAGGCCCAGACAGAAATCGAGATCAGCTCCATGCTCAACTTTGAGATCTACATCAATGGAAGCGTGGCAGTGATGTACGTGGATGGCACGTACGCGTTCAGCAGTCGGATGTACGGGCTGCTGGGCGGCGAGTGGCGGGTGTTCGCGGAGAACGCCCATGTGGAACTGAGCGACCTGAAAGTGTCGCGAGTCAATCTGAACTAGGAGACAACATGAATTTGATGAAAACGAAACGCGGCGTCATGGCTGCGGCGGTTCTGCTCGCCTTGAGTGGGTCCGCACTCGCAGATCTCGACGGCAATATGCAGACCAGGTTCCTGGTCAACGATATCGACAAGATCGCAAGGGATCAGCCTGCCGGCGATGACGCAGTCAACAAGCAAAAGGCCGAGGCGTCCGGCTACTTCACGCACCCGGACCACCCCGGTTTCTATGGCGGCTTCTACGTGGCGCGCGAGCTCAACTACCGCCAGGGCTTCGAAAAAGTTGGTTCGAACGATTTTCGGAACAACGTGATCGACGGCAGCAACACAGTGCAGGAACTCTACTTGGGCAAGACCTACTTCGGGGACTTCGGCGAGCTGGGTGCTGAGCTGATGGTGGGCCAGGAGTCGCAGCGTGACGGTCTGAAGTACCGGCCCAAGGTCCACGGCCGATACGAGTTCGCGAATGGCATCAGCCTCAACGGCTATGGCACGGTGTTGATCCAGACGTACAACGGACCGAGCCAGAGCGTGGCGGCAGATCGCGAGGTGTTCGAGACAGAGATCCAGCCCGGCATCGGCTACAAGATCAACGACCACATGGGACTTTGGGCGAACCTGCGCCTACGCGATCGTACGCAGCAGCGAGCGCTGTATGGCGACTTGAAGGAAAGTGAGAGCTTCGTCGAAGTTGGCATGTGGAAGAATTTCGGCGAGCTGTACACCTCGCTGCGGATGCGTTCCGGCACGTTCGATATGTGGGACACGCTGGATTACAAAGATTCCACGCGCAACAGCACGATCCGTAAAGACAAGATCAACCGGCTCGTCGGCTCGGTCAGCATGCCGCTGACAGACAAGATGCGCGCACTCGTTGACGTTGGCTACCTCTGGGAGAGCTACGGCATCGAGCGTGCCGGCGCGGTGTCCAAGCTCAAGTCACCGTTGTTCGCCATCGGCCTTCGCTACGAGCTCTGAAACCGGCGGTGTACGTATCGAGGGCGCCTACTGGTGCACTGGGTGCGACTCATCGCCCCCGCTGCCAGACGCCTGTCGTCAGAGAGGTAGCGCTTTGAACTGTTACATGGAACACCGGAGGAACAATGGCAACTATCAGGGATGTGGCGAAGCTCGCCGGTGTTTCGATTGCGACGGTTTCGCGAGCGGTCAACGAGCCCAAGCTCGTGTCGGAGGAAACACGCTCACAAATCGAAGGAGCGATTGCGTCGACCCAGTACGTCAAGCGCATTAAACCGCGCAAGAAGTCAGATCTGATAGGGGTGATCCTGCCCAATCTGTCGAATCCATTCTTCCTGACACTCCTCGAGGCACTCGAGTACGAGGCACGAACGCATCGCAGAAGCATCGTGGTCTTCAACAGTCGCCAGAAACTCGCCATGGAACGTGCGGCGTTTACCGAGTGCAGAAAGATGAAGGTCGATGGTGTGTTCCTTGTGCCGCACTGCCTCACCAGAGAGTATCTGTCCGAAGTGCGGAAATACAACTTCCGCACCGTGCTGCTGACCCGCACGAGTTCGATGCTGCCCAGCGTGGCGGTGGACCACATCGAAGGCGGCCGCCAAGTTGCCGAGCACCTGATTTCCAGCGGTCATGTGAACGTAGGTTATGTTGGTCCGACGAAGTCTAGCGAGGAGAAGCTGATTGGCTTCCGGCAGGGACTTCAACAGGCAGGCCTGCAATTGCATGTCGATCTCGCCTTCGATACCGAAGGTGAAGGTGATCTCAGACGATTCGTCGCCGACACCGCGAAGCGCAAACGGGCCACTGCCATCTTCTGCGTCAACGACGTTCTCGCACAAGAAGTCGTGGCGATCCTGCGCTCCGACGGCATGAGCGTGCCGAAAGACATGGAGGTCGTCGGCTTCGATAACTCGATCGTAGCGTCCTTGCTCGACATTTCAAGCGTATCCCAGCCAATGAAAGAGATCGCTCATGTCGGCTTCGAGGAACTACTCGCGGCACTGAAGGAAGTGAAGCCCTCCGCTTCCTACGAGCCAATTCACTTGCTGCCTCGCCTGGTGATGCGCGGCAGCTCACTAAAACACCGGAGATGACAACCATGTTCAAGCCATTAGTAACTACCTTCGCCGTGCTGAGCTCATTCAGCATCAGCGCGCACGCCGCCGACCTGACGGCGTGGGTGATCGACGGCGAATCTGAGCGCCCGTACTTCGTGCAGCTCGAGAAGTCCTTCAACAAGGAGTACGCCGCGAAGGGGTTGAGTCTGAAGATCAAGCCGATCCCGGGCTATGACGACGCCATCCGCGCAGCCTTCATGTCCAAGGATCTGCCAGACCTGATAATGGTCGACGGGCCAAACATGGCGAATTACGTTTGGTCAAAGATGCTTCGGCCCATCGACAAGATGGTCGATCCAGCCACGCTGCAAGCGATCATTCCAGGTGTGCTCGCCCAAGGCACCTATGGGCCGGATAAACGCGTCTACATGCTTAGCCAGGGCGACTCGTCAGTCGCGCTTTGGGGCAATAAGCGCTATCTCGAGCGCGCGGGCATCGAGGTGCCGACATCGCCCGACAAGGCCTGGGACTATGAGCAGTTCACAGCGGTTCTGGCAAAGCTCAAGGCCGTTCCCGGCGTCAAGTGGCCGCTGGATCTGAAGCTGAATTACGGCGGCGAGTGGCTGACTTATGGATACTATCCATTCATCAAGTCAGCTGGCGGCGATATCGTCGACTCCAAGACCTGGCGTGCCAAGGGGACGATTAATTCGCCGGCCACCGTCGGCGCGATCAAGAACATCAAAAGCTGGATCGACAAGGGTTACGTCGTACCAGCCACTGCTGGCGACAACCGATTCTTCGGTGACAAAACAGCAGCGCTGTCTTGGGTCGGCAACTGGATGTGGCGCGCGCATTCGCAGGCGCTTGGCGACAACCTCGTGCTCATCCCCGCGCCACGTTTCGGCGCACGCCCGTACGCGCCCAACGGCGGCTGGGGGTGGGCAGTGCCCTCGACGGCGCAGCGCACCGAGGACATCGCGAAGTTCTTGAACTTCGTATTGTCGAAAGAGCAGGTGGCTGCGTGGAGCAACACCACGGGCTACATCCCAGCGCGTTCGGATGCGGCTGATCTGACCAAGCTCTACTCGAAGGACGGCAAGGCGCGTCTGCTCGCGACCCAAGCGCAGGAGATTGCCGTGGTGCGCCCGATTCATCCCGCCTATCCCGTAATCAGCTCGTCGTTCGGCAAGGCCATCTCTAGCGTCTTTGAAGGCGCTGATGCACAGAAAGCATTGGACAAGGCCGCAAGCACAATCGACGAGGATATCGAGGACAACGACGGCTATCCGCCGTTCAAGGGCAAATGATGATGTCCAAGATAGCTCGACTCAGAGGTGCCTTGCCCGAGCTCGGAATGCTGCTGCCGGCGCTCGCGCTTCTGACGCTGTTCGTGTTCTTGCCGTTCCTGCTGTCATTTTATTTCTCGTTCACCAACGAGCGGTTGATGCCGAGGCCCATTCCAGCGCGCTGGCTGGGCCTGCAGAACTACGAGCGCGTGTTGACCGACCCCGAGTTCTGGGCCGCGGTGCGCAACACGATCTACTTCGCTGCCGTGGTGATCCCGGTACAGCTTTCGCTTTCACTAGCGGCGGCCATGCTGCTGAACTCGAAGATCAGGGGGCTAGCGTTCTTTCGCAGCATCACGATCCTGCCACTGCTGATGCCGATGACGGTCGTGGTGACGATCTGGGCTGCGCTTTACCGCACACCGGACGGGCTGCTGAACTCGGCGTACCAGTACGTGTTCAGCACCCTTTCCTATATCGATTGGCTCGGCGACCCGAGTGTCGCGATGATCAGCATCATCATGCTTTCCATCTGGGCATCGTTTCCGTTCCAGATGCTGATTTATCTGGCGGGCCTGCAGGAAATACCACAAGACCGCTATGAAGCAGCCGCGATTGACGGTTTCGGTCTCTGGGACTCCTTCAGGCATGTGACGCTCCCGGGCCTGCGAAACACCAACGTGTTCGTGGTGATCATTACGACGATCGGTGCACTCAGTCTGTTCACCCAAGTGAACATCCTGACCGGCGGTGGGCCGAACGGCGCCACACTGACCATCATTCAGTACATGTTCAGTAACGGGTACTCCGCCCAGAAGATTGGCTTCGCATCGGCTGTCGGCATTGTGTTCTTTTTGACGGTGGCCACCCTAAGCATTGCCCAGCGCATTCTGCTGAAGAACGAGGATTGAAGCGATGAAGGCCCTCAATTACCTATTCGCGTTCGCGATCTCGGCAACCATTCTGGTGCCGCTGATGATGATGATCACGCTAAGTCTGAACCCAGATCAAAGCGATGTGCTGTCGATCATGGGCTCATGGCGAAGCTTCGTACCGACCGTGTTCGCCTTGGACAATTATGTGGCTGTTTGGTCGGACCCGTACCACCCGTTCGGCCGCTACCTGTTTAATACCGCGTTCATCACGGTGACGTCCATCCTGCTGAGCGTCTTCGTCAACTCGGCGGCGGCTTTCTCTCTCGCCTGGGGCAGCGGGCCACATCGTAAATGGCTGGTCGGTCTCATCGTCGCAGTGCTGGCCGTACCAGGCGAGAGCATCGTGCTGTCGCAGTTGAAGATCGTCTCGGTCCTTGGCCTGATCGACACCTATTCGGTGCAGATCCTTCCCGCCATAGCGAACGCGTTCTTCATCTTTCTCTTCTATCAGTTCTTCACCAAGCTGCCGAAGGAACTGGTCGAAGCGGCGCGCGTTGACGGGTTCAGCCTGTTCCGCATCTACTGGCACATCGGGCTTCCGTCGTCGAAACCGTTGATCGTCACTGTATCGACACTGCATTTCCTCGGGATCTGGAACAGCTATCTGTGGCCGATCATGGTCACACGAGGGGAAGATGTCCGCCCGCTGTCAGTCGGCATGTCGGCTTACTTCGGTAGCAACCTGACCTCGTGGGGCAATGTGATGGCATTCGCCGTCTGTATGGCGATTCCCGTCATGGTGTTTTTCCTGTTCGTGCAGCGTCATTTCATTGCAAGTATTACTGGTTCTTCTATAAAGGGTTAACAAGGTGTCGACGTTGCCGACTTCTCTCAATGAAGATTTCTCTCCCTCGTTGCATTTCAAGGCGCCATTTGGATGGATCAATGATCCGAATGGCCTCGTTTTCTCCGATGGCCTGTGGCATCTCTTCTATCAGTTCTATCCGATGGATACGGTATGGGGGCCGATGCATTGGGGTCATGCAGTCAGCGAGGATCTGCTGCAGTGGAAACACATGCCCGTGGCGCTCGCTCCAGACGCACTCGGTAACATTTTTTCGGGTTCCTGTGTCGTCGATATTCGCAACGACTCAGGCCTGTTTTCTGGGTCGTCTGATCGGAACTTGCTCGCCTTCTACACGTCGGCACTGCAGCAGACGGATGGGCGGCCGGATTATCAGACGCAATCACTGGCACGCTCAAACAACGGAGGGGCAACCTGGGAAAAATGGGCTCGAAATCCCATTATCGAAAATCCCGGATTGGAATGCTTTCGTGATCCGAAGGTCTTCTGGTTCGAGCCAGGTGACCATTGGGTGATGGTGCTGACCCATGGGCAGTCGATCGCCTTCTACCGTTCCAGGGATCTGCTGAAATGGGATCTGGCTTCTGAGTTTGGCGAAGGACATGGACACCACTCCGCTGGGCCGTGGGAGTGCCCGGATCTGTTCGAGTTGACTACACCGACCGGCGAGTCGCGCTGGGTGTTGGTGGTCGGCGTCGGTGATGGTTGCCCCGCTCCCGGTTCCGGTACGCAATACTTCGTCGGCAGCTTTGACGGCACACGCTTTGTCAACGAGGGAGTTTCCGATCAGGTGCGCTGGTTCGACTTGGGTCGAGATCACTACGCGACGCAGACCTGGTTCGCCGCTCCCCAAGGCCGCCGCGTGGCGATCGCCTGGATGAGTAACTGGCGCTACGCACGCAATACGAGCACTCGCTTCTTCCGAGGTGTCATGACGCTGCCGCGTGAACTGTATCTTGATGTCGATTCTTTTGGTGGTTACTCTGTCGGCCAACGCTTTGTGGCTGAACTGGCAGGTGCCTTCGAAGTGCATGGCGCCGAGATCCATGTCGGCGAGAGTCACGCCGCTCCAGCGACGTACCGTCTTAAGGGGCAGATGACATTCCGCAGCGGGGATTTGCTGCGCATCAGGCTCTTCGATGAAGATCATGACCAGATCATTATTCGGCGTGACAAGAATGGCTATGCAGTGACACTAGAGCGCCGCGTGCAAACCGACGACGAGATCTTGTTCCGCGAGTTTCCTCATCACTACGACGTTGCGCTGCTCTCTGACGCTGATGTACTCGATCTGGACATGATCGTTGACGCCGGCGCTGTCGAGTTGTTGCTGGATGGTAGCCGGTGCAGTATCAGCCAGTTGTTCTTTCCGCGCTCGGTGGTCGGTGCGCTTCATCTTGGAGGCAGCGCATCAGGCCATCTCGCGCTGCTCGGATACGTGAAGGAATGATGCCATGGCCAGTGTAGAGCTTTTACAGGTCAGTAAGACTTTCGGTCATGTCGATATCATCCGCGACGTGTCGCTGCGGATTGAGGACGGCGAGTTCGTTGTATTTGTTGGACCCTCGGGCTGCGGAAAGTCGACACTGCTGCGCCTAATCGCCGGGCTGGAGACCGCGAGCGCAGGAAACATCTCGATCGGCTCAAGGGTGGTCAATGATGTGAAGCCGTCTGAACGCTCAATCGCCATGGTGTTCCAGTCCTACGCGCTGTATCCGCACATGACGGTGCGGCAGAACATGAGCATCGGTCTACGTGTTTGCGGTACTGAACAGCAGGAGATCCGCCGACGTGTTGATGCCGCGATGCAAATCCTGAGACTTGATGCACTGATGGACCGCAAGCCGGCGCAGCTGTCGGGGGGACAGCGCCAGCGGGTAGCCATAGGCCGCGCGATCGTACGCAGTCCCGAGGTCTTCCTTTTCGACGAGCCGCTGTCGAATTTGGATGCAGAACTGCGCGTCCAGATGCGACAGGAAATTTTTGCCCTGCACGAGAAGCTAGGCACAACGATGATCTACGTGACGCACGATCAGGTCGAGGCTATGACGCTGGCGGACCGGATCGTGGTGCTAAAGGACGGACGGGTCGAGCAGATCGGCCCACCACTCGAGCTTTACGCCAAGCCGGCGAACTTGTTCGTTGCCGGCTTCATCGGGTCTCCGAAGATGAACTTCCTCGATGCCACTCTTGTGTCTCAGGAGGGCTGTCATGCACACCTGCATGCAGCGCCAGTTGGGAAGCTGACGATACAGCTCGCTCCTGGCATCGAGTTGAGTCCGGGTCGCTACACCGTTGGCGTGCGGCCCGAGGCGATACGTATCGGCGCCTCCGGCGAGGTTTCCTTCAACGCGGAGATCGCGGCCAAGGAAGTGCTCGGGAACCTGGGCTACCTCTACCTCGACACCACCGCTGAGGCACGGTTGATCGTCGAGGTGCCAAGCACTACCGGCATCGGGCGCCACGACAGGCATCCTTTCTCGTTCGACACCGCCAGCTGTCATCTTTTCGACGACAAGGGTGTGGCGGTACCGCTTGGCCGTGCGATGACGACTGAAACCGTCTAGTGATTTGTCGCCGATGAGAGGTCCGGCCTTTGGCCGCCTTTGATCGGCATTTCCATGAGCTCAACAGAGCTAGTTAGAAGAGGAGACACGTGATGAGAAAGAAGACAAGATTGCACGGCGCTATTGGGCTGGCGGTGCTGATGGCGCTGGCCGGTTGCGGAGGTGGCGGAGGACAGACAGGCAGTCCGATTTCCGGCAAGCTGATGGATGGGTACATCAAGGGCGGACTCGTCTGCCTCGATACCAACAGCAACCTGCGGTGCGATGCCGGTGAGCCGTCCACCATCACGGGCAGCGGAGGCCAGTTCACGCTCCACCCGGTAAAGAACACGTCATTAGCGGGCCTGTTTCTTGTCGCCGAGATCAGCTCGACCGCTGAGGATTCGGATGTGCCGGGACAGCCCATGGCCGAGACACGTATGCTCGGCCTGGCGGAGAGGCCGGCGGTCGTCTCGCCGCTGACGACCGTGGTCGCGAGCATGGTCCACGCGGGCGACACCCTGACTCAAGCCGAGGCGCGGGCACGCACGCTGCTCGCGCTGTCATCGACGTTCGATTTCTCGACCGACTACCTCGCCAGCGGCGATACCGAAACGCATGCGTTGGCGCAAGCGGTGAACATGGTGGTAACTGTCGTCGTGGGCAACGCGACGATCAACACCACGCAGTTCCTCGACGCCGTGATTGGGGTGAAGGACGACCTGCGAAGTTCCGGCGCCGAGCTGCGAGCAGCGTTGGCACGCCTCTTCGACAAGGACGACGTGCTGGTCGGCGACTTCGACGGTACGAAACCGAGCTTTGGAGCGTTCGGTGGTGCGGTGGCGTCCGTTGCCGCAGCGCCGACTGGTGCCAACGGCGATGCGCTTAAGGTGGTGCGTGTCGCGGGTAGCGAGACATTTGCCGGCGTAGGCGTCGATCTCGCGACCGCGGTCTCCGGCTCACAGTTCTACACCGTCTCGGCCCGCGTGAACGTGGAAGAGCAAGCCGCAGGCAAGCCCGTCAAGCTCAAGCTCGAGAGCAGCTCGGCACAGAGCGCCGAACTGGAGTCGCGCGAAGCCGTCGTGTCCGGCTGGCAGACCTTGACCTGGATCTTCAACACCAGCCCGAACGATACCTACAGCAAGCTGATCGTGCTGCCGAATGTGGGCACGGCAGGTAATGGAGAAACCTACTACCTCGACGATATCAAGCTCTCCAAGGGCAAGGTACTTGCAAACTTCGACACCGTCGTGCCTTCCTGGTTCGGCAACAACGGGTCGGCAGTGGTCACCAGCGAGGCCGAGCCCGAGGGTGGCACGGGCCATGCGATGAAGGTGGTGAAGAACCCCAGTGACACGTGGGCCGGCGCGGCGATCAACCTCGACCAGACAATCACGGGGGCCACGTCCTACACATTCACCGCGCGCGTCTATTCGCCGGCGGATGGTAGGCCAATGGTGTTGAAGCTGGTGAACCTCAACGACGATACTCAATCGGTGCAGGCTACTTCGAAGCAGGCCGCAGTAGCCGGGTGGCAGTCGTTGACCTGGGAGTTCACCGGTGCGCAGGATTGGTGGTACCTGAACAAGCTGTACTTCCAGCCGAATGATGGCGTAGCAGGGGCCGGAGAGGCCTACTACCTTGATGACATTGTGATGAAGTAACGGCCATGGTCTAGCGTTCGCCTGACCTGATTCTGGCGGACTCCGATTGAGGCGCACATGAAAAAATCCCTGGCCGATTGGCCAGGGACTGTTGTCAGGGGCTGGGACGCAGCCGTGGCTTCAGCGCTTCTTCTTGTTGCGGTACTGGTCGGCGATCACGGCCGCGACGATGATCGCGCCCTTGACCATCTCCTGGTAGTAGGCGTCGATGCGGATGAAGGTGAAGCCCGAGGTCATCACGCCGAGGATCAGCACGC
>JACCDQ011012343.1_pt1 | contig 11560 bp, 12 predicted proteins | sample 7446031 | NCBI WGS metagenome assembly JACCDQ01 (sample SAMN15323442, study PRJNA562643) | freshwater metagenome | isolation source: river surface water | place: USA:Blue River Watershed | collected 2017-08-17
ATCACTTTTTAAAGCAAAGGCAATTTGTGTATTATTGAATATATTTTCCATTAATTGTTATATTTTTTTACAAATATAGAGAGAGTTTTCAATACTATTAATCAAAAAATCCCTTATTTTGCGTTCTCAATTAAATCAACACAATGCAAACAATTCAAGCCAATAATTATCCCGTTCATTTTAATGAAAAAGGTTACGAGGCCTTAAATTATCATTTAAAATCAACTAAGTATTCTAATGTGTTTATTATAACTGATAGTAACACAAACGAGTATTGTTTGCATAAATTTTTACCTTATTTAGAAACCGATTTAACTATTGAAATCATTGAGTTTGAAGCTGGTGAAATCAACAAAAATATTGATACTTGCATTGAAATTTGGAAAGTTCTAACTGAATTAGGTGCCGACAGAAAGAGTTTAGTCATCAATCTAGGTGGTGGAGTTGTAACTGATTTAGGAGGATTTGTAGCTTCAACCTTTAAAAGAGGTGTTGATTTTGTTAATATACCTACTACGCTACTGTCTATGGTAGATGCTTCTGTTGGAGGTAAAACTGGTGTGGATTTAGGAAATTTGAAAAACCAAATTGGCGTAATCAATGTTCCTTTAATGGTTTTAATTGATACACAATACCTTGAAACAGTCCCTCAAAATGAGATGCGTTCAGGTTTAGCCGAAATGCTAAAACACGGATTAATTTTTGATAAAAATTACTGGGAACAATTTTTAGACCTAAACAGCATTGACTTTACAGATTTAGACGCTTTAATTCATCGTTCAGTAGCCATTAAGAATGAAATTGTAATGCAGGACCCTACCGAAAAAAATATTCGTAAGGCACTGAACTTTGGCCATACTTTAGGTCATGCTATTGAAAGTTATTTTTTAGAAAACGAAAATAAAACGACTCTTCTTCACGGTGAGGCAATTGCCATTGGGATGATTCTAGAAAGTTATATTTCATGGCATAAAAATCTAACCACAGAAGCTGAGTACCACCAAATTAAATCAGCGATTAAAGCCATTTATGATGACATTACTTTTGAGGAAAATGACATCCAACCGATACTTGATTTACTAATTCATGATAAGAAAAATGAATTTGGTACCATTCAATTCGCATTAATCGAAGGAATTGGCGCGATAAAAATTAATCAACTAGTTGAAAATGAATTGATTATTAGCGCATTTCAAGACTACAAATCATAAACTTTTTTTTAGTTAAAAGGATTGCATTTCGTATATATATTTTTTTACATTTGCCTCGATGAAAACGAATCAAAACACAATGTACTTCAAGCTGAATAGCTACTTAAGCGACCACTCTTTTTTAAGGATGTGGAAACGTTTGTATGCTTTCAAAGGAAGTTTTAGTTTTGATATTTTTCAGTATCTAAAAGCTGAAAATGAAAAACTTCAAATTGTGTATGCTAATATTAGAGTTTGAATTTTAGTTTAATTATTATAATGTAAACTATTTTAAATCTAAAATTCTGACAACTATAATGAATACAAAATATTTCGACTTAATCAATCAAACGTATTACTTCCCTCAAGAAGAGTTTACCCTAAATAAAGACAATCTTCAGTTTCATAATATTGATTTGATGAAATTGGTGGAACAATACGGAACACCTCTAAAGTTTACCTATCTCCCTCAGATTTCCAATAATATTAACAAAGCCAAAGCTTGGTTTCGTAAATCAATGGAAAAAAACAAATACGAGGCAAAATATTATTATTGTTACTGTACCAAAAGTTCTCATTTTGAATACATTATGAGTGAAGCTTTTAAAAACAATATTCACATCGAAACATCATCCGCTTTCGACATTAATATTGTAGAGAATCTTTTGGAAAATGGTAAAATCAACAAAAGTACTTATGTGATCTGTAATGGTTTCAAGAGAGACCAATATGTTGAAAATATTGCTCGATTAATCAATACAGGACACAAAAATACTATTCCAATTATTGACAACTATGAAGAATTGGATTTGCTACAAGCACAAATAAAAGGAAAATTTAAAATTGGTATTCGTATTGCGGCAGAGGAAGAACCTAAATTTGAGTTTTATACTTCTCGTTTAGGAATAGGATATAAAAACATTGTTCCTTTTTATAAAAAAGAAATCAAAGAAAATAAAAAATTGGAACTTAAAATGTTGCACTTTTTTATCAATACGGGAATCAATGACAATGCCTATTATTGGAACGAATTAGTTAAATGTATCAAAGTATATGTAGCATTAAAAAAAGAATGTCCTTCTCTTGATAGTTTAAATATTGGAGGTGGTTTCCCAATTAAAAATTCGTTGACATTTGAATACGATTACCAATATATGATTGATGAAATTATCAATCAAATAAAAATTGCTTGTGATGAAGCCGAAGTAGATGTTCCTAATATTTTTACTGAATTTGGATCTTTTACCGTAGGCGAAAGTGGCGGAGCGATTTATCAAATTTTATATCAAAAACAACAAAACGACAGGGAAAAATGGAATATGATTGATTCGTCATTCATTACTACCCTACCCGATACTTGGGCTATTAACAAACGTTTCATAATGTTAGCAGTCAATCGTTGGAATGACACCTACGAAAGAGTTTTATTAGGTGGTTTAACATGTGATAGCGATGATTATTACAATTCAGAGCAAAACATGAATGCCATCTATTTGCCAAAATACAACAAAGAAAAACCATTATATATTGGATTTTTCAATACGGGAGCCTACCAAGAAACCATTGGAGGTTATGGAGGATTACATCACTGTTTGATTCCTCAACCGAAGCACATCTTAATAGATCGAGATGAAAATGGAATTTTAGCCACTGAAGTCTATTCAGAGCAACAAACTTCGGATGACGTTTTAAAAATATTAGGTTACAACAAAAAATAATTATATACACAATAGAGCATTTAAAAATTTGTTATATTTGGTAGTAACAGCGACTATAACATCTGATTTTTAAATAATAAATTTAAAAAAAATGAGTAAAGGACCAATCAGTCAGTTTATCGAAAAGCATTACTTGCATTTTAATTCTGCATCTTTAGTCGACGCAGCAAAGGCTTACGAACAGCAATTAGCTAATGGAGCTAAAATGATGGTAAGTATGGCTGGAGCAATGAGTACTGCTGAAATCGGAAAGATTTTTGCAGAAATTATTCGCCAAGACAAAGTACAGATTATATCTTGTACAGGAGCAAACCTTGAAGAAGATATCATGAATTTAGTAGCACACTCTCACTACGAAAGAGTACCTCACTATCGTGATTTAACTCCGCAAGACGAATGGGATTTGTTAGAAAGAGGATTGAATCGTGTTACAGACACTTGTATCCCAGAGCATGAAGCATTCCGTCGTTTGCAAAAACACATTTATAAAATTTGGAAAGATGCAGACGATAAAGGCGAACGTTATTTCCCACATGAATTTATGTATAAAATGTTACTTTCTGGTGTTCTTGAAGAATATTATGAAATTGACTTGAAAGACAGTTGGATGTATGCTGCAGCAGAGAAAAACTTACCAATTATTGTACCTGGTTGGGAAGATAGTACTATGGGTAACATATTCGCTTCCTACGTTATCAAAGGAGATTTAAAAGCATCTACAATGAAATCAGGAATTGAATACATGACTTTCTTAGCTGATTGGTACCCAAAAAATAGTGCTAACGGAATTGGATTTTTCCAAATTGGAGGAGGTATTGCAGGTGATTTTCCAATTTGTGTAGTACCAATGTTATACCAAGATATGGAAATGCATAATATTCCTTTCTGGAGTTATTTCTGTCAGATTTCAGATTCTACAACCAGTTATGGTTCCTACTCTGGGGCTGTTCCGAATGAAAAAATAACTTGGGGTAAATTAGATATCAATACTCCAAAGTTTATTATTGAATCTGATGCTACCATTGTAGCACCTTTAATTTTTGCTTATTTATTAGACTTATAGAATACACCACTTTATGAAAAGAGTAATTGTTGATTACGCAAAACTTACCAATGAAATTTTAAACTTATTAGTAGAAAAATTTCCTGATGGTTATGATGATTCAGATGTTATTCGTTTTAAAAATGCAAAGAACGAATTAGTTGAAGCTGTAGAAGTACGAACTGAAGATACTATTTATTTAGTAAAAGTCAGTACAAAGCTATCAGACAGAATTGAAAACTATGATGAAGACGATGAAATTATCGAAGCTGTAGTAGAACCAATTAAAGGGCTAGAACTCGATGATGATGATGATGATGATAATGACGACGAGGCAGATGATGAAAATCTAGATAAGCCAGATACTGATATTGATGATGAAGATGACGAAGATTCTGATTTTGCAGACATTGCAGATGATGAAGATGAAGAATAAAACGGTTATTAATTCACAACAAAAAAACAAGCGGCTATTGAGTTAATCAAATAGCCGCTTTTTATTTCATTTAAGATTACCCCTATTACAAATATCTTTCTTCAAAAACTTTTTGATGCTGTTTTTGATGGCCAATAAGCATAAATCCAATCGCTCTAACAGATATTGAATGTTCAGAAGCAACTCCTATTCTTTGTAATTGGTCTTCTGAAAAACTTTTAAATAACAATAAACTAGAATGGCGCACAGCTGATAACTCTGTCAATAAATCCTGAATACTTCTTGTTTTTGCTATAGTATTATCTGCAAAGAAATTTTCATCAAATCCAGGAAGCGGAGTCATATCATTTCTAGAAATACGTAAAGCTCGATACGCAAAAATACGTTCAGTATCAATGATATGCTGAATTATTTCTTTTATAGTCCATTTACCTTCGGCATAACGGTAATCAAACTTATCCATCGGAATATTTTGTACGAAGCGAATAAAATCATGCAAACATATTTCTAATTCTTCAATCAAATCAACTTCGCCTGCTGCCTTAATATAGGTAGCATTAAAAATCGAATATTCGTTTTCAGATAATTGACTTGTTTTCATTTTTATAAATTAAGCTGAATTTCTACTGGCGTTAGTGTTTCCAAAAAGAGAACGGGTAACAATTTTTTCGTATATTTTAATTAAACGCTCGTCTGGATTTTTTTGCTTCATCAACTCGTTAATTTTAGTCAGTCCATATTGTTGTATTGTCAACAATGGCAACACAATACGCTCTCTAATATCAATTGAAGCTTTACCATCAGGATAGTTCTCCATTAGCTCTTTATGTCCTGCAATTTTTAATAGCAAACGTTTAGTTTCTAAAAATTCATTATAAATAATTTGCCAAAATTCACCAAACTCCGGGTCTTTACTCATATAGGCTGTCAACGGGAAAAATGATTTTGCCAATGACATCATACTGTTTTCCAATAGTGTTTTAAAAAATAATGAGCTGTCGTATAAACTTTGTACTTTTTCCCATTGATTCGTATCCTCAAAATGTTTCAAAGCAGTCCCAACTCCAAAGAATCCTGGTACATTTTGTTTCAATTGACTCCAAGAACCTACAAATGGAATAGCTCTTAAGTCTGCAAAATCTAGGTTTTCTGATTTACTTCTTTTGGATGGACGACTTCCAATATTAGTTTTAGCATAGTATTTTAACGTACTCATTTGCTCTAAATATGGTATGAATTTCGGGTGTTTTTTAAAACTTAAATATTTTTCATACCCTAATTCGGCTAATTGATTAAGAATAGCTTTTTCATCTTGATTTAATTCATTTCTTCCCTTAGCAAATACTTGATTAGTAACACCTGCACTCAATAAATTTTCTAAGTTATGACGGCACGAATCCAAGGTTCCGAAATTAGAACTAATCGTTTGACCTTGTACCGTAACTTGAATTTCATTATTTTCAATGTTTGGTCCTAATGAAGCATAAAACTTATGTGTTTTACCACCACCACGAGCTGGAGGTCCACCTCTACCATCAAAGAAAATAGCTTTAATTCCGTATTTTCTTGAAATTTCGGTTAATGATTCTTTGGCTTTATAAATACTCCAATTCGCCATTAAATACCCCCCATCTTTTGTTCCATCAGAGAAACCTAACATTATGGTTTGCTTTTTATTTCGAGTTTCCAAATGTTTCACATACGCTGGATTAGTATATAACTTTTCCATAATCTCATGCGCATTCTGTAAATCATCAACTGATTCAAAAAGTGGGATGATGTCTACTGTAGGTAATTCCCAATCACTTAATTTAAATAAGGCAAAAGTCTCCATTACATTTAGAGCGCTTTCATTATTACTAATAATGTAACGATTGGACCCAAATTCACCATTATTTTTTTGAATCATTTTAATAGCCTGAATAGAACCTAATGTTGAATTTGTCATTTCATTTTCAAAATCTTCAGGATTTAAATTTCCAGAAACATTAGATAAAACATTTATTTTTTCATTTTCAGAAAGCTCAAAATAATTAGTTGGAAATACTTTTGATCCTGATTGCAAATAGAAGTTCACAACATCTCTAAAAACAGCGTCATGAACTTTACTATTTTGACGAATATCTAAAGTCGCAAAATGAAACCCAAATAAATTTACTTTAATTAACAAAGCATCTAATTGGTCTACATATAACGACTGATGTTGTTCAACAATTATGGATCTAATCTTTTTTAATTGAGAAATAAATTCGTCAAGCGTGATAAAAATTTCACCTTTAGAATAAAAAACGGAGCGATATAGTTTTTGTTCTAACTCTGACACCAAGGTGTCTACACCCGAAAACGTTAATTTTCGTTTTAAGCGTCTCATCTCAACATAATAACATTTTAAGATAGAAGTACGCAAACGATCGGCCACTTTTAAGGTAATATCAGTAGTTACAAAAGGGTTTCCATCTCTATCTCCTCCTGGCCAAAATCCTAGTTTTATCAATGGATTTTTAATAGAGTTACCATTAAATAAATTTTTCTCTAAATAATGGACCATCTCTCCTGCCGTTGCATAGAAAACATTTTCTAGATACCAAACTAAACTAACAGCCTCGTCATATGGATTAGGTTTTTCGTTTTGAATAAAAGGGGTTTTTCCTAATTGCGCTAACAATTGTTTAATTCCTAATAAATTATTTTCACGGATAGCTGCAGTCAAATCATTTATAATTCCCAAAACAGCCCCTGGGTAAAATTGCGTTGGATGTGCTGTCAATACAGTTCTTACATTGAAATTCTCTAAAAACTCTATCAATTCTTCCTGACTGTTTTTATCATCTGCTTTTTCTTTGATGTCACGCAAAGAACCTCTTCCTTCCATATTGTTTACCGCTGGAAAAGCCGCATCTTCAATAGCATCAAAAAGTACAATTTGTCTCTCTATGTATTGAATAAAACGAAACATTAAATCAATTTTATCCGTCTCAGAGTCTGTATGCAAATATTTTTTTGCAAAAAATTCTACAATTTCTCCTGGAGTTTCTTGTTTTTTAAAACCTGTTTCGCAAACTTCAGTAAATAAAGGTAGTAACACACCTGTGTTGTCAATAGAATCAAACGGCAATGTAATGAAAACACTATTGTAAATGTGATACTTGGAAAGAACATCTTGATTAAATCGCTCAATTTTAGGAAGGGTGTACATGGTTTAAGTAGTAGTTAGTTGTTGTTTTATAATTCATTTGGCATAAAAAAACCCCAAGTAGCAACTTGAGGTTATATACTATATAGCATCAAGTATTACATATTTTTAAAAATCGTATGCATCAAACGTTTCTTATCATTAATACTTTCTTCCAATGAAATCATCGTTTCAGTTCTGTAAACTCCATCAATATCATCAATCATAAAGATAACATCTTTTGCATGCTTAGTATCTTTAGCTCTAATTTTACAAAAAATATTAAACTTCCCTGTTGTTACCGAAGCAACTGTTACAAAAGGAATCTCATTAATTCTCTCCAAAACAAATTTGGTTTGAGAAGTATTGTTTAGAAAAACACCCACATAAGCTATGAATGAGTATCCTAATTTATCATAATCAAGCACTAGAGAAGATCCCATAATAATTCCTGCATCTTCCATTTTTTTAACTCTTACATGAACCGTACCTGCTGAAATCAATAATTTTTTAGCAATATCCGTAAATGGAACTCTAGTATTATCAATCAACATATCTAAAATCTGGTGATCTACTTCATCTAAACGAAACTTACTCATATCTATTCAATTAAGATTATTAATTACCTAATAACAAAGAATAAAAATATACATAAAAATTAAATAATGAGTGAAAATATTATTTTTTTAGCAACCCATTAACAAATTTAATATCATTATTTAAATAAAAATCGGCTTTTTGATCAAATTTAGGAATGTTGTCATAATCATCTGTATAAAGAGCTCCTTGCGCATCATACTCCCAATGACCAAAACTATTTTCTAAATTATCTATTTGATTAATGTAAGCATTAAAACAAATTTGCCCCCCAATCAATTCTTCTTTGTATTGTGACGCAAAATTGATGATTTTTTCGTTACCGTCATAATTTATTTTGACATTTTTATACAAAAAATCACAAAAAACGGGATTATTTTGTGAAATATTCAAATATTCCTCGATTCTATTAGTAACTATATCGTTTTCGCTAATAACCCTAAAAGCTGTAATTAATGAAATAAAAACATATTTTCGGGTTTGTTCTCTTTCATAATCATTAGGAAAATGACCCGCTTCAAACAAAATAGTTGGAACTCCAAGATATTGAAAAGTATCACCAATACAATTAATATTGAATGAATCATCAAATCGACCAACCTGCCCAGGAATAAATTGTTGTAAAACTTCGTTAATTCCCGAAATTACATTAATCGCTTTTAATCTTGAATTATTAATTTCTCTTTCTTCATTGTACGATGGAGCTAAAAATGACATGGTGGCTGGTTTGCCTGTGTTGGCAACTCCAAAAATAGTTCGCTGATCGTGTAGGTTAAAACAATAATCTGGCTTGAATCGTTCAAAAGTAGCTCTCAACACCTTGCTTTCAGGCTGGGTTAAGTCTTGAGAATCACGATTCAAATCAACTCCATTAGCATTCGCACGCGTATACAAAGTAGCTCCATCAGGATTTAACATTGGAATGCAACAAAAAGTATACTGGTTTAAGAATTGATTAGCCATATCAGTTCCGCTTTGCAAAAAGTTTAAAAAATCAAACATTCCTTTTGTTGTGGTACTTTCATTTCCATGCATTTGTGACCAAAGAAAAATTCGAGTGGCTCCTTGACCAATTTGATATTCATATATAGGTTTATTTAAAACCGAATTCCCTATTACTTGTAATTGATTGTTTGTATTTAAACGATTTAAAACAGGTTCAATATGATCTAATGTTAGGTACCTACCTTGGATAGTTTGTTCTTTATTCTGAACAAATAATTCTTCTAAATTCATAGCCTTTAATTTGATTTTACAAAAGTAAACATCTTTATATTTACAAATGTAAACTAATTATAGCAATAAAATTTCAACAATGTAAACAGATATTATAGTGTTTAGCTTATCCTGCATATATTACTAATTGTAATTTGTAAACAATTTTATATTTTTTAATTAAATTATTAAAAATCATATATTTAAAACATTTTAATTCTACTAAAATGTGAATTAAAATATACGCATTTAAACCGATTTAGAACTATTTAGCATTGAGGTATAATTAATTTAATTACATTTGTAAACAATTTATTATTTTAATATTTTACACAATGGTAAACATTGATGATTTTGTAAAAAGACTTGAAACTCTATTGGATTATTACAATTTGAATGCATCTTCTTTTGCGGATAAAATTGGTGTACAGCGTTCTAGTTTGTCTCATCTTCTATCGGGACGAAACAAACCTAGTTTGGATTTTATTCTTAAAATTTTAGAGGTTTTCCCAGAAGTAGATTTATATTGGATACTAAATGGAAAAGGAAGTTTCCCGAAAACAATCAACGTCGAACAACAAATTGAGACTCCTCCTACTCCTTTAAATGATAATGCAATTAGTTCCAATTTGTTCTCTGAAGTTCAAGAACCAAAAAAGACTACTCCTGTAGAAATTAAAAAAGTAGAAAAGAAGCCAGAATCTATTTCAAGCGAAATAGAAAAAATCGTTTTCTTCTATAAAGACGGTTCTTTTAAAGAATTTACGCCGCAGTAAGGCATTTACACTTTGTAACCACAATCCGGAATTTTACCACTAACGCCAACAAAATGGAGTTTAAGAATTGTCATATCCTCCTCTAAGTTTCCTGTTGGAAGTAATGGTTCTCCAAAACGAACTTCTTTTTTACCGAAATCAAAAGCTACAGGAATAACGGGTACATTCGCTTTCAAAGCAATGTAATAAAATCCTGTTTTAAGTTCATCTACATATTTACGTGTTCCCTCAGGGGCTATTGCTAAACGGAAAGTTTCTTTTGTATCAAATATTGCGGCTATAGAATCCACTTTATTCAAACCTCCTGATCGGTCCAAAGGCGCTCCTCCCATATAACGAAAATAATATCCAAAAGGAAAACGAAACAATTCTTTCTTGGCAACAAAATTCATTTCTAAACCCATAATTCCTCGTGTAAAAATACCTAAGTAAAAATCGTGTGCGCTTGTATGAGGCATCACCATCATTACACATTTCTTTATTTCGGGATTAATGGTACCGACAATTTTCCAACCCATGATTTTGAAAAATAGCCACTTATAGAATTGTCTTTTCATTCTCTTTTAAATTTTTACAAATAAAACAATTAAAATCTTATTTTTGAACAAATCCCCACACTATGATTCGCAAACTATTGAGTTATCTCCTGCCTATAACGGTATTTAAAACCAAATCCAATTGGAGTAAATCAATTGAAATCACTTGGGCAAATGGCGAATTAGTACTGGATTCTGAAAACACCAACTACTCGTACGGAAGTTTACAACGCATTTTACGTCTCGGACTCAAAACCATTGGCTTTCGCCAAATTAGAAAAATGAATACCATATTGGTTTTAGGTGTTGCTGGCGGAAGTGTAATCAAAACTTTAAATGACGAAATTCAATTTAAAGGTAAAATTATAGGAGTTGAAATTGATCCTGAAATCATTAAAATAGCCAATTCTTACTTTCAATTGAATCAAATTCCGAATCTTAGCTTATTGAATACCGATGCTTTTGAATTTGTTTTACAAGCCAATGATAAATACGATTTAATCATCGTTGATATTTTTCAAGACACAAAAATGCCTAGTTTTTTATTCGAAAATTTCTTTACACAAAGACTTTGTGCATTACTTCAAGAAAAAGGCTGTATTCTATTTAATACAATGGTATTAAGTGAAAAAGACAATCAGAGAAATAAAAAATATTGTAATGAATTTTACCAACCCAATTTCAAAATAAAAACAATTCCGAGGGTTGAAATTCACAATGAATTAATTGTAATTGAAAAGATATAATACTATTTTTTTACTAACTTGTAGGTACTTATTCTATCACAAATGAGAAAAACAATCCGAAAACTATTTTTAGGCAAATCATCCAATGGAAAACAAGCTGAATTCGATCCTATTGAAAAGCGAATTCAAAAC
>JACCDQ010799803.1_pt1 | contig 11559 bp, 6 predicted proteins | sample 7446031 | NCBI WGS metagenome assembly JACCDQ01 (sample SAMN15323442, study PRJNA562643) | freshwater metagenome | isolation source: river surface water | place: USA:Blue River Watershed | collected 2017-08-17
AAGCGAAAGACCCTATATTTTATGCTGATGAACGTGTTTTGGCTTATCGTACACCTTTAACAGAGTTAGAAAACAGTATTCCTAAAATTACGAATCAAAAAGGGGAGTTTATGGCAACTCCAGCCTTACTGGATGATGATTTAACAAGTCAAATACAATTAGATGTTCCCACGTCAGAGGCTTCTGTATATCTTCAATTTGAATACGCAAAATCTTTCACAGCTCGTTCTTTTTCATTCGCTATAGGCGGTGCAGGAATGTTCCCGAGTGCCATTATGCGTCAAGGGTACGTACAAGCAAGTGAAGATGGTAAAACTTACAAAACCCTTTTTGCTTTACCAGGAGCTCAACACGATATTCGTGCGTTACCTGTTCGTACTTTTTCTTTCCCAGCCATTACGGCCAAATTTTTCAGAGTGGTCTTTATCAAAGGAAATGGTATAACTACCGTAGGTGGTCCCGATGATTTTGGGGGTTTCGGAATGCCAGCCACTGCACCAACGACTTTTAGTATTAGTGAAGCCATTTTTAGTAGTGGGGCAAGAGTGAACCGTTGGGAAGACAAAGCCAATTTTGCCCCGATGTTTGCTTTTGAAAGTCTCAGAACACCCAGTGCTTCTGACAATTCTGTCATTAAAATGGGAGAGGTGATTGATTTGACCGCTAACATGAAAGCAGATGGCTCACTCGAATGGGAGGCTCCCGTTGGTAATTGGACAATTTTGAGACTGGGATACTCACTCACAGGGGCGAAAAACGCTCCAGCAATGCCAGAAGCAACGGGCTATGAAGTAGATAAGTTGAGTAAAGATCATCTTCAATCGTATCTACGTCAATGGTCAAATCCAATCATAGAGGCAATCGGTAAGAATTTTGGTAAGAGTATGAAATACTATTTAGTAGATAGTTATGAAGCAGATGCCCAAAATTGGACGGAGAAAATGATTCCTGAATTTAGAAGTCGCCGTGGTTATGACCCTATTCATTTCTTACCAGTTTTGACAGGAAAAATTGTGGAAAGTGCCGAAATAAGTGATCGTTTTTTATGGGATTTTAGGCTAACTATTGCCGAACTCTTGGTAGATAATCATTATGCAGCGATTACTGAAATGGCTCATCAACAGAGTGTTAAAACATACGGCGAAGTAGCAGGAATTTCAATGCCTATTATTCAAGATGCTTTACGTACTAAAAATGCAGTAGATATTCCGATGGCAGAGTTTGGAATGGGACAGGGTTTGGGAAGTGATGGTAATTGGACTTCGCCTGCGGATTTAGGTACTCAAAAAGCGTTTGGTGGAGCAAATGACCGCCTGAATGCCCATCAATCGGATGTGCGTGAAGCAGCTTCGGCAGCACATATTTATGGTAAAAAAATAGTAGGAGCAGAAGCTTGGACGGGTGGTGGTTATGAAGCCCCAGCAGACTTGAAATTTATTGGTGATTATTGGATGACACAAGGAATAAATCAGCTCATTTTTCATACCTCTGCACATCAGCCATTGGATACAAAGCCTGGCAATACGATGGTCGGAACGCATTTTCATCGTAATATCACTTGGGCAGAACAAGCCAAGCCATTTGTGACTTACATTTCCCGAAATCAATTTATGTTACAAGAAGGGCGTTCCGTTGCCGATATTGCTTATTACTTGGGCGAAGATATTCCTGCGGTTGTACCTTACTGGGAAAAGTTAAAAAACGAAGCTCCAGATGGCTACGACTACGATTTTGTAAATACAGAAATTCTGAACCGTTTTGAAGTGCAAAATGGGGATTTAGTACTGCCGAGTGGAATGCGTTATAAGGTTTTGGTTTTACCTGAAAAAACTTCGATGACGCTTCATGTTCTTACTAAAATTGCCGATTTGGTACAAAAAGGAGCAACGATAATAGGGGCAAAACCTGATAAATCGCCAAGTTTAATGGGCTATCCCAACGAAGATAAAGCAGTAGCAGATAAAGCAAATGAAGTTTGGGGTATAGCTGACGGACAGTTTATTTTTCAGAACAAATATGGTAAAGGACAGGTTTTTTGGAATGCTGGGCTTGCTGGGATTTTAGGACAAATGAACTTGAAAAAAGATTTCGATTATACAAAATCGCATATCAATACCAAGCTTTCTTGGATTCATCGCAAAACCAATAATGCTGATTGGTACTTTGTTCTGAACATGAGAAATCAAGCTGAAGACCTTGAAATTCAATGTAACGTTGGTGATAAAGTACCAACTTTGTGGTATGCCGACAAAGGAGAGAAGAAAACAGTGTCTTATAAAATTGAACAAGGTATGACGAGCCTAAAAGTACATTTAGAGGCAAAAGAATCAGCTTTTATTGTTTTTGAAAAAGCTGCTTTACAAAACGAACTTATTGTTGACCAAAAGCAAAGTACAACCTTACTTACACTTGATAAAAACTGGACGTTGACTTTGCCAGAAAATAGTAAACTCACTAAATCAATCACGTTGGGCAAACTTGATTCGTGGTCAAATTCAACAGATGATAACGTGAAATATTTTAGCGGTACAGCTATTTATCGTCAGGTAGTTGAAGTGAAAAAAGAGTGGTTAAACAAAGCTAATTTGTGGCTTGATTTGGGCGTATTGAAAGACATTGCAGAAGTGTCTATCAATGGAGTGGCTATGGATACGCTTTGGAAAGCCCCTTATAAAACTATGATAGTGAATGCCTTAAAAGCAGGAAAGAATATCATTGAGGTGAAAGTAACCAATCAATGGGATAACCGAATTATTGGGGATCGAACTTTACCAATAGAAAAGAAGATATTAGATTATGCTCCGATATTTGGCGTAAGTGCAGCATTAAAAGAGTCGGGATTAATTGGCCCTGTGGTTTTAAGAGTAGAATAGTTTTTTTGGATAATGTTAATGTTCAGCCCGACATCTTATGTTTATAGGATGTCGGCTTTTTTTTTTAGTAGATGTGATAATGAGGTGTATTGTTTACCATACTTTGTGCGTGATGGATTGATTTTGTCAGTCAATAGAATAATTTTGATAGAAAAAGTGAAAATTCTAATGTTAATTTTGTTTAATAAAAAATTGGAAAAATTAAATAAAAAAGACCATTTCTAGGGCAAGTAGAAACGGTCTATCAATTTTTTTGAAAACAAAAAAAAATGTCTCAAAACAATCACTCAAAAGTATGAAAAAAAATATTCCTAATCAATTTAAAAGATTACAGCTACTTTGGATAGCGGTGTTCCTTTTCTTAACCAGTATGGATGTCATTGGACAAAAAACGAACTTTTCTGGCAAAGTGGTAGATGAGAAAGGAGAGGTTTTATCTGGTGTAAATATTGTAATTAAAGGTTCAAAAAAGGGAACTACAACAGATAGAACTGGTAAATTTAATATTGAAGCTTCAAAAGGAAACACGTTAGTTATTTCTTATATCAGCTATCAGAATAGAGAGGTTCTTTTAGGCGATGAGTTAGTGGTGAATGTTGTCTTGAGTGAATCTACGGAAAAACTAGATGAAGTTGTTGTAACAGGACTTTTTGATGAACGAAAAAGACTGGAAGCTTCTGTTTCAATTACAACTATGAATGTCAAGCAAATGGAGCGTTTAGCTCCTAATAGTGGTGCTGATTTGTTGCGTAATGTGCCAGGAATTTTCGTGAATTCTTCGGCAGGCGAAGTTCGTAGTCAGGTTTATACTCGTGGATTAGCTAACCGCCCAAGTTATAACGATGACGTTTCAGGCTTATACTATATTTCAATGCAAGAAGATGGTTTACCTATTTCAAACATATTCTTACCCACTTATACACATGATTTGTTTTACCGTACTGATGCAACGCTCAACCGTTTAGAAGCTGTTCGTGGGGGGACTGCCTCTATTGCTGGTGCAAATGCTCCAGGGGGTATTTTTAATTATTTGTCAAAAACTGGAACAACTGTTTTTTCAGGTCTAGTTCGTCAGAAATTTGGTTTGGAAGGCGACGGTCGTAATTTTTATACCCGTACCGAAGTCAATTTTGGCGGGCCATTAGCAAATGGTTGGACGTACAACGTGGGTGGTTTTTATAGACACGCCAGAGGAGCAAGAGACGTTGGCTATCCATTGAATTTTGGTGGACAAATAAAGGCTAACGTTCAGAAAAAATACGCTAAAGGTACTGTTACTCTGTACGCAAAATATTTGAACGACCATAACGGAACATTCTTAAATCTGATTGGTAGAAATTTTGATAATCCAGAAATCGCTCCGCAGTTTTCAAATAATGATGCGTTTATTTTGCCAGCTAATGCCTCTCTTTCTACTAAAACAGGTGATGGTGTGGCAATCAATTACAATCCAAAAGACCTTAATCATTCGATTGATGCGTCATTTGGATTTAATTGGAAACATGATTTAGGAAATGGTTTTTCCATTTCAAATAATGCTCGTTTCTCGCACAAAGAGCTAACATTGAATATCACACAAGCTACCACTCCAGCTCTTTTGACGGCGGTGCCAATCAACGGAAGTGTGGGTACAATTGCTGCGGGTGTTGGCACAATTACTTATCGAGATAATGTCACTAAACAAGTATTAGCAACGGTAGGTCGTAACACTCCTGCTCCAGTTTTTACGGTTTTAACCAATAATTTACCAAATCAAAATGTCATTGCAAATAGTGTATTGTATCAAGCGGCAGTAACAGGTAATCCAAAAGTAAATGAGTTTTTTGACCAAATAGTACTCTCTAAAAAAATGGATAAAATGTCATTTAATTTGGGAGCATTCTTTGGATATTCTGACGTAGCTAGATTCTCACAAGGAGCTGGGGGTGGTACACTTTCTACGCTTGAAAGCCAACCACGTTTATTGGATGTTTCGGTGACAGCACCAAACGGAACGGTTCGTCAAATTACTAGTCCAGAGGGTTATTTTAAAGTAGGGGGTTTCCTTGGTTACAATGATTATTCTTACAGAAAAATCAACTTTGCACCGTTTATGGCGGCATCTTGGCAAATGACCGATAAATTAAACTTTGATGTCGGTTTACGTTTAGAAAACAATGTTAACCAAGGTTCTAATTTTATCAGAGTTTCTCACACAACTGCCGATGGTGGATATGACGGAAATTTGCTGACTACGTATGACAACAACTATTTCAAAGACCCGAAAGAAATTGCGTATAAATACAATAATACAACCCTGTCATATTCGGCGGCATTTAACTACTTGATTTCGGAGAAGCAGTCTATTTATGCTCGTTATTCAGTGGGTAGAAAAGCTCCTGAAGCCAATGCTTTCACGGGTATTGATTCTGACGCAAGATTGGCTATCACTGAATCTATTCCACAGAATATCTCGCAAGTTGAAATTGGGTATAAATTGAGAACTAATAAAGTTGAAATGGCGATTACTCCATTCTATAGTTTGTTGAGTAATATTTTTACGGGCTTTTCTTCACAAGATGCTAACGGTGTATTGTATGCGTTACAACCGTATTACAACAGTTTGGAAACACAGGGTTTGGAAGCAGAAGCGACATTTAATTTCTCAAATCATTTCAGTACACGTGTTGCTACGACTTTCCAAAGTACTAAGTTTCCACAGTTCAAAGTTTCAACAGCAGGACCAACTACTTCTAAAGACGACGATACTTTCTTTGATTATTCAGGAAAGAACGGTGACTTAACACCTAGCGTAATGGTGAATATTACACCAACATACAGCACAGATAAATTCTATGCGATGTTAACGTATTCGTACATTGGCGACCGTTGGGCTAATGCTCCAAATGCGTTCAAATTGCCAGCTTATTCTCAGTTCGACCTTTCGTTGGGTTACGACCTCAATAAAAACTTATCATTGAGTGCCAATGTCAATAATTTAACAAATACGGTTGGTATTATGACTTGGGGAGCTCCAGGTGGTTTCCCAAATACGTATGCTAGAACTGATTTTAGTGTTGCTCAAAAAGAAGCGAATAAAGATGCTTATTTCCCGATTGGTGGTACGCAGCCAAGATCTTATTTCCTAACAGCTACATATAAATTCTAATTCATTTTTGGGGAATGGCTATTCGCCTATTCCCCAAAAATCTTTTCATTCGTTTGTTTCGTAATGGTCACGAAAATTACTTAGTTAAACCTGTAAAATTTTTGTTAAATTCTGACTGTAAGGTTATTACAGACTAAACCTTATAAGTTTTTACACTAAGTTATTTTGTCTTATTACTTACTTAAAATAATGTGTTATATGTCCCTAAAAGCAATGCTGTTTATGCAAAAAAAGTCTTTTACACTCACGACTATCGTGGTATTTATAGCGACGTTTTCTTTTGCACAGGTTACTTATAAGAACCCTATTTTACCAGGTTTTTATCCAGATCCAAGTATTTGCAAAGTAGGAGATGACTACTACATGGTGAATAGTAGTTTTGGCTATTTCCCAGCAGTACCGCTTTGGCATAGTAAAAACTTGGTCAATTGGGAACAGGTCTCTTATGTATTGAATAGAAAAGAGCAAGTAGAGCTTAGTAAAGCCCAGACTACATTGGGGATTTTTGCTCCTACAATTCGCTATAATAAGGGCGTATTCTATATGATTACGACTAACATTACGGATAAAGGAAATTTTTATGTTACCACAAAAGACCCACGGGGGGAATGGTCTAAGCCTATTTGGATTGATGCTCCAGGGATTGACCCAAGTCTTTTTTTTGATGACGATGGTAAAGCTTATGTAACCTCTACACAAAACTGGGGAGCAATAAAAAACGGGATTGTAATGTCTGAAATAGATATTGCTACGGGAAAATTGCTAACGCAGCCTAAAAGTATTTGGTTAGGCACGGGTGGGAGATACCCAGAAGGGCCTCATATTTATAAAAAAGATGGTTACTACTATTTGATGATTGCTGAAGGTGGTACTGAATATGGTCATAAAATTACGATGGCTCGTAGTAAAGACATTTGGGGCGTTTATGAAAGTAATCCTGCTAATCCTATTGTTACTCATGCCAATGCAAGTGGTGAGTCGAACCCGATTCAAGGAGTTGGGCATGGGGATATGGTTCAGACGAATGATGGTTCATGGTTTTTGGTGATGCTGGGTTTTAGACCTTTAGACAGTCACCAGTTTTTAGGAAGAGAAACATTTTTAGCTCCCGTTGTTTGGAAGGAAAATGAATTTCCTGTAGTAAATGGCAATGGTACAATTGCGTTGGAAATGAAATGTGATAAACTTCCAGAGGCTGTAAAAGTACAGAAGTTTGACCAAGAGGAAACGTTTAATCGGGACACCTTGGGGCTTGAATGGAACTATATAAACAACCCAATCATACAGAATTATTCGCTTACAGAGCGTAAAGGTTTTTTGAGATTGCACGGAAGTGACAAATCGTTGAGCCAAAATCCAGAAGTCACTTTTGTCGGACGCAGACAACAACACTTTGATTTTACTACAACTACAACGCTTGATTTTAATCCAACAACTGCCAATGAAGAAGCAGGCATTACGATGTATCGAGATGCTCAACACCACTACATATTATACATTCAGACAACAGGCAAGAAACGAGAGCTCGTATTGGCTTATCATATCGGCAATATCAAGGCAATTGAGAAAAGAGTAACCCTAAAATTGGGTACGGTCAAATTAAGTGTATCGGGTACTCAAGAGTTCTATGAATTTGGATTTTCACAAGGAAATACTCCTTTAGCGACGTTAGGAAAAGTCCAAACTCGTTACCTGAGTTTCGAAACTGCTGGCGGTATGACTGGCGTGTACATTGGACTTTATGCCACAGGTAATGGTTCGACCGCTAAAACTCCCGCTGATTTTGATGATTTTAGCTATAAACCAGTTACAGCTAAGTGATGATTCAAAATTATGAATTTTAAATTTTGGATTTAATAATCTAGCGGCTAGTATTTTATAGGAAAAATAAAAATTAGACTAAACTAACTTTTTGTGTAAAAGCTTAATTGTTAATACATTAAATTCAACATCCAAAATTTCAAACTCAGTATCACTTACTTAATTATGTCGAGGTACTTAAATCCTTAAGCAAATACACACGATTAAACAATTCTAACAATAAAAGCGAATGGCTGTAAAATTCTTAAAACTGGGTTTTGACAAGAGAGTACTGCGTCAAGAAAGTTTCAAAAACCTCTATCTTAACGATAATAAAGTAGGATTTAATCTTGGGATAAGATTGAACTATTACCGTGGTCAACACCTCTCTACGATAGAAAGACTTGAAGTAAAAGTAGATGGAGAGCTTATCCCTCAAAACCTTATCTTGTTTTGTATCAACGATAAAAAATTTACCATTCCACAGTTAAAAGACCTTTTTGCAGAGTTCTGGGCATTCCGAAAGACGGCCAATCTCGAAATTTATAATGGTGGCTTGTCTGAAGGAGAACACGATATAGAGCTAATTCTGGAACTTCGTATTCCATACATGAAGTTCGCCCCACGCACGTATGGCTCATTAAATAGCACTGTGCATCAAACAATGGTCTTAACTAATTAAGCAAGAAAAAATGACGCATTCAAAAATAGATTTAGGAGTTTCTTTGTATGGTTTTACAGAGTTGTGGGCAACCGACGATTCATTTGGTTTTGAAGAGATGTTCAAGGAATTGAACCGTTTAGGCATTACCAAATTTGAAATTGTGGGTTCGCAAATGTTCAGCAATTATCCGATAGCTTCCGATGATGAAATTAATCATTTGTTAGAGTTGTGTAAACAATATGAGGTTACCCCTTTTAGTTATGCTGGACAAGTGGATGGTGGCAAGTATTCAGACCATGATATGAGCGATGCGGAAATATTGGCAGAAGCAACCCTTGATTTGATGACTGCTTACAAATTAGGTTGTAAGTATATGAGAGGCTATGGTATTCCGAACCATTTGGCTGTGGAAACAGCTAAAATAGCAGAAACGTATGACATTAAAGTAGGCTTTGAAATTCATGCTCCTTCACGCCCAAGCGATGCCAAAACACAGGAATTAGTTCAGATTATTAAAGAATCTGGTTCAAAATACATTGGTTTAGTACCCGATTTTGGCTGTTTTATCGAACGACCAAATCCATTGATGCTTCAAAGTTTTGTAGATGCTGGAGCTAATACGGAGATTATTAATTTCATCGTAGAAAATCGTCATACAGGTTATACCGAAGAAAGCCTTTGGGTAAAAGTTCAAGAAATGGGAGGGGGGACGGTCGAAAAACTGGCTATTAGCCAAATGTTTGGCTTTTTAAGTTTTGCCCCCGCCGATTTAGAAGGATTTAAAACTTTATTACCTTATTGTCATTATTTTCACGGTAAGTTTTATCATATTGGCGAAGATTGCATCGAAACAACCATTCCTTACGATAAACTCATTAAAATGATTGTCGAGTCAGGTTTTGAGGGCGTAATTATGACGGAATACGAAGGTCACTGTTTTTATTTGAATGACGCTTCGGAACAAATTGAACGGCATTTGTTAATGGAGAAAAATATTTTACAAAATCTATAATCACTTCTTAATAGCAAGAAAAAGCAATGAACGAACTAACCTTCAAAAAAGCTGGAATACCACAAGCACTGATCATTATTTTTATCAATATGCTGCCCATGATGGCAATCATTACCCTTGTGCCGATTGTACCTGCCATTATTAGTAATTTCAAGGATATTCCTAATATTCAGGTACTTGCTCCTATGTCGTTGGCGGCTCCAGGGCTTTGCGTGGCCTTGCTTTCGCCTTATGCTGGATATTTGGCAGATAAAATAGGTCGTCGTAAACTGCTATTAATCTTTACCTTGCTTTATGGAATAGGTGGCATTATCCCTTTTTTCATTCAAAGTTTTCCGTTGTTGCTTGCTAGTAGATTTGTGTTAGGAATTGGTGAAGCCTTTATTCTTACAATTGGAAGTGCGTTGTGGGGGGATTATTACGACGAAGCTTCTCGAAAAAAATGGATTGTAGTCCAAAGTATCACGGGTACTTTTTTAGCGGCTCTTTTACTTTCGTTGAGTGGCTATTTGGCAAACTACGGCTGGAATTACCCATTTTTAGTCTATGGAATCGCTTTTGTGATTTTCATTACGTCCTATATTTTCATTTTTGAGCCGACCGTTGTTGTTAAAAATGAAACTAAAACAGATGCTCCCAAAGCAACATTGTCGTTTAAGTTAATTGGAGTTTTGTGCGGAACTACCTTTTTGGCGGCCATCGTTTACTTTGCTTATACCCTTCATTTTTCGTTGGTGTTAGATACCATCGGAATCAAAGACAATGCTAAAATTGGCAATTTTACGGCCATTACGAGTATGGGAGCTCCTGTGGGGGCTTTGTTATATCGCTTTGTTTCTAAAAAAAAAATATACATTCAGTTGGCATTGATGGGGCTTTTCTACACGCTTGGCTATATTGGAACAGGCTTTGCCCACGACGAAACATGGGTAGTTGTAGCTGGTTTTGCTGCACAAATGGGCGTTGGATTAACGTTCCCTGTCTTAATGCCTTGGAGTTTGAGTAAATTACCCGCTGAATTTAGAGGACGTGGTATGGGCTTCTGGACAACCTCGTTTTTCTTGGGTCAGTTTGTTTCTCCATTGGTTTTATCGGGTATCAAAAGTATCTCAGGGGGCTTATTACAGGCTTATGTTGTTTTAGGGGTTATTTGTTTGCTTACCGTACTTATTAATTTATTCTATTCATCTAAAAAGGAGGCTTAATTAAGAATATGAACAGAAGACAAGCATTGCAAAATGTAGCGACCTTAATGGGTATTTCGCTTTTCACGGGTTTAGCGATTGATAGTTTTGCTAAAAATACCAATTATAGTTTTCAAGCAACACTTTTTACGAGTGACGAACAAAAACTCATTGCCGAAATAGCTGAAATTATCATTCCAACGACGGTTACCCCTGGGGCGAAAGCGGCTGGAGTTCCTGCATTTATCGAAATGATGTTGCAGGATTGTTATCAAAAGCCGCAACAAGATACCTTCAAAAAAGGCTTGGAGGGTTTAGGAACGAGTTTTTTATCCTTAAATGCTGAGGAGCAAAAGGGCTTGTTGAGCCAATTGGAAGAGCAAGCGTTGAAAAATCATACGAGAGTACCTACTTTTTGGCAATTAATAAAAGAGTTGACGCTATTAGGTTATTTTACTTCCGAAATTGGCATGACACAGGCAATGGAGTATGTGCCAGTGCCAAGCAAATTTGAGTTGATAAAATTGAAAAAAGGACAAAAAACGTATTCAGAATATTTAGCCAGATAAGACCATGAAAATAAACATTGATGCTGTAAAATCTCAGACTTTTGATGCCATTGTGGTTGGTTCTGGTATTACGGGCGGTTGGGCAGCGAAAGAACTGACGGAAAAAGGATTGCGAGTGGTGATGCTCGAAAGAGGTCGTGACATCAAGCACGTTACCGATTATGAAACCGCCATGACGGATATTTGGGACTTTCAACATCGAAATAAATTATCGAAGGAAACACTTGAAAAATATACTACCGCTTGTCGTGGTAATGCTTATGCGGTACAAGAGCCAAGTAGTAGCCTATTTGAAAGCGATATAGAACA
>JACCDQ010069506.1_pt1 | contig 11558 bp, 12 predicted proteins | sample 7446031 | NCBI WGS metagenome assembly JACCDQ01 (sample SAMN15323442, study PRJNA562643) | freshwater metagenome | isolation source: river surface water | place: USA:Blue River Watershed | collected 2017-08-17
CCTTTGATACTTTTTTGATTGTCTCGATAACACATGCGCATTTCCCTTGTATGAACGGCAATCGCCGAGCGCAGCTGACTGTTTTCAGCGTCACCCGCAATTCCTTGAGCCCAAGTTTGTTTAGCTGATAGAACGGTCGCAATTCCTAAAAAGATAAAAGCTTTGATCATGAATTTCCTCTTTCGCAAATAACATTTAGGATCCACCCTAAAAATCTGCTAGTCAATTATGCAAACCATTTGTGCGAATTAAAAATCTCAAGTATATGATTTCATTAGCTACTTTTTAAACTATCTGGTCCTGCTTTCAAATCAAGCAAATCCTTTTGCAAAATGGAATTAGAAGTACATTTAGCCAGAGGTCGAATTATTAATTCAACAACTTTCAAACTCACAAGACCATCAAAAACCAACGCTTGCCCTCTGAAAAGCACTGTGTTAACTCTGTCCTCCACTATAACACACGACGGGTATTTCACTGGTCTTGGCGAATGGTTTTCATACGAAAAATGAAGCCACCAAGCACTCTTGATAAACTTCAAGCTCTGCCTGTCGGAGGATTAACCAGAAGGGATTTTACATGGCACAAGTAACCATGAAAGAAATGTTAGATGCAGGCGTTCACTTCGGTCACCAGACCGCTCGTTGGAACCCAAAAATGAAACCATACGTTTACACAGCTCGCGGTGGTATCCATATCATCGATCTACAAAAGACTGTTGTACGCGCTAACCAAGCCGCTGAATTCGTAAAAGATATCGCAGCCAATGGTGGCGGAGCCATCTTCGTAGGAACTAAAAAACAAGCTATCGAACCAATCCAAGAAGCGGCAAAAAAATGTGGCCAATTCTTCGTAACTAAACGTTGGTTAGGTGGAATGTTAACTAATTTCGAAACTATCAAAGCTTCTATCGATCGTTTACGTAAAATCGATGCGATGAAAGAAAAAGGCGACTACAACTTATTAACTAAAAAAGAGCGCGCGGGTCTTGATAACGAAGCAACTCGTTTGACTGAATACCTAGAAGGTATCAAAGACATGAAGGCTCTTCCTAAAGTAATGTTCGTAGTTGATATGCCGAAAGAGCACATCGCTATCGCTGAAGCTAAAAAATTAGGAATCAAAGTTGTTGCTATCGCTGATACAAACTCTGATCCAGAAGCAGTTGATTACCCAATTCCAGGTAACGACGATGCGATCCGCGCGATCAAATTGTTCTCTAACCTAGTTGCTGATGCTTTCAATGAAGGCGCGCAAGTTTGGGAGCAAAAATTACGTTCTAACACTGATAAAGGTTCTGATTTAGCTAAAGAAAAAGCTGAAGCAGCGGCTCCGGCTCGTGAAGAACGTCGTCCAGCTCGCGGTGGCAAACCAGCTCCTAAAGCTGAAGCTACTAAATCTGCAGGTCCAGCGGTTGTTAAAGCTAACAAAACTCGTAAGTTAGTTGCTGCCGGTACAGCTGACCAAGTTGAAATCGAAGCTGAATTAAACGAAAACAAAGAAGACGCAGAATAATCTGCGCTTCTTTTTTTGATTCTGAATAAAATTTTAAAACTTTAAAAATATAAACCCTTCGCGAAAGCGAAGGAATTGACTGGAGACTGTATGTCTATCTCTGCAACTATGGTGAAAGAGCTTCGCGAAAAAACTAGCGCGGGCATGATGGATTGTAAAAAAGCCTTGGAAGAATCAAAAGGTGATTTCGAAGCGGCTGTTGAATGGTTACGCGTAAAAGGTTTATCTGCAGCTTCTAAAAAAGCTGATCGCGTTGCGGCTGAAGGTTTAGTAAATGCAACTAGCACTGGCAAAACAGGCGCTGTTGTAGAAGTAAACTCTGAAACTGACTTTGCTTCTCGTAACGATAAATTTAAAGACCTTGTTAACAACATCACTCAACACGTTTTGACTTCTGCTTCGGTCGACCAAACTCAAATAACTGGTTTGATTCAACAAGCAGTTGCGACAATCGGCGAAAACATGGTTTTCCGTCGCTCTGAAAAATACACAGTTCAAGGTGAAGGTTTGGTTCAAACTTACGTTCACGGTGAAGGTAAGATCGGCGTGATGATCGAAATCGGCGCGGCTAATGCTGCTGCTGCGAGCGCTGCTGAAACTAAAACTTTCGCTACTGACGTTTGCTTGCACATTGCTGCAATGAACCCAATGACAGTTTCTTCTGATCAAATCTCTGCTGATGTAGTAGCTAAAGAAAAAGAAATCTTAAAAGCAAAAGCATTAGAACAAGGTAAAAAACCTGAAATGCTTGATAAAATCGTTGAAGGTCAAATCCGTAAATTCTTGGCTGAAAATAGCTTGTTAGATCAAGCATTTGTTAAAAATCCAGATCAAAAAGTTTCTGACTACATGAAAGAAACTTCTAAAAAAGCTGGTGGCGATCTTACTATCAAACGTTTTACTCGTTTTGAATTAGGCGCTGGTATCGAGAAAAAAGTTGTAGATTTCGCAGCGGAAGTTGCGGCTCAAACCAAATCTCACTAGTTTTCTAGTAAGGCCTGCGAAAGCAGGCCTTTTAAATTAAAGTCTGCTTAACAGGCAAAGTACTCAAACTTAATTTTCTAACCGCGGAGGGCTTCATGAATAAACCAGTCTATAAGAGAGTTCTTCTTAAATTGAGTGGTGAAGCTCTAGCTGGCAATCAAGGAACTGGGATCAACACAACCGTTCTTAAACAAATCGCTCAAGATGTTAAAGTAGCTCATGCCACCGGAATTGAAATCGGTCTTGTCATCGGTGGTGGAAATATTTTTCGCGGAATTGCCGCTTCAGCTGAAGGTATGGATCGCGCAAGTTCTGACTATATGGGAATGCTTGCAACCTGTATAAATGCTTTAGCGTTACAAGATGCTCTTGAAAAAGTAGGCGTTCCGACTCGAGTTCAGTCTGCAATCGAAATGGCTGAAATCGCTGAACCTTATATCCGCCGTCGCGCAATTCGCCACCTTGAAAAAGGCCGAATTGTTATCTTTGGCGCCGGAACTGGTAATCCTTATTTCACTACTGACACCGCTGCATCTTTGCGTGCAATGGAAATCAATGCCCAAGTATTGATGAAAGCCACAAAAGTTGACGGTATTTACGATAAAGATCCTATGAAAAACAAGGATGCTAAAAAGTACGATAAAATCAGTTACATCGACGTTTTAAGCAAAGGCTTACAAGTCATGGACTCGACTGCTATCAGTCTTTGTATGGATAACAAACTTCCAATTATGACGTTTGATCTTGCAAAGCCAGGCAACATATTAAAAGCTATTTTAGGCGAAAATATTGGAACTTTGGTTCACTAAGTTCTATTGATATCGCACATTAATTTATTAAGGAGATCACATGTTAGATCAAGTTAAGAAAAATGCCCAGGCACGAATGGAAAAGGCAGTTCTTGCTTTAGGTGAAGACTTTAAAAAAGTTCGCACCGGCAAAGCTCAAGTTTCAATGTTAGACACCATCCGAGTAAACAATTACGGCGCGTTGGTTCCAATCAATCAAGTCGCTTCAGTTTCGACTCCAGATGCAAAAACATTTTTGATCGCGCCATGGGATTCATCTGTTCTGAAAGAAATTGAACAAGGGATTGTAAAATCAGATATCGGTATGGCCCCGATCAACGACGGAAAAGTTATTCGTTTAAAAGTTCCTGATTTGACTGAAGAGCGCCGTAAAGATTTAGCAAAACAAGTTAAAAAAATCGCTGAAGACGCTCGCGTAGCAGTACGCTTAATTCGTCGTGATGCGAATGAAGAAGTAAAAGCAGCTTTCAAAGCTAAAACAATCAGTGAAGATGAGTCTAAAAAAGGTGAAGCTGATGTTCAAAAGATCACTGATGATTACATCAAAAAAATCGATGCAGCTACTGCTGAAAAAGAAAAGTCGATCTTAACGATCTAATTGGTAGTTCATGTTCAAAAAACTTCATCACGTTGCAGTTATTATGGATGGAAATGGGCGTTGGGCCCAGCTGCGTGATAAGCCTCGCACTTTTGGCCATATCAAAGGTGCGCGTGTAGCGAAGAAAATCATTACCTACGCTTCCGATAATCATCTTAAGTATTTAACAATGTACGCATTCAGCTCAGAAAACTGGGCAAGACCTCAACAAGAGGTTTCGTTTTTAATGCTATTGCTTTCTCGTTACTTGAAAAAAGAAAGCATGAATCTACATCGTCAAAATATACGCTTTAATGTGATCGGTGAAATTGAAAAGCTGCCGAAAGAAATTCAATCAGCGATTCAACAAACGACCGAACTAACGAAAAAGAATACTGGCCTGCACTTAACTTTTGCGATGAGCTACGGCTCAAGACAAGAAATCGTGCTTGCAGTTCAAAATATTGCCGAAAAATATAAAGACGGACAAGTTTCGCTTGATCAAATCAATGAAGCATTTCTTTCTGATCATTTAATGACGGCGCGTATTCCTGATCCGGATATGGTTATTCGCACCAGCGGCGAGAGTCGCCTTTCTAACTTCTTGATGTGGCAAGCCTCATATAGCGAATTGTATTTTAGCCCCGTTTTGTGGCCTGATTTTACGGCCGAAGATTTTGCTAAAGCCTGTCAAAACTTCTACCAACGCGAGCGTCGCTTTGGAAAGGTATACCTAAAAAATGAAGAATCTTTCCTCTAGAATTATATCTGCTGTTATTGCCCTGGTTGTTTTGTTTTGCACAATTTATTTTGGTCGCGAAAATGGTCTTTATGTTTTAGTCTTCTTGGTGGTTTTTCGTGGCTCTTTTGAAGCTGCTCGATTATTTTTTGATGCCAGTTATCCAACATTTGTAAAAAGTCTTTTCGTATTTTTATCAATGGTCATTTTTTCAATCATCGCACAAGAGGCGTTTCGTTCTTTGGCTGGGATTGCGTTGATTTTTACATTCGTTTTAGTAACAAGCATCGGAATTTTGTTTCACAAACGATTTAAAGACCCAGATCAAATTTTAACATTCATTGCAAAATATAGTGTAGGTTTGGTTTATACATGTTTACTACCAGCTAGTGTTGCGTGGACGTTGCAAACCAATAACGGCCTAGAATGGTTTTTATGCCTATTAGCCGTTGTTTTTGCTGGAGACATCGGTGCATATATTTTCGGTGTAACTTTGGGAAAAACAAAAATTGCTCCGCTACTTTCACCAAATAAAAGTTTACAGGGGGCTTTGGGCGGTCTTTTGTTCTCAACAATTGCGGCCATGCTTTTTAGTTTAGCCCTTCCAAATACACCGTTTTTCATTTTTCCTTTTTGTGGGTTCTTTGGCGGCTTATTCGGGCAAATCGGAGACTTTTTCGAATCTACTTTGAAGCGAGTTTCCGGTGTAAAAGACTCTGGCTCGATTATGCCAGGACATGGTGGAGTTTTAGATCGACTTGACGGAGTGCTATTGTCGGCTCCGTTATTCTTTGTTGTTGCGACCTATTTTTCCTTGTAATCGATATTTTCTATAGGGATATAACTAAAAATTCATACTGATCTGGCTTTAAATTCGAATTCAATGTTTTTTTAGCACCTCGTCTTTCGTCGGGTCGCGATTTGAGACAATTTTATAAACCCGTCTAGACGTATATATTTAATAGTCTAAAATAAAGGTTCACATCTAAGGTAGGAATGAAACTATGAATATTCTAAGCCAGCTTTACGCTAACGTCGTGCCCTTTGTAATTCTTTTGGGGATTTTGATTTTCGTCCATGAACTAGGACATTTCGCAATTGCCCGCCTTTGTGGAGTTCGAGTCGAAGTTTTCTCTTTAGGTTTCGGAAAAAAAATTATTCAATTCAAACGAGGCGATACCATATACTGTATTTCTTTGATCCCACTTGGTGGTTACGTCAAAATGTTCGGCGAACAGCCCTTGCGCACAACCGATGAAGGTCAAGTAGTAGAGTTAACAGCAGAAGAAAAAAAAGTTTCATTTACTCATAAAAATGTCTGGCAAAGAATCGCAATCGTTCTTGCTGGACCTTTGATGAATTTCTTTTTTGCGGTTTTTGTTTTTGGATTTATTGCTCAAATCGGTGAAGAGGCTCGGGCCCCAATTGTTGCTTCTATTACAAAAGATTCTCCGGCCGCCCAGATGGGTCTTTCGTCAGGAGACAGAATTATTGAAATGAATGGAATAAGCATTCAAAGCTATGAGGAATTCCAAAATGGTCTCAACGCTAACAAAAATTCGACTGTTAGTACCGTAATTGAAAATGTGACTAAAGAAAAAAAGACCCTCACTCTTAGTGTAAGCTCAATTAAAAATCCAAATATATTTTCTATGGATAATATGATCGGTGCAATTGAAGGCATCGAAGCTTTATCACGCGGAACAACTGTCGGAATTATTGCCGGATCACCCGCTGAAAAAATAGGTTTCAAAATAGGCGATGAGATTAAAGTCGTTGACGACAAGAAAATTAGCCGCTGGGAAGAGTTACAAAGCCTATTTTCCGAATTCAAAAACAATCCAACTGATAAAATTGTTTTCGAGGTCAAGCGCAGCGGATCTGATGAAAAAAAACTTTCGACGGTTAAAATTGATGTTCCTTATACAGAATTAAAATCCCTTTCAGATTTTGGGTTCGAATTTTCGGATCTCTATTTAGAACAAGTCGTAAAAGGATCACCGGCTGAAATGGCCGGTTTACAAAAACTAGACAGAATCGTTTCGATTGGCTCGCAAAAAATTGAGAAGTGGGATCAGGTGCTGAACACAATCAAATCTTTCAATGGCAAAGAGGCTTTAGACATAGCAGTAATGCGCGAAGGTTCGATATTGATGAAGAAAATTACTCCGCTTGTAACGACTCAGATGACCGCTTTGGGCCAAGAAGACAAGCGATACACTATAGGAATAGTGCCAATGGTGCAATTTGCAGCCCCCGAAATGACTATTGTGAAATCAGGTTCTATTTTGGGTTCGATCGAGAAAGGGTTTTCGCGCACTATAGATATTAGTGCGATGACCGTTTTTTCTTTTGTAAAACTTTTCCAAGGCGAAGTTTCTCATAAAAATATTGGCGGAATGATTTCGATTGGTAAAGCCGCTAAAGATTCTTTCGAGTTAGGCCTGCAGTCATTCTTAATGACCATGGGTATTCTATCAGTTAGTTTGTTTATTTTGAACTTACTGCCGATTCCGGTGCTTGATGGTGGCCATCTTGTGTTTTATGGAATCGAAGCCATTAAGGGGTCTCCGTTAAGCGTGAAAAAAATGGAAGTCGCCCAGCAAATTGGTTTTGTGCTTTTGATGGGTTTGATGGTATTAGCCTTGTTCAATGACTTTACGAAATTCTTCTTCAAAACATGATTATATTAGCCTGTGAAACCAGCACGCTTCTGGGAAGCGTCGCTGTGTTGAAGAATCAGGTCGTTCTTGCCTACAAAGATTCTTTGCGACAGGGATCACACTCAGACGTACTTAATGTTTTTGTTCAAGCTGCATTAGAAGAAGCTAAATTAGAACTTAGCGATGTAGATCTATTTGCTACCGGTATAGGACCCGGAAGTTTTACAGGTATACGCATCAGTCTGAATACAATTAAAACTTTTTCTTATTGTTATAACAAACCATGTATCGGCATCGATTCACTAATTAATATGGCTTACCAATGTTCTTTAAGACCACTCAAAAATCTTCCAATTGTGGTGATGATTAATGCATACAAGAACATGGTATATGTGGCGACGTATATCAAACAGGATGAAACGTTACGTACAATCAAAGAGCCATCTGTGGTTCGGGTACAGAACCTGACAGAATACATAGAAACAGAAAGTTATGTTATTGGAGATGGTTATTTGGCCTATCAAGCCTATATTGATCAGTATTTAAATAATAAAATACTCCGACCCGACGAGCCCGCAGATGAGCCTCACGCAAGAATTCTAGCAGTTTTGGCATCAAAGCAGGCTTTACAAAATAACTCAAAGTGGAATGATTTGCTTCCCTTGTATCTTCGTGAATCTGAAGCGGAAGAGAATGTAAAAGGTATCAAATACCAGCCTTTATTTTAAGCAGCACCTAACATTCTATTGATTGCCCATCGCAACATGCCGTATCATGAATTTAAGATGAATACAGAAAACAAACACAATTATTACGAAATCCTAGAAGTCTCTGAAAACGCCACTCAGCACGACATCACAATTGCTTACGAAAAAGCAAAACGTACATATTCATCTCAGAATGCTTCTTTAAGTACAATTTTCAGCGCAGACGAAGCTCAAATGCTTCGCTCGATGATTGATGAAGCCTTTCATGTTTTAGGCAATCAAACTTATCGCAATATCTATGAAAAGCGTCGCCAATCAAAACGTTACTCAGAAAGTGAGTTAACGATTGAAGCTATTAAAAGCGCGAGCCTTGAGCTTTTTCCTGATTTACAAAAAACATATAATGAAAAAGAGGCTTCTTATCCAATTGATGAGGCCTTCGAAAAAGAAATCGCTTCAAAAAAAGAATGGACTGGCGATGACCTTCGCAAAGTTCGTGAATACAAAAAAATCACAATTGAAATGATGCACGAAACGACAAAAATAAATCCGTGGTATTTAACTGCCGTTGAAAAAATGGATGCCGTTAATTTACCTGCGGCTGTTTTTGTACGTGGATACGTGATTCAAATGTCTCGTATGATGGGATTACATGACCTGACTGTGGCTGAATCTTATATGAAGATCTTCAGAAAGAAGATTGAAAACTAAATCTGTAATTCGTCATACTGTTCAGGCCACATTCGTTGGGCAAAGGCTCGATCGTTATTTAACGAGCCTTCCTGAAATTATATCTCGCAGTTTCGCACAAGATCTCATAGAAAAAAAATTAGTCCTTATCGACGGTAAAGAAGCTCGCGCTTCTTTGGCTTTAAAGTTGGATCAAACTATAGAGATTTATATTCCTGAAGTAGCTGTGCCTAGCGAACTCGTTCCGTATGATTTACCATTGGATATTATTTTTGAAGACAATGATCTAATCGTTGTTAACAAGCCCAGTGGTTTAGTTATTCACCCGGCCGTGGGCCATGAACAAGATACTTTGGTGAACGCACTACTTCATCATACAAAAAATCTTTCGATGAAGAACGAACAACGCCCAGGCATCGTTCATCGGATCGATAAAGAAACCAGTGGTCTATTAGTTGTCGCAAAAAATGATTTAGCTCACGAAAAACTGGCGCAACAATTTAAAGATAAAACTTCGCATCGTGTTTACTACGCGGTAGTTCTCGGATCGCTTGCGCGAAAAACTGGGATTGCTAAATCTTATTTGGCGCGACACCCTTCTGACAGAAAAAGATATGCGTCGATTCGCGAAAATAACAAAATTATTTCAAGCTTCGACGAATCATTTGAAGACGGAAAATGGGCAGTTACACATTATGAAAAAATTAGCCAATCTGGTGGCATGAGCTACGTAAAATTAAAGCTTGAAACGGGCCGCACACATCAAATACGTGTACATATGAGTGAAATGGGAAATCCTTTAATCGGAGATATTCAGTACGGCTACAGCCTACAAAAAGCGAAAAATGAAAAAATATCTCGTTTTTATTTGCATGCCGCTGAATTAGGTTTTACGCATCCGACTACAAATGAAAAATTACTGTTTAAGATCGATTGGCCTAGTATAGATCGTCAGCGCATTGTAGATTGGGGATTTCGACTTGAAGATATTAAAATCTGATTTCAAAGAAACTGAGATAGGATTTTTTCTAGAAACGGATTTTGTAAAAATTCTTTTTGGAAACAAGAATTCTAGTTTGGATAATATTAAAAATTACTATCCTGATCTTCATATTCAAAGAATCAAGCAAACGCATTCAGACATTAGTGTACAGGCTTCCGACGAAGTCGTTCAAGCAGATGGTCACTTTACTGAATTTAGAAATACTGCATTGATCATAGCTACAGCTGATTGCACCCCGGTTTTGGTCTATTGTTCTCAGACAAGACGAATTGCCTCAATTCATGCCGGCTGGAAAGGCGTAGAAAACCAGATTGTATTAAAAACGTTAAAAAATTTAATCTCTACTGGCTCTTCTCGGAAGATGTTCGAATTTTGGATTGGTCCCCATATCTTGCAAGCTAGTTTTGAAGTCGACTCAGATGTATTTCATAGGCTTTCAAATTCAACTTATAAACTTATTCAAGATGATTTTTCATTTCAAAAGAATAATAAATATTACGTCGATCTTAAAAAAATCATTTTATCACAAATTCAAGAAGTGATTGGACCCAATTTCAACGTGCATGTAAAAGAAGACGACACAAAAACAAATGAAAAATTTTGGTCATTTCGTCGCGACAAAGAAAATGCCGGACGAAATTTAAGTTTTATCAGCTTAAAATAAATTACGGAGTTGTCGGCGTAGTGACCGGGGCAGAACGCGGTTTCAATGAAACAAATTCAGAAAAATTTCCAACGATTTTAATAATTGCTTCTCTGAGTTGATCTAATGGTTGCGGCGGTTGTTGCCGTTTAAGAATTCTATTTAACGAATTTGCAATACGCAGCCCTGCCAGATAAATTCGTAAATCCACGACGTTGATAAAACGATTAGTGTAATTTTCCTCGGATTCATCTTTAAAGTTATATGCGTCAGCTCTTGGCACCATCGATTCATGCATCCAATCATCATATCGAAGGAAAAGATCCGGAGTAATTTGAAAGTCTTTGAATTTAGTCAAAAGATAATCCGTGTACTTTTGAACTTGGTCAGCCTCTATTTGGTTTGCCAAGAAGTCTTTGTGGCCCAAATAAATCATTTGCGAATCCCAAACCTGGTGAAGGGTTACATCCATTCCTAACCACTTTACTGGAATTTTATTTCCGCTATTGTCTTCAATTCGCCCAGTATGTAAAGGTTGGTGAATATCTCCGATAAAGTGAACTAAAAACTTAATGGCATTTTCACGCTCTAGTTGCGTCGAATTTATATTTTTATAAATATCTTCCGCAATATAGATAGCCTCAATAACTCCACCCAGTTTTTGGTATTTTTCATCTTGGCGTTTTAAGTTTTCTAAATATGTGTAATTATCAGGTGCTTTTTCGAAGTGATACCAAACTGTAAATTTCCATTCAGGTAAAGCGCGAGTCGCATCCGCCCAGGTCGAAATCTCTGAAAGACTTTGATTTTTTAAAACCTCTTGTAATTTCGCTTTCGTTTCTTTGTCTAGAAGTGTCCAAGCAATTTGAGCAGATGTTTTATGGCCAAGGGTTCCCCACGCCAGTACCTGTTGCCCCAAAATTAAAGTTAATATGCAAAAAATGAAATTTTTCATTCGCCCCCCGAATGGATAAACTCATGTCACAAAAACTTTCTCTTAAATGCAACCGTGAACGCCTCATGTCCATGTTAGGTTTCTGTTCATTTGCTCAAAAGTTGTCTCAATATAAGATTCTTAGACAGTTAAAACTCATTAGCTGAAATATAGACGATTTGAGCTCGGACTGATTTTGGCAAGACAGTGTCTGTCCAACTAGGAACGTTAACCCACGTCTATAATATATAGAGGAGTATCCATGAAACTTTCTACAAAAAGCACATTATTAAG
>JACCDQ011638916.1_pt1 | contig 11558 bp, 14 predicted proteins | sample 7446031 | NCBI WGS metagenome assembly JACCDQ01 (sample SAMN15323442, study PRJNA562643) | freshwater metagenome | isolation source: river surface water | place: USA:Blue River Watershed | collected 2017-08-17
CCACAAACAGCACCAGACACAGCGCGCCCTCGGCGATGGCCAGGGCGTTGGAGGGCCAGCGGTCGGACCAGCCACGCACGCAAGCCTCGGTGAAGTACAGCCAGACCGCCAGGCTGACCCAGCGGTACGTGTACATGCGCAGTTTGAGCAGGCCCGACAGTGCCAGTGCCAGTGGCAATACTTTGAGGGCCAGCCAGGAACCGCCAGGCCGCAGGGGCGCCAGCCACAACTCCCAGGCCAGACCCAGCAGGATCAGGGCGAGTGTGCTGGCCACAGCCAAAGTTCGGGACAAAAGAACAGCTGCCGACGGGGTCGCCGCTGTGGGTTCAGGGTTTGGGCTCATGGAGGCGGCATGATAACGGACCATGACATCCCCCGACTGGAGAGCTCAGCTTCGTGCCTGGTGGCAGGAGCTGGCCGAATTCCCCTGGCGCCAGATGACCGGCGTGCTGTACCGCCGCTTTCGCGAGGCGCGGCTGGGCGTGAGCGCCAGTTCGCTCACCTTCACCACCGTGCTGGCCCTGGTGCCCTTGTTCACCGTGGGGCTGGCGGTGTTTTCGGCGTTCCCGGTCTTCGGCAAGTTCCAGGACACGATCCAGCGCTGGCTGGTGGACAGCCTGGTGCCCGAGAGCATTTCCCGCCAGGTGCTGGGTTACCTGACACAGTTTTCGCGCAAGGCCAGCCGGCTCGGTTCGGTGGGTCTGGTGGCGGTGCTGCTGTCGGCCGTGGCCTTGATGGTGACGATCGAGCGCACGCTGGGCCAGATCTGGCGGATCGATCGCCAGCGCCCCTTGCCGCAACGCCTGGTTCTTTACTGGTCGGCCATCACGCTGGGGCCTTTGCTGGTGGGCGCCAGCGTGGCGATCACCTCGTATGTGGTGACCGCTTCCCGAGGGGTGGTGGACGTGATGCCTGGTGGCCTGCGCTGGTTACTGGACAGCTTCGAATTCGTCTTGCTGGTGCTGTGCATCAGCGGTCTTTATTTTTATGTGCCCCACGCCCATGTCCGTTGGCGTCACGCCCTCACCGCTGGCCTGATGGCTGGTCTGGGCATCGAATTGGGCAAGAAATTGCTGACCGGCTATTTGGCTGGAATGCCCACCTATTCGGCCATTTACGGCGCTTTCGCTGCCGTCCCCATTCTGCTGGTCTGGGTCTATGTGGCCTGGCTGATCGTGCTGCTGGGCGCTGTGGTGGCTGCCAGTCTGCCCGAACTGGGCCGGCACCACTTGCGTCGGCCGTCCGGTGCGGGTTGGCCGTTTCGCCTGTCCCTGGAGGTGTTGTCGCAACTGCAGGCGCTGCGCTTGCTGCCAACCCGGGGCTTGAGCCAAGCGGGGTTGGCACGGCGCATGCGGGTGCAAGTCGGGGAACTGGATGCTGTGCTCAAAACCCTGGGCGAACTCGACTGGGTGGGTGCGTTACAAGAAGACACGGGGGGCGATGCCCGGCTGGTCCTGCTGATCGACCCGGCCCAGACCCCGCTTGCGCCGCTGGCCGAGCGCCTGCTGTTGCGGCATGTTGAAAGCAGCGACGCCTTTTGGGAGGCGGTGCACATGGCGCAATTGCGGTTGGTCGACGTGCTGCCCGAAGCCTGAAGGCCTTGTCGCGCGCTGTCTCAGAACGGGATCTTGCCTGTCCAGATGTCCTTGTACATCACCCAATCGCCCATGAAGCTGTAGAGAGGGCGCTTGAAGCTGGCGGGTTTGTTCTTCTCAAAAACAAAGTGCCCGAGCCAGGCGCAGCCATAGCCGCACAGCAGCCCGTACAAAAGGTACTGTGGTTTGGCTCTCACCACCAGCATCGCCAGGCAGACCAGCGCCAGTGTGCTGCCCACAAAGTGCAGGCGACGGCAGGTGCGGTTGCTGTGCTCACTCAGATAGAAGGGGTAGAACTCGGCAAAGCTGGCGTGGCGCGTGGCAGTGGGCTGGTCCATGTGGATGCCTTGGTGGTGGATTCAATGGAGGCGAGGGGTTCAGACCCTGAGGAAGTCCTTGAGGGCTTGCAGCACCCCATCCGGGTCTTCGGTCATCAGGGAGTGGCCGGCAGGCAGCTGGACCACTTTGGCATTTTGGGCTTTGCTCACCAGGCTTTGGGCGGCTTTGGGTGGCGTCATCTGGTCGGCACTGCCCAATACAAACAGGGTGGGGCATTGCACCTGCGCCATGGCGGTTTCACCATTGGCGTAGCTGTCGCAGGCCTTGAAGCCAGTGAAAAACACGTTCACTTTCGGGTTGCTGGCCAGCACGCGGCGCATCAGGGCGCGGCTGCCGCCATACAGCCAGGTGCCAGGGCCCAGTGCCGAGGGGGGCGGTGCCAGGGTGGAGTGCGAGAAGGTGTTGACCATCTCGATGGCCTTCATCGGGGCCGAGACCGACGATTCGAGCAGGGCGGGTGAGACCCGCATCGGGAAGGCTGTGCCCACCAGCACCAGGTGGCTCACGCGCTCGGGACGGCGGGCAGCGGTCTCCAGCGCGATCAGCGAGCCAAAACTGTGGCCGACCAGAGCGGCTTTTTGGATGCCCGCGGCATTGAGCAAGGTGATGATGGCGCTGCTGGCTTCTTCCACGCTGGTGGGCGGCTCGCCGCCGCTCTTGCAGTGGCCCGGCAGGTCAATCGCCAGCACATTCCAGCCGTGGTGGGCCATGTAGCGGCTTTGCAGGATCCAAACGCTGTGGTCGTTGAGCACACCGTGGATGAAGACCACGGTGGGTTTGGCGGGGTCGAAGTCCTTGCCGCCGGTGTAGGCGTAAATTTCTTGGTTTTGGGGTCCGATCTTCATGCGGCTTTCTCCGCGGCTTTGAGCGCCTTTTTCAAGTCGTCGATCAGGTCGGCTGGATCTTCAAGGCCAATGGACAGGCGGATCGTCCCGGGGCCGATGCCCGCTTGCGCCAGTGCTTCGTCGCTCATGCGGAAGTGGGTGGTGCTGGCCGGGTGGATCACCAGGCTGCGCGCATCGCCCACGTTGGCCAGGTGGCTGAAGACCTTGAGTGCTTCGATGAAGGCTTTGCCCTGGGCACGGTGGCCGGCGATGTCGAAGCTGAAGACCGAACCGGCGCCGCGCGGCAGCAGCTTTTGCGCCAGCGCGTGGCTGGGGTGGCTTTCCAGCAAGGGGTGGCCTACACGGCTGACCATGGGGTGATTGGCCAAAAACTCGACGACTTTGGCGGTGTTCTCCATGTGGCGGGCCATGCGCAGGGGCAGGGTCTCGATGCCTTGCAGGATCAGCCAGGCGCTGTGCGGCGAGAGGCAGGCGCCAAAGTCACGCAGGCCTTCGCGGCGGGCGCGCAGCAAAAAGGCGCCGACCGTGCTTTCTTCGCTGAAGACCATGTTGTGAAAGCCTTCGTAGGCGGCGGTCAGTTCGGTGAACTTGCCTGACTTTTCCCAGTCAAAGCTGCCACCGTCCACCAAAACGCCGCCGATCACTGTGCCATGACCCGACAGGAACTTGGTGGCCGAGTGGTAGACGAGGTCGGCGCCGTGGTCAAACGGCTTGATCAGCCAGGGCGAGGTGAGGGTGGAGTCCACCAGCAGGGGCACACCCGCCTCGTGGGCGATGTGGCTCACCGTGGGGATGTCCAGCACGTCCAGGCCGGGGTTGCCCACGGTCTCGCCAAAAAACAGCTTGGTATTGGGGCGCACGGCGGCGCGCCAGCCATCGATGTCACCGGGTTTGACGAAGGTGGTTTCGATGCCAAAGCGGCGCATCGTGTAGTGCAGCAGGTTCTGAGAACCACCGTACAGGGCGGTGGACGCCACGATGTGGCTGCCTGCGCCCATGAGCGTGGCGACGGCCAGGTGCAGCGCGGCCTGGCCGCTGGCAGTGGCAATGGCGCCAATGCCGCCTTCGAGCGCAGCGATGCGTTGTTCCAGCACGGCGGTGGTCGGGTTGCTGATGCGGCTGTAGACGTGGCCAGCACGTTCCAGGTTGAAGAGGGCAGCCGCCTGGTCGCTCGATTCGAAAACGAAGGAGGTGGTCAGGTGGATGGGCACGGCGCGCGCGCCGGTCGCAGGGTCTGGGGCGGCACCGGCGTGCAGCGCCAGGGTGTCGAAACCGGGGTCGGAATAGCCGGACATGGCAAGGTGTCTCCCATAAGAAAACTGCAAGCGTCAGAAGCTACGCTCTTGGTCTATTGTGGGCTATATTGGGTCCCAGTCCTGTCACTCTTGCCAATCGGAGACACCCTCATGAAAGTCAGCGACATCCTTCGTGTCAAGGGCAATACCCTCTACACCGCACAGCCCGATCAGCCGCTCATGCAAAGCGTCAGCTTGATGGCCGACAAGGACATTGGGTCGCTGGTGGTCATGGACCAGGGCAAGGTCAGCGGCATGCTGACTTTTCGCGAGGTGATCCAGAAGATCGTGGGCAATGGCGGACAGGTGGGGGCTTCCACGGTGGGCGATGCCATGGACAAGCAGCCACTGACCTGCACGCCCGATACCGACATTGACGATGTCCGCCGCATGATGCTGGAGCGACACTGCCGCTACATGCCCGTGGTTGATGGCAGCCTGCTGATGGGCGTGATCAGTTTCTATGATGTGGCCAAAGCGGTTGTCGATGCCCAGAATTTCGAAAACAAGATGCTCAAGGCCTACATCCGCGACTGGCCAGCGGAGAAAGACCAGGCCTGAGCCTGGTCGTGCTCTGGGATAATCCCCTCCCATGAGCGGCAATACCTTCGGACAACTTTTCGCTGTCACCAACTTCGGTGAATCCCACGGCCCGGCCATTGGCTGCGTGATTGACGGCTGCCCGCCGGGCATGGCACTGTCGGAAGCCGACATCCAGCCTGATCTGGACCGCCGTCGCCCTGGCACCAGCAAGTTCGTGACCCAGCGCAACGAGCCCGATGCGGTGCAGATCCTTTCGGGCGTGTACCAGGGCAAGACCACCGGCACCCCGATTTGTCTGCTGATCCAAAACACCGACCAGCGCAGCAAGGATTACGGCGACATTCTGCAGACCTTCCGCCCCGGCCACGCCGACTACAGCTACTGGCGCAAGTACGGCATCCGCGACCCGCGTGGCGGCGGCCGCTCTTCGGCCCGCCTGACGGCGCCCACGGTGGCTGCCGGTGCGGTGGCCAAAAAGTGGCTCAAAGAGAAATACGGCACCACCTTTGTCGGCTGCATGACACAGATTGGTGACGTACCGATCGGTTTTGAGAGCTGGGACCATGTGCCGAACAACCCCTTCTTTGCCCCGGTGGCCGATGTGTCGGCACTGGAGGATTACATGAACGCGCTGCGCAAGTCGGGTGACTCGTGCGGTGCGCGGCTGCGCGTGGTGGCACGCGGCGTGCCAGTGGGCTTGGGCCAGCCGCTGTTTGACAAGCTCGATGCCGACATCGCTTACGCCATGATGGGCATCAACGCGGTCAAGGGTGTGGAGATCGGTGCCGGTTTTGGCTGCGTGTCGCAAAAGGGCAGCACGGCAGGCGATTCGCTCACGCCCGAGGGCTTTGTGGGTAACAACGCTGGCGGCATTCTGGGCGGCATCAGCTCGGGCCAGGACATTGAGGTGTCGATCGCCATCAAACCGACCAGTTCGATCCTGATCCCGCGTGAGACGATCGATTCTGAGGGCAAGCCGACCGAGGTCATCACCAAGGGCCGCCACGATCCCTGCGTGGGCATCCGCGCCACGCCGATCGCCGAGGCCATGCTGGCGTTGGTGTTGATGGACCACGCCTTGTTGCACCGCGCCCAGTGCGGCGACGTGCAGCACGACCTGCCCCCGATTGCGGCTGCACGGGACTGATGCCGCAACACCGCCGGGCCTTGCTGCCGTTTGCGGCCCTGTCGGCCAGCTATTTCGCGCACATTGGTTTTTTCAACCCCTACCTGCCCCTGTGGCTCAAGGACCTGGGCCTGGGGCTGGTGACCATCAGCCTGCTGACCTCGGTGCAGGCGGCCACCCGCCTGTTTGCCCCCTATGTGTGGGGTTGGGTCAGCGACCACACGGGAGAACGTGTCAAGCTGCTGCGACTCGGCGCGGCTGTGGCGCTGGCTTCGGCGTGCCTGCTGTGGCTGGAACTTTCGCCTTTGTGGCTGGGGGTGGTGCTGTTTGTCATGTTCACCCACACCAGTGCCATGATGCCCATGAGTGAGGCGGCGATGGCGCACCTGGTCAGCCAGGGTGGCGCATTCGACGCCAGGCGCTATGGCCGGGTGCGCCTGTGGGGCTCGGCTGGTTTCCTGGTCACGGTGTTTGTGGCCGGGGCATGGTTCGAGGCCTTTGGCATGCACCAATTTCCCAGCATGACCATCCTGAGTCTGCTGGCTGTGTTGCTCAGTGCCTGCTGGGTGCCCGATCTGAAAGAAGCCGCCCAGGCCGGGCAAACCGGCCCTGCGGTCTGGCCCGTGCTGCGCCAGCCGGCGGTGCGCTGGTTCTTCGTCAGTGCCTTTTTCCATGTGCTTTCGCACATCGGGATCTATGTGTTTTTTTCGCTGTACCTGGATGCGCTGGGTTACAGCAAGACCCTGATTGGCCTGATGTGGGCCGTTTCGGTCTTGGTCGAAATTGCCTGGTTTTTCTGGCAATCGCGCTGGCTGCACCATTTGCCACTTTCAGGCTGGATGTTGTTGTGTTCAGCGGCCATGGTCCTGCGCATGGCGTTGACGGCGGCCTGGGCCGATGTGCTGCTGGTGCTGGTGCTGGCGCAGTGCCTGCATGCGCTCACCTTTGCCGCGCACCACACCGCCTGTGTGGCCATGGTGTCGCACCATTTCCCGGCCCGGTTGCGCGGGCGCGGGCAGGCGCTGTATGCCGTCATCGCCTACGGTTTCCCGGGCGTCATCGGTGGCCTCAGCGGGGGCGTGCTCAGTGAGCGTTGGGGACTCGCCTCGGTGTTCTGGGCCTGTGTCCTGACCAGCCTGCTGGCGGTGGCTGCGACTTGGAAGGTTTGGCGTCACCACCACCCGCACGGGGGAACGCCATGACGGCCCTCAACATCCAGCCGGCGACGTGGCCAGGTTTTTTACCTGCAGAGTTGGCCGATGCCCTGACGGGGGGGCAACGGGCTGTGACCGTGCTCAACGGTGTACAGACCGTCTGGCATGTTTGGGGCGAACCGCATGGGCCCGCTGTGGTGCTCCTGCACGGTGGCAGCGGCAGCTGGACGCATTGGGTGCGCAACATTGCCCCTTTGCGCGATGCCGGCTGGCGTGTGTTGGTGCCCGACCTGCCGGGCTTTGGCGACTCCGACTTGCCGCCGGCCTGTACCGATGTTCCACAGTTGCCTGAACATTTGCATGCGGGTCTGCAGCAGTTGGCGCCGCAAGGCCCGGTGCAGATCGTCGGTTTTTCTTTTGGCGGCATGGCGGGCGCACTCTGGCTGGCCGACCACCCTGAGGATGCCCAGGCGCTGGTGTTGGTGGGCGCGCCGGGGCTGGGTTTGTCTTCGCCTCAGCGTACACCCCTCAAGGGTTGGCGCCATTTACCCACGCCCGAGCAGCAGAATGCGGTGCACCGCCACAACCTGATGGCGTTGATGTTTGCGCATGCGCACAGCCTGGACGATCTGGCGCTGGCCCTGCACGCCGCCAATGTGGCACGTGACCGCATGCCGCGTCGTCGCCTCTCGTCCACCCCCATCGTGGCCGAGGCCTTGCCACGCATCCAGGCACGGGTGGGTGCGATCTACGGTGAACACGATGCTCTGTACCTCGACCGTTTGAGGGAGGTGCAAGATGCTTTGCCGCGCTGGGCGCCCCGTTGGGGCCAGTGGCACACCGTCCCGGGGGCGGGGCACTGGGTGGCTTACGAAGCTGCAGATGCCTTCAATGCAGCATTGCAGGCCCAATTGATCGGGGCCTGACCCGAGGAGCGAGACGCTCAGCCCTGAATGGCGGAAATGGCGGCGCGCAAACCCAACAGGTAGCTGTCCACGCCGAAACCGGCAATCTGACCTTTGGCAATGGGTCCGATCACCGAATGGTGGCGGAACTCCTCGCGGGCGTGGATGTTGGACATGTGAATCTCGATGATGGGGCACTTGAGGATGGCCAGCGCGTCGCGGATGCCGTAGCTGTAGTGCGTCCAGGCCCCGGCATTGATCAGCACGGCGGCGGTGCCGTCGCTGTGGGCGCGGTGGATGCGCTCGGCCATTTCGCCTTCGATGTTGGTCTGAAAGCATTCGACCTGGGCGCCGAGCTCCTTGCCCAGTGCGATCAGCTGGGCGTCGATTTCGGCCAGCGTGGTGGTGCCGTACTGTGCCGGGTCGCGCTTGCCGAACATGTTGAGGTTGATGCCGTTGAGGGTCAGGATCTTCATGGGGTGCAGGGTTATGGTGGGGTGATACCCGGATTGTCCCGGATTTGGGGCAAGATGGCGGCTCCCATTGTTTCCGGGTTTGCCATGACCACCTCGCTCAAGATCGATTTTGTTTCCGACATTGCTTGCCCCTGGTGTGCGGTCGGTTTGTTTGCCCTCGAAAAGGCCTTGGATCGCCTGCAGGGCGAGGTGCAGGCCGATCTGCATTTTCAGCCCTTTGAACTGAACCCCGACATGGGGCCCGGTGGACAGGACCTGGGTGAGCACCTGACGCAAAAGTACGGGTCGACGGCCGAGCAGCAAGCCCAGATCCGCCAGACGATCACTGCCCGGGGGGCCGAAGTTGGATTTGCCTTTGCGCCAGGCGGTCGTGGCAGGGTTTACAACACCTTTGACGCCCACCGCCTCTTGACCTGGGCCGAGGGGCAGGGGGCGGACGCCCAGCGCCGCCTTAAGAAAGGCTTGCTGGCGGCCTACCAAGGACGTGCCGAACGCATCGAAGACCATGCGGTGCTGCTGGCTGTGGTGAAGGAGGTCGGACTCGATGCCGCGGCTGCACAGGCCGTGCTGGCATCGGACGCCTACGGCGAGCAGGTCCGGACAGCCGAGCGCCTGTACCAGCAGTCGGGCATCCATTCGGTGCCGGCGGTGATCATCAACGACCAGTACCTGATCTCCGGCGGGCAACCGGTCGACGTGTTCGCGCAAAGCCTTCGCCAAATCGTGGCGAAGCTTGCCGCAGAGGCCGGCGCATGACTCAGCAGCGTCAGCCGGTCCTGTTTGTTTCGCACGGCTCGCCCATGTTCGCCGTGCAACCAGGCACGGCCGGACCCGCGTTGAATGCTTGGGCGCGAGAGCATGCCCCCGCGCGGCAGCTCAAAGGCATTGTCATGATGTCCCCGCACTGGATGACGCGCGGCATGGGTGTCATGGCCACGCCCCGCCCTGAGACCTGGCACGACTTTGGCGGTTTTCCTCCGGCTTTGTATGCACTGCAATACCCGGCACCGGGTGCCCCTGGTTTGGCCGAACAGGTGCTGGACCTGTTGCGCACAGCGGATTTGCCCGCTGGGCCTGACCCGACGCGCCCGTTTGACCACGGTTGTTGGGTGCCGCTGCTGCACCTGTACCCTGAAGCGACTGTGCCAGTGGTCCAGGTGGCCTTGCCCGCTTATGTGGGGCCGGCCGAAGTGTATGCCGCAGGCCAAGCGCTGGCGCCGCTGCGCGAGCAGGGCATCTTGCTGGTCGGTTCGGGCAGCATGACGCACAACCTCTACGAGTTGCGCCGTGAAGAGGGACCAACCGATCCTTATGTGACGGCGTTTTGCGGCTGGGTGCATGACACGCTGATGGCGGGCGACCTTCCGAGCATGTTGGACTACCGCGCTCAGGCGCCGCATGCGGCGCGCGCGCACCCAACCGACGAACATTTCTTGACGATCTATTTTGCGCTGGGTGCTGCTGGCTGGGGCCAGCCCGATGGCCCGCGGCCGGATTACATCACCCGTGCTGTGCAGTTCCAGTCGATTTCGATGGACGCCTTCAGCCTGCATTGAAGCCAGACATGCAACGCCGGACTGCACTCATCGCCACCGTGACCACCAGCACTGCCTGGGCGCTTGGCGTGCACGCGGCACCTGCGCTGGCGGAACATGCGCGCCGTGGCGGTGTACTCCTGATTCGCCATGCGAGCACCGACCCGGGCTTGGGCGACCCGCCTGACTTCAGGCTTGGTCAATGCCAGACCCAGCGCAATTTGTCCGATGCGGGGCGTGCCGAGGCTCGGGCGATTGGCGCATGGTTTCAGCGGCACGGCCTGAAACCACAAGCTGTTCTGAGCAGCCAGTGGTGCCGCTGCCTGGATACAGCCCGCATCGCGCTGGGTCGTGTGGAGCCGTGGCCGGCACTGAACTCCACCTTTGCCGGGCAAGGCCAGCCAGATCAGCAGCTGGTGCAATTGCAGGACCGTTTGAGCCGTTTGTCTGCAGGCACACTGGAGGTCTGGGTGACCCACCAGGTCATCATGACCGAACTCACGCAGGCCTATCCCGCCATGGGCGAGGGCTTTCTGGTGGACACCCAGGGCCGTTTGCTGGCCCGCGGCATGATGGCGTCCGATGCCTGAAACCACCCCCCTGCCCGAACTGACCGTCTATTTCGACGGCAGCTGCCCGCTGTGCCGCCGCGAGATCGCGTTGTACCGCCGCCTGCGAGGCGCCGAACGCCTGCAATGGCTGGATGTGAGCGTTGGCGCGTCCTTGGGCCCAGGTCTGTCGTGTGAGACCGCCATGCGCCGCTTTCATGTGCGCGATGCGCAGGGGCGTCTGTTCCGTGGTGGCGCCGCCTTTGCACGGCTGTGGCGGGCTTTGCCTGCCTGGCGTGTGCCAGGTTGGCTCTTCGCCTGGCCGCCAATGTCTTGGTTGCTGGAGCTGGCCTACCGGGGCTTCCTGCCGCTGCGCCCGTGCCTGCAGCGTGCAGTGCGTCGCCGATGGCCGGACGCGCGGGTCTCGTCATGAAACCCCATGCCATGGCCGTGACCATGGTGTGGATCGCTGCTGCGGCACACGCCCAGATCGGGGATCGCGTGGTGCTCGAGGATCTGGGTGGTTTGCAGGTCGACCGCACCGAAGTGACGATTGGCCAATTCGCCCGCCATGTGCAGGCCACGGGGGTGCGCACCCGCGCTGAACAGGAGGGTGGCGGCTTTGAATATGTCGCTGGCTGGCAGCGTCGCCCGGGCTGGACCTGGCGCCAGCCCGATGGCGTGCCCGCTTCACCCGACTTGCCCGCGGTGCACCTCACACACGCCGAAGCGGCGGCCTATTGCCACTGGGCGGGCGGTCGGCTGCCCACCGCTGCCGAATGGCGGCGTGCCGGCTTCACCGAGCTGCGTGCTTCGCCGCCTGCGCCCTGGGTGCGCGGCCAGGCTTACCCCTGGACCACCGGCGATACACCACAAGGCGCCAACACCAGCGACCCGGACCCCTGGCCCCGCGCCGCACCGGTCACCCAGACCCGCGCGGGCGTGAATGGCTTGCACGACATGGGCGCCAATGTGTGGGAATGGGCGGCTGACGCGCGCGGGAACGAGCGCCAGACCTTGGGAGGCTCCTGGTGGTACCCGGCTCACCAGATGAAGGCCGATGTCGAAGCCTGGAAAAGTGCTGATTTTTACGCGGTCTACATCGGCTTTCGTTGTGTGTACGACGTGGGGACGCGTCGATGACAGTGTCCATGCACAGCCTGCGCGAAGGCTATCGGGCGCTTGTGATTGGCGCCA
>JACCDQ010163129.1_pt1 | contig 11557 bp, 13 predicted proteins | sample 7446031 | NCBI WGS metagenome assembly JACCDQ01 (sample SAMN15323442, study PRJNA562643) | freshwater metagenome | isolation source: river surface water | place: USA:Blue River Watershed | collected 2017-08-17
CCGCCGCCAATCTGGACTGCGATGTCCTGAAACTGGTAAGCGGCATTTTGAACCGCAAACGCGCCACCGCCACCGCCCATTCGTCCGCCGGCAAAGCGAGCGCCGCCACCAGCCGCGTAGCCGGTGCCGTAGCCACCGCCAAAGCCCATGGCGCTGCTTCCGCCGATTTTTTTATACTCGGCATCGAGCTGCTTGAGCTGGGCCTTGGTCTTGCGCTCAAGATCCTTGAGGCTCGCGTCGACGCTTTGCGTGTTGAGCGTTACTCCGATGCTAAGTTCGCCGATGGAGGTAGTCTGGCTCATTTTTGATTAGGATTGGAGAGTGCGGCCTTCATTCGGGCCACGACTTCGGCGGCGGTGTATCGGTGCCTACGCTCGCTAGGCATCCAGTGTTCTGCACTCCATGCCGTTGATCCGGCAGGGGGCTTTATGCGGAAGCCGGTGCATAGCACGGCGAGTATGTTGGCGATTGGGTGAAGGAGTGACCGACGGGAAATCTTTGCGCGCTCGGCAAGGGCATTGATCTGTTCGTCGGAGTAGGTTTCGAATTCCGTGTCGCTTATTTGCAGGTCAAAGCGCGCAAAGGCCCACGCACTCAGGAGCTTTTTTTTTGATCGTCGGCCACGGGCGTGAGCAGCGCGGAGACCGTCGCGTTGATTTGCTCAACTCCCAGTTTTTCTAGGTGTTCGGCCAAATCCTCCGGTGAACGCCAGCGCTTGCTGGAATCCGCCGCCCACACGACTGCGCACGCATAGGCCAAGCCGACGAAGTTTTCGACCCCGCCTATTGTCCCGAGACGATAACGCGCCGGGGCATTCCAAACGAGCGGCATTTCCCGCCCGTCCAGGATTACGGTCGCACTTGGTATTGGATTAGGCATGACGACCGTTAGGGAACGTCTTCAACAGGCTGAACCGTGGCGGTGACGGTGCCTTGCCCGTCGAGCGGGTTTGCACTTGGAGCGATGCCAATCACGAGGCCGTTGAACGAGTAGGCGCTGCCGCCGTTGGGAGTGATCACAAAGGCAATCGCGTCGCCGCCAATGGCCGCGATGATCGCATCACGACCGGCATCGGTTCCACCTTCCTGCATTTCGATCGTGCAGGTGGTTGCGACTTTGCGGCCGCCCTTGGCGAATTTCGCCCAAGCGGAGCCATGGTTGGAGACATTGACCGCGGGAGCGTCGATGCCGGGAGGAGTGAAATCGATCAGGCCTGCGACCGAGGAGCCGCCAGCGCTGACAGTTCCGCCAAAGGTGGAGCGTGACATAGTGGTGTATTGGGTTTGTGGTTACAGGTGAAAGTGAAAATCAATCCGCGGGCCGGTAAGTCACGGAAACATCCGCCAAGCATCGGTGCCATCCGTTCACCGGCTCAAAATCGCGCGGAGAAAGGGGAAGGATCGCGGTAAACTCCGTTTCCCCTACCACGCCCTGAAATCCACATATGGCGGTCAGCATGGATTCACGTAGCGCGACCGCTTGCGCAAAGGTGGGTGCGAAGCAGTCGATTTGAACGCGAGCAGTATCCAGACCGTCGCGACCTTCGTGGTTCATTCCAATGCTTCCGGAGACCTGGCTGAGCACTGAATACGCAGCTTGCCCGGAAGGCACCTGTGGCGCGTTCTGCCAAGTGATTCCGCCACTCGCCAACGAGGACACCGTGGGGTCAGAAAGTAGTTTGCTGCGAAGGTCGGCTTGCATGGCGTCAGATTACCGGCGCTGCCATCGCCACCGCTCGGCCTCGCATCGCCTTGGCCTGGCGCTTTGCGATGGCCGCAACGTAGTCGCCCAAATGCTGACCGAGTAGCTTTTCCACTTTGGCCCGCGTAGAATCCCATGCGGGGCGAAGGAAAGGATGCGCCGACACCCATCCGGCTGCGTTTCCGCTGATCGCATGGCCGTATTCCACCAAGTGCGCGTAGTTGGCGGGTTCGGTGCGTCCGGTTTTCTTTGTTTTATCCGGGACCCCAAAGCCACGGCGCGGACCAACAATGCCAAAGACAATGGCGCCCTTTTTGTATTTCCGAATGATGAATCCGATTGAGCGCTTAAGGCCTCCGGTATCACCAACCGGAGCGAGTTGGCGCGCAGCGTCCACCACCGGCTGCATCGCCTGCTCCATGGCATGCACGGCCGCCTGTTGCTGGATTTCCGAAGACAAGCCACGCAAGGCGCGCGCGAGTTCGGTCTGTCCTGTGATCTGAAAGCGCAACATAACTAGACGACCGGCACGCTTGACAGCGTAGGTTGACCCTCGACGTGCGAGAGCGTGAGGAGCTGGAAGGACTGGCGCGGTTGCTTGAGGTCCTCGACCACCGACAAAACGTCGTAGGTGGCGGAATTGTAGCGCACCCGATACTCGCCGGGCGCGGAAATCGAGTTGAGGCAGCGCAAATAGCGAATGCGCAACCCTAGCTTCAGCTCGGCACGCATCGCACCGCTTGACACGGCCTCGGCTCCGCGCAGCTCGACCAAGCCCGCCCACATATCCGCAACCTCGCTCCAAAGCTCAACGGGCGCGCCCGCGCCATCCGCCGTTTTGGTGCGGCGAAGCAGGCAAATCTTGCGATCAAGGCGCGGAGGCATCCTTGCGCGATTGTGCCAGCTTACCATGCGGCCAAAATTGCGTTTGTTTAAGTTTATTTTAGGCGCATTTAGGATCTTTTTGGTTTTTCAAAGTTCCGTTTGACTGTTTTGGCGAATGTATTGAGTTTTTGAATATGGGAGCACGAGGACCGATACCAAAAGCCGCTTTTGCGGAACCTAAAAAACCGGGTAAGGGCGTAGGATTACCGCCCACCTACATCACAGACGAAGCAAAGATGCACTTTGTTGCGCTTGCCGAGTTGCTAGGCGACAGACTGGAGCCGGAGGACGAATCCATTTTGGCCGCCTGCGCGCAGGCCATGGCCGAAATCGCGCAGGGTAACGTAATCCTCGCGCGCGACGGATACGTCACCGAAGGGCCGCAGGGACCAGTAATGAATCCTTGGGTGCGTGTGCGCGCGCTCGCGCACAAGGAGTTTCAAACCTCTGCCACAAAACTCGGTCTCTCTCCGGGGGATCGTCATCGTTTGGCGGGGTCTCTCGCGCCAAAGGAGCAATCCAACCCATCAGGCGAATTTGATCCTCAAGACTCCGCATGAGCGCCGAGAAATTCGTCACCATAAAAGAACTACCGAGTGCGCTTGAGGCATTCGGTATCGAGCCGATAAATTATGACCGCGCACGCCGGCTTGTCGGAGCGATGCGCGATCAGGGCATGCCTGTGGTGTGCGGCCGCATGGTCAGGCCGTCCGACGCCTTCAACTTCATGACCGCCAACCAGAATTGGCGCCCCTACCGAAAGAATGGCATCAAAGCCTAAGAGCTTTTACTTCACGGCTGCGCACCTAGCGGAGTATCCGGTAGATGATCCGGCGCGAGTATTCGCCGAAGATGTAGCGAATAACCCGATACACCACAACCGCTGGGTGCATTTGGCATGCAGGCGGCACACGTTGGATTTGCGCGCCGCCAAATCCGACGCGTTTCCCTTTGTTTACGACTGCAAAAAGGCCGACCGCCCCGCGCGTTTTGCGGCCCAATTTAAGGGCGTGGAAGGGCCGCTTTCTGGTAGGCCTCTTGAGTTTCTTGCGTGGCAACGTTTCATAGTGGCGCAGGTTTATGGTTGGCGCGTGAAATCCGATACGCGACGCCGCCGCTACCGTTACGCCTACATTGAAGTCCCGCGAAAGAACGGGAAAACGGGCTTCATCGCACCGCTGGGCGTTTATCAGCTAGCTTTTCCGCCGCCTAGCGCGCGCTGTGACGTGTATTCGGTAGCGACGAAGGAAGATCAGGCGAAAATCGTCTGGAAGGACGCATGCCGCCTGCTGAAAACGGCGCCGCAATGGTCGATTGGGTTTCGCGCCAAGACCAAGAGCCTCACCCACGTCAAAAGCGACTCCCAGTGGATGCCAGTCGGCTCCGATTCCGACACGCTGGACGGCCTGCGCCCTGAATTGGCCATCATGGACGAGCTCCACAAGTGGAGCGACCGTCAGCTTTGGGACGTTTTCAATAACGCCTTTGGTGCGGCATTTTCGCCGCTGATTTTTCAAATAACCACGTCCGGCGACGACACCGAAACCATCTGCTACGAGCAGCACAAGCGGGTCGAGAAGGTCTTGGACATGGTGGCGGAGGGAAAATACGACCCGCGGGATACCGACTGCGCCTATTATTTTGGCTGCATCTGGACGCGCGACGAGGGCGACGCTTGGGACGATCCGCAAACGTGGAAAAAGGCGAATCCGTCGCTCGGCTTGGTAAAACCTGCGAGTGAAATCGAAATTGGCGTGGATGCCGCGCGAGCGAGCGAAGGCGCGCGTCGTGCGTTCTTACGCGACCACCTCAACGAATGGGGGGCGACCAGCGTCGACAGGTTCTTGGACATGGACCGTTGGCGCGATTGTCACGGCGGCGAAGATATGACGCATGCGGATACATGGCAGCGACTCGCCGGGCTTCGCGCGTGGTTTGGATTGGACCCGTCCTCCGCTCGCGACATCACCGCGCTCTGCGCCATCGCCGACGACCCAAACGACCCCGGATCGGTGCTTGTCGCATGGGATTTTTGGGTGCCGGGCGAAAACCTCGCCATTCGCTGCGCCAAGGAGGACTTGCCTTACGATCAATGGGCGCGCGACGGGTGGATAAAGGCCACTGAGGGCGCGTGCATCGACATCAACGCGATCAAGGAGCAGTGCCTTTTTCGCCGCGGCCAGGTCGAGTTGCAGACGATGGGATTTGACGAGGGCATGAGCCAAGGCATCGGCATAGCATTGGCCAACGACCACGGATACCCTGCCGCCAAGGTCGGACAAGGCTTCTGGCTAGCACCTGCGCTTCAGGAAATCGAACGCCTCACGCTTGAGGGGCGACTGAAGCACTTTGGAAACCCAGTGGCGCGCGCGCATGCAAATGCCGCCGTCGTTTTTCGTGGCGACAGCCGCATGAAATTGTCAAAAGGAAAGAGTAAGTCGCGCATTGACGGAATTGCCGCGCTCGCCATGGCGTTTGCAGCTCGCGCCGAGAGCAAAAACAACCCCACCCCCGGAGCCGGACTTGATTTTGTTTAGAAGCTAATAGAACTAGAAAAAACCTAATAATTTGTAGGTTTCTAATGAATACGCCACTTTGTTTTGTGGCGAGGTGTTCAATGTCCCGCCGCCCCCGCGCCATGTGATCGAGCGCAATCTCGCTCGGCAGCGCGCGCGTGCGTCCGAAGCCGAAGCACGGAGCAGCCTTACCGACCCCGCTCCGTGGCTTGCAGATGTTTTTGGCGGCGGACAGTCGGCTTCGGGTGTGCGCGTAAGCACGTCAGCCGCGTGGGGTGTCCCCGCCGTTTCCGCATGCGTCGGCCTGCTCGCCGACATGCTGGCAACGCTCAAGCCTCGGCTACTGCGTCCGGTTGCTGGCGGAATGGAGGAAGTTCGCAACCATCCCGCCGCCGTAGCCATCGCCCGCCCCGGCGATTTACACACCGGCTTCGAACTGCGCCAGCAAATCATGACCGGCGTGGGATTCAGCGGAAACGGCTACGCTCGCGTCCACCGCTCCAGCAGCGGAGACCCCGGTGAGCTCGAATGGCTTTCGCCCGGCGACGTATCCGTAGAGCGACTACCCGGCCAACGCTTCCTGACTTATCGCGTATTTGGCGCATACTCCGGAAACGCCATCCTTGACCGTTATGACTTGATCCACATTCGCGGCCTCACGAGTGACGGAATTAAGGGCGTGTCTCCCGTCGCCCAGCTTCGCGAATCCATCGGTATTTCGATTTCTCAGCGACAGGCCGCGGGCGCGATGATGAGCAACGGCGCGCGCTTCGCCGGGTTCATCCAAGCGATGCCATCGGCGACGAAGGATCAGGTTTCGGACATGCGCCGCGAGTGGTCCCGCTACCAGGAAGGCGCGATCAATGCCGGGAAAACGCCTGTGCTCTGGGGTGCCGAGTTTAAATCGGTAACGGGCATGACGGCGCGTGATGCCGAGTTCTTGGAGTCGCGCATGTTTGAGATGCGCGAGATTTGCCGCGTCTACCGCATCCCGCCCTTCCTGATTGGCGATACCGACAAGGCGACCTCTTTCGGCAGCGGAATCGAAGAGCAGAACATCGCGTTCCGCTCGTATTCGCTCAACCCGTGGCTCGCCAATTGGGAGGAGTCGCTAGGCTACACGCTCCTCACCACCGAGGAGCAGCGCGCCGGATACCGTTTTGAATTTGACCGCGAAGAGGTCGAGGCCTACACGCTCGCCGCCCGTGCCTCGTTCGTGGCTCAAATGCGCACGGCGGGCATCTTCTCGCAAAACGACGGGCGCGAATGGCTCGGATATAACCGGGTCAAGGACGAGGCGATGGATAATTACCACGCGCCGCTCAACTCCGCGTCTTCCGGCGCCGCGGCACCGCAAGAAAAGGCCAACCCCAAGGCGCAACCGGCCAACGCCTGAACCATCCCATGCAAGCCGTAACCGATCCCGTCATTGAGCGTCGTTTCACCTGCGGAGCCGTCGAGCTGCGCGCCGCCTCCTCCGATTCGGAGGCGAAGTTGGTTCGTGGATACGCCGCCGTGTTTGATTCCCAGAGCGCCAACATGGGCGGGGACAAGGTTTCCTTCTACGAGGTGATCAAACCCGGCGCGTTCGACGGCGTGCTTGGCGATGATGTGCGCGCGCTATTTAATCATGACGCAAATCTGATTCTAGCCCGCTCCAAAGGCGGAAAAGGCACCCTAAAGGTGGGCGTCGATGAGCGCGGCCTCTGGTATGAATTCGAGGCACCGGACACGCAGGCAGGACGCGATTTGATCGTCAGCTTGAAGCGCGGCGACGTTGATCAGTCTTCGTTCGCCTTCATCGTTCCGAAGGATGGGCAAGAATGGGTGGAGCGCACGGCGGACGGCAAAACCGTCGTCACGCGCACCATCAAAAAGGTATCCCGCCTGCTCGACGTTTCGCCGGTCACGTATCCGGCATACCCCGACGCGACGGTTGCGCTTCGCTCGCTAGACGAGTTCCGCGCTGAGCACAAAGCTGCCGACGGGTCCGCCGCTGGCGACGCCGCTGCAAACTCCGCCGTCTACGATGCGGCCAATGATTTCCCCAAGGTCGACCGGGAGCGTCGTCTGCGGGTTCTCAAACTGACCGGCTCCTAAGCAAACCCACCACATCATGAACCGTAAAAAGGTCCTGTCCGAACAGCGTGGCGCGAAGCTCAAGGAGCTTGAGGCCATCCGCAACGGCGCTGAACAGCGCGCGTTTACCACCGACGAAGCCGGCCGCTTCGACGCCCTCGAAACCGAAATCCGCAACATCGACAAGGAGCTCGACCGCGAAAAGCGTGCCATCGAACTCGCCGCAAACAACGTCGAGCAGCGCACCGATGAGCGTCTCGGCCTTTCCCGCAAGGAGCTCGGCGAATACTCGCTTACCCGCGCCATCAACCTTCTCGCCGAGGGCCGCAAGCTCGACGGCATTGAGGCCGAGGCCAGCTCCGCCGAGGCCAAGCGCCTTGGCCGCGATCCCTCCGGCTTCTTCGTGCCCTTCGAGGTCATGTCCCGCGGTGCCATCGCCACCGGCGAAAAGCGCGCCAACGCCGTCTCTCCCGCCTCCGACGGCGGATACACCGTCGGCGTCGACATCGATTACAGCAACATGGTCGAGCTTCTGCGCAATCAGTCGCACGTGCTCTCGCTCGGCGCTCGCGTGATCACCGGCCTTAAGGGCGACGTGACCATCCCGCGCGTGCTCACCGGCGCGACCGCCTACTGGGTTTCTGAGACCGGCAGCATCACGCAGGGTTCCGCCACCTTCGGCCAGATCGCGATGAAGCCGAAGCGTCTCGGCGCTTCCGTCCCCTATTCCAAGCAGCTCCTTAATCAGAGCGGCATGGGCGTGGAGATGTTCATCCGCGACGACATCATGGGCGCCTTTGGCGTCGAGCTCGACCGCGTCGCCATCAACGGAGCCGGCGGCGCCGAGCCCCTCGGCATCCTGAATCTCGCCAGCGGAGACCGCGCCACCGGCGTAACCTTCGGTGCCCCGCCCACTTGGGCAAAGGTTGTCAGCTTTGAGAGCAACGTCGAGACCGCCAACGCCCTCGGCCTCACCGGCGGCGGCTACGCCTACCTGACCACGCCGGGCGTCAAGGGCGCGTGGAAGTCCACCGCCAAGGCTTCCGGCACCGCCAATTTCCTCTGGGAAAACGGCGACATCGTCAACGGCTACGCGGCGCGCAGCACCAATCAGGTGCCGAGCAACAAGGTCATCTTCGGCCAGTTCGGTCAGGTGATTTACGGCGAGTGGGCAGGTATCGACCTCACCGTCGACACCATCACTGGCGCCCGCACCGGTCAGATCACCGTCACCGTTCAGAAGTTCGTGGATATGGCCATCCGTCAGGGCAAGGCCTTCTCCGTATCTGCGGACGCCGGCAACCAGTAACCAAGAAAGGACTACACAGCAATGAATCCTCGCGATATCAATAGCCCGCTGACGCAGACCAGCGTTTCCGCCATCGCCGCCCGCACCTCGACCGTCACCGCTACCGGCGTGGACATTCGTGGCTACAAGGGCGGCCTGATTGTTCAGCAGCTCGTCGGCACGGTTTCGGGAACCAGCCCGACCCTCGACGGCAAGCTGCAACAGTCGTCCGACAACTCGACTTGGAGCGACATCAGCGGCGCGACCTTCACGCAGGTCACTGCCTCTGATTCCTTCCAGAAGATCGGAATCGATGCGTCGCAGACTGGCGGATACATCCGCTATGTCGGCACCATCGCCGGCACGACTCCCTCGTTCACGATGGGCGTCGTTCTGCTCGGCTGCAAAGAGCGCGTCTAACCTGAGCGGTTGACGGTTTATCGAGCCTCCCGCGCGGGAATACGGCGCGGGAGGCTTTCTTGAGCCTTTGACCACGAGAAACCTGGCGCACCATGTCCGCACACTCCGACTACGTCCTTGGTATTGACCGAAGCGCCGGCATTTCGGCATCGGAGCCATCTGTCTATTATTCGCGAACCGCGCAGCCGAGCGTGGAGCCGATAGACATCAACGACGCCGTGCGTCACCTTCAATTGGCTGCGGGAGACGACAACTCCTACATCCAGACGCTTATTTCCGTCGCGCGCGACGTTGCCGAGCGGACGACGGGACGCGCGATGCTCACGCAATCTTGGAGCGCCTGCATGTCCGGATGGCCGACTGGTGGCTGCGTTTTACTGACAGTTACTCCGGTTGCGAGCGTGGCTAGCGTGCAATACTATGCGGAGGGCGAGACCTCGCTGACGACGTTGGACGCTGGCAACTACATCCTCGCCACTGGTGTCACGCCTGCGGCGCTCGTCTTCAACGAAGATTTTGACGCGCCTGCGCTGGCTTCTCGCCCTGATGCCGTGCGCATCAACTTTGTCGCCGGCGCAGCTACGCCGAACGCGGTCGATCCCTCGCTAAGGCATGCCGTGCGCATCCTTCTCCGTCACTATTACGACAATCCGGAAGCGGCCGCATCCGGCAGCTTTAGCGAGCTACCTTTCAGCCTGCGCCACCTGCTGGAGTCCCACCGCGTAGCCGGATGGGTAGCGTAATGCCTGAGCACCTACGATGAGCTGCCAAATTCCAACACCGCCCTACGACATCACGCTGACCCTTGGGAGTGCGCCCTCTTGGGCGTTTACGCTTGAGGATGACGCCACAGGCACGCCCGTATCACTCGACATAGCGGGCGCGTCCATCTGGTTTGCGATCAAAACACAGCCTACGGACACGGACGCGGCGGCGCTTGTGTTCGCCAGCACTATTGACGGTAACATCGCCATCACGGACGCGGCTGCGGGCGAGTTTCAGGTCGATTTGAGCGAAGGCGACACCGCACCTACTACCTCGCTCGTAGCTGGCGCAACTTATTATTCCTATGTAAAAATCCAGCTTGCTAGCGGAGAAACGCGCGTGCGTAGTGGCTGGGTTACTACGCTGCCGGAGGGTATCGAAGCACCCTGAGGAAGAGCCATGGCCCTGATCGTAACCATAATCAAAAACATTTGGCCTAGGTTGCTTGCTGGCACGCGCCAGCCGGTTCCTCGTTCTTCTTTCATCCGCGCGCGGAACGGCGTAATAATGAGAGACCGAAGCGGCGAAGTGATTACCCAGCGTTAATTTTCACCATGTCTGACATCGACTTTTATACGTATCCGATTATCACTACGCCCGCTGGAGCGTTCTACTTCCTTGGATACGACGCAGGCGCGGATGATCCCGCCAACCGAATCACCGACACCTCGCTGAAGGCGCTCTTCCAGAGCGAGGCCAACACGGCAGGCAAGGCACCGCAGCGAGACGCGGATGGCGTCGTGTCCGTGTCCGGCGTCAGGTTCTACACGAGCGGCGCGCCGAGCACGCCGCAACAGGGCGACGTCTGGTGGGACGCGGCGGCGGTGGCGCTGCAATATGCGGTCAGCTCGACGGAGACGGTCACGATTGGGCAGGAGATGACGCCGCGATACCGCAACTCGACGGGCTCGACGCTCGCGAATATGACGGCGGTTTACATCGCCGGATCGACGGGGACGAACATCAACATTGCCAAGGCGAAGGCGGATACGCTGGCGACGGCGCAACCGATGATCGGCCTTGTGACGGACGCGGCGGGAATCGCGAATGGCGCAAGCGGGCGCGTGTGTGTTTTCGGCTTGGTGAACGACGTGGACACTAGCGCATTTTCGGCTGGCGACACGCTGTATTTGTCTGCCGCGACGGCGGGCGGAATCACGAACGCGAAACCGAGCACGGCTGGGCAATTCGTGGTGCGCGTTGGCTTTGTGCAGCGGGCACACGCGACGCAAGGCTCGATCCTCGTCGCGCCGCACTATCATGGCAGCGTGACGGGCGACGCGGTGATGAATGCCACCTCGGCGGAAGCTGCGCGCATAACGCTCGGCCTCGGTGCGGGCGACCAAGTTGCGTTTGATCAAGTGACGGCGACTGACATTGTCGCTATAAATAGTATCGGCATCAACGGCCGCGAACTCACCGCTAGCGGCACGGGAGACCTCGCATTTCCCTCGACAGGCGGCACCCTCGCCCTGGCGGCAACTACGCTGTCGGGCTACGGGATCACGGACGCGCAACCACTCAACGCCAACCTAACGGCCTACGCGGAGGCCGCCGATTCCGCCGCCCGCCGTGCGTTGATCGACGCCGCTCGAACCTCACTCGAAGGTATCCAGTTTTACGCAGACACGTCCGCGCAGGACATAATGATCCTTCCCGACGCCGGCACGGGAATCAGCATTGCGCTCTACGGCGATTCCACGTCTTACGGCACGCTTGATCAAGGCACGGGGACCGCTAATCCTACGCCCGCGCAGACGCTGGCTACCACGCTTCAGGAATACTTCTTGGGAACGATCACTGTGGTAAACAAAGGCGTGCCCGGCGATCAGACTACTAACTCCCTAGAACGGTGGGCCGCCCGCATGGCGAGCGACACCAGCTCCGTATTGTTTCTCAACTA
>JACCDQ010411598.1_pt1 | contig 11554 bp, 10 predicted proteins | sample 7446031 | NCBI WGS metagenome assembly JACCDQ01 (sample SAMN15323442, study PRJNA562643) | freshwater metagenome | isolation source: river surface water | place: USA:Blue River Watershed | collected 2017-08-17
AAAGACTTAACATGCGTTGGCTAACAAGTGTCTGCGTTGCTCCTGTCGCCTGAAAACCTGCATTAGCTTGTTGAAGTAGCCTGCGTATTGCTTGCATTTCAGGCAGTGAGCTGAAATTTTCGCCCCAAAAATCTGCCTTAAACTGAATGACAATCGCCTTAACCAAGGTGTTTTCTTCATACGGATTCATCCAACAATGTGGAAGGTTTTCGCCCAGTAAAACCAAATCACCTGCCTGAAAATCATCTATTTGACTTCCCACATACCGTTGTCCTTCGCCACTGATAATCCACGTGAGTTCGTATTCTGGATGAAAATGAAAGGGTGCATCAAATACGGGTACTGCAATACTCCGAATGGTAAACGAACTGCTTTGTTCGGGGGCTATTTTCTCGAATACGGCTCTCATGGCTTGTTATAATATTACATAAATATCAAATGAATATTTGTTTTTATGATAAAATAAGACAAGTATAAGGAAATTTTTTCAAAGTAAAAATCTCTTTGTTTTTTCAATTTTGTTATAACAAAACCTTTTGAAACAACATGATGGATTTACTCAATCAGCCTTATCCGCTCACACAATCAGCCATTGATTTTTACCAAAAAAATCGTTACATTAAACTCAAAAATGTATTGGATGCCCCCACGTTGGCATATTACGAAGCAGCCATTTCTAGGCAAGTTGCTCGCCTCAATCAGCAAGCCTTGCACCTCGACCAGCGAGATACTTACGGGAAAGCTTTCTTACAAATTTTTAACCTCTGGCTCGAAGATGATACCTGTCGGGCATTGGTTTTGAGTAAAAGAATCGGGCAAATAGCGGCGGCTTTGATGCAAGTAGAAGGCGTGCGATTGTACCACGACCAAGCCTTGTACAAAGAAGCAGGTGGCGGCATTACGCCTTGGCACGCCGACCAATACTATTGGCCGTTGTCGAGCGACAAAACCATTACGGCGTGGATTCCGCTGCAACCCGTGCCTCTCGAAATGGGCCCGCTCGAATTTAGTGCTGGTAGTCATCAGATTGTAGAAGGACGAGAATTGTCTATCAGCGATACCAGCGAGCAAAAAATAGCCCAACGCTTGCGTGTCACCGACTTTACGCATGTGGTAGAACCGTATGAATTGGGAGAAATTAGCTTTCATTCGGGATGGGTTTTTCATCGGGCAGGAGCGAACCAAACCGACCAAACTCGCAAGGTCATGACGATGATTTATATGGATAAAAACATGGTGCTGCAATCTCCTGAAAACGAAAACCAACGCAAAGATTGGGAAAAATGGTGTACTGGTGCAAAAGTTGGCGAGGTCATTGATACGCCACTCAACCCTGTAATTGTATAGCTTTATAACCAACAACGCCATGAATATCAATTATATATGTCCGCATTGGGGTTCGGAAAAAGCCACGGCAGGCGAATTTATCGAACGTGTACAAAGTAATGGCTACGAAGGCATAGAAATTAACCTGCCACGCCAAGCTGATTTTTGTCGGGATTTTATGCAAAAAGTAGATAAAATAAGACAAGAAGAACCCCGTTTTACACTGATATTACAGCATATTTTATCGCCTCAAACGGCTAATATCAGCGATTTTATTGCCGAAATTAAGCGGTATTGGCTCTATTTGGCAGCATTTGAGCCAACATTTATCAACTCGCATACAGGAAAAGATTATTTTACTTTCGACCAAAATAGTCGTATTCTCGAAGCGTATGAGCAGTTGAGCCAACAAACGGGCATTCCTGTGTATCATGAAATACACCGAGGGCGATTTTCTTTTCATGCACCAAGCTTAGTTCCTTATTTACAGCGTTTCCCGTCGTTGTCGTTGGTGGGAGATTTTTCGCATTTTTGTGTTGTGTCTGAAAGTTTGTTGGAAGGACAAGAAGTTTTTATCGAACAAATCATTCCTCATATCAAGCACATTCATGCACGGGTCGGAAGCCAACAAGCCTCGCAAGTAAGCGACCCCGCAGCACCCGAATGGCAGCCGCATCTGCATCGTTTTTTGGATTGGTGGAAACAAATGGTGGCATATCATCGGCAACGGGGGACGGATACGTTGAGCATTACGCCCGAATTTGGACCAAGTCCCTATATGCCAGCCTTGCCTTTTACGCAACAACCGATTGGTAATCAATGGGAAATAAACTTATTTATGAAAGATTTTTTGCGTAAAAATTTAGGAGAAAACACCGCCCAAGCAGATTGATAAAGCTTAAAAAATCTTTCGCAACAACAAATCAAATACTTCTATTAAAATAAGCACAATGATAATCCATTCGAGGCGTGTACTTTCTCGATTTTGCACTAATTCGGTAAAGAGTGTTAGGGTTTCTTGTACTATTTTGAGTTTGTAGTCAATATCTTGGTAACGCATTTTGAGGTCGAATACCTTTTTCAATCCCTTGTCGATGCGTTCGAGGTATTCGTTTTCCCAAGTTTCATCGGGCGAATCAAAAATATACAGGTTGTCGATAATACTGTTTTTTACATTGAGCGTTGTACCAATAAACCGCAGCAACGCCTTTTGCGAACTATGCAATTTGCCATGCCGCTCTAGCTGGTCGGTCATTTGGCGGGTATTTTTCAAAATGGCATACGTCAGCGATTCGTAATAATCGAGGGCAACCGATTGGGCAATATTGAGCATCATAATCCGAATAGCGTCGTCGTTGAGCGTAGCCACCGTGATTGAATTATGCCTAATCACCTCTGCAAGTACACTGGCATTGATTTGCACATCGAAGTCGTCTTGGAAGACCTCTTCGACCAAGTTTTCGGCATAATTTTTTGTAAATTTAATAAAGGCACTTTGTTCTAAAGGGTTGAAATCGGCAAAAACCACCACGCCATAGCTCAACAAATACACATACTGCCCTGTTTGGGTTTGGTAAAACAGTTCCGAATTATTGCTCAAAAGCGGTTCGCTGGTATATTCTTGCTTAAACTTTTTGAGGTTGAGTACTTCTGCTATCTGAAAAGCTTCGATTTTCATGCTATTACTTGCTTAGTGTGAGGAAATTTACGAAAAAAGGATGTACCGTGAAAACCTCCGCAATAAAATCATCCCAAAGGTTGTTATGAAATGTATTTCTTCTTGTATTTTTATTCACATGAAAATATTCTTTAAATCGCTCATTTATCTATGCTTTTGTTATTTGGGAGATGTACATTGTTCCTTCGGACAAATCAACATCCCCATGGAAACTTGGCGAACGCATTTCAACTACAAAGAATGCCTTGCAGTGGCTCAAGCCGGCAACCATATTTATGCCATCAGTCGGCAGGGAATGTTTTACTACGATAGTCAAATGCAAGAAGCCACCAAGCTCTCGATGCTCGATGGTTTATCCGAAAATCAATTTACCGCCTTGCATTATCAGGCAAGTTTGAATGTGCTGATTGTTGGCTATCAATCGGGGATGATAGACCTTGTTTTCCTCAATTCAACCTACGAACCCAAGCAAATTGTGCCACTGGGTTTTATCAAAGAAACCACTTCATTACAAGGCAACAAGCAAATCAATGCCATTGTTACACGCCCAACAACGGCTTATTTATCCGCCGATTTTGGCTTGGTTGTACTCGATTTGAGCAAACAAGAAATCAAAGAAACGTATTTGTATTTAGGTGAAAAAGGCGAAGCTGTGGGCGTTTCACAGACGGCTATTGTGGCTGATAGTCTGTATATTAGTACCTCGCAAGGACTGCGTGTAGCTCCTTTGCGTAGCGATATAAATTTACAATATTTTGGCAACTGGCAAACGCTTATCAAGGGACAAACGGTGCAAACTTCGCTTGGCAACGAGTTGATTGTTGGCACAAGCGAAGGCAATGTTTTACGCTATTCACAAGGCAAATGGCAAACGCTCTTCAAGCTCAATACCGCTATCGAACGCCTCATGCCATTGAGTGCTACGCTGTTTTGGGTACTGGCAGGCAATGTATTGCGAGAGTACGACCTCACTACGCAAAACTTATCTGTTTTTTCGCAGGCATTAGTACAAAAACCTAGGCAAGTATGGCTCGATGCGCAACAAAAACGCTGGGTTGCCGATGCCCAAAATGGATTGCTCAGTGATTATGCGGGCAACTGGCGTTCGTACAGCCCTAGTAGCGTAGATACACTCTACCAAAGCCGTAGCGATTCGGTGGTATCAGACGAGCAAGGCAACCGTTGGGTAAGACTTGGGGCGTATCAGGGAATTTTAGTCGAAAATGCCAAAAAACAACAGACGTATTTATATGCAGGACAAGGAGCAGGAAATTTACCTAGTACGACCGTCAAAACTTTAGCACTCGATAAAAAAGGGCGGATATGGGTTGGCACAACGGCAGGGGTTGCGGTGTTCGATTATCCGCCTAATGTTTTTACAGGAAAAAATTTTGATGCTTATACCCCAATTTATCAAAACCGAAGGTTATTGAGTAACGAAACCGTCAATACCATTGCGATTGACGGAGCGAACCGTAAATGGATAGGCACTAATAATGGCTTGTTTTTATTTGGCGAAGAAGGCACAACCTTGCTCAATTACTTTACCCCCGACAATGCACCTTTACCCAGTAAAATCATACAATACGCCAAAGAAGCAAGTACAACAGGCGAAATATTTGTCAGAACACCCAACGGCATGGTGTCATACCAAGGCACAGCCCTTGAGGCAGGCGATACCCAAACCGACTCGCTGCTCATTTACCCTAATCCTGTTCCGCCGCATTACGAAGGCGTTATTACGATAGATAAACTGGTGGCACAGGCGTGGGTAAAAATTACTGATGCCGCAGGTAAATTGCTGTACCAAACCCAAGCCAATGGCGGCCGTGCCGTTTGGAATATGCAAGACCAATATGGACAAAAAGTAGCTACGGGTATTTATTTGGTGCTGTCGAGTAATGCCGATGGCAGCGAAACCATCATCGGAAAAATAGCTGTGGTGCGGTGATGCGATTATACCCATCACCAACTTTCAGCAGAACTTGCTACCTTTGTACTTTGTATGAAGACCATGATTTACGACCAACATTCTATTCAGGCGTTTAGAGAAGCGACTTTAAACAAGTTTCCAGAAAATAAGAAGTTTTTTGCTAAACTAAAAAATAAAAAGCCCAAACAACTCGACGAAGCTTTTCATGCTTTGCACGAAGCGGTATTTGAGCAAACCGATTGCTTGGCTTGTGCCAATTGCTGCAAAACGACCAGTCCGATTTTTACCGATAACGATATTGAACGCATCGCCAAGCACCTCAAAATGCGTCCGGTGCAATTAATCGCACAGCATTTGCATCTCGACGACGAGCAAGACTATGTGTTGAATTCGTCACCTTGTACATTTCTGGGAGCAGATAATTATTGTTCGATTTATGAAGTTCGCCCGAAAGCTTGCCGAGAATATCCGCATACCGACCGAAAAAATATGGCAGGAATTATGAAATTGACCCTCGAAAATACCAAAGTTTGTCCAGCCGTATTTGCTATTGTTGAGCAACTTAAACAACAAATGCCCTGACGTTTCTTTTGTACAAAAGCTGTATTCTTACATATATTACCGAAAAAATTATACACAACGCTAAAATTATCATAATATTATTATCAAAACGAAGGTTTAATTCCAAACTATAAACTTTTCCTTTAATTTTGAAGAAAATTTAAAATATAGAAATCCCAATTACTAATCATATTAACAATAATTTAACTTTCAAACTCACACTTTATAAATGGCGGCAGTTGAGTATTTAGGTATTGATATCGGAGGAACGAATGTGAAAATGGGCATTGTTAACTCCGAAACTGGTCAAATTTCAAATTTTTACAGTCATGATAGCGTTAGCTGGCGTAAATCAGGGCATTTTGTGGAGCGTTTGGCTGAGGCTATTGCATTGCAACTTTACGACCACAAACACGTAAATAAGGTAGGTATCGGTTTGCCCGGTATGATTGATTCTACCCGTAGAATTCCTGTAGAAATTACGGCTATTCCCGAACTCAACCGTGTGACTTTGGTTGATGCCCTAGAGCAGAAATTTCCAGGCGTGAGTTTCTTTTTAGAAAACGATGCCAATGCCGCAGCATTAGGTGAATTTTATTTTGGCGAAGAACGCATCGACGAAAGCTATATATTTATTACCCTTGGCACAGGTGTAGGCGGAGCGGCTATTCTTAATAAAAAAGTATTTAAGGGTGGCAGAGGCAATGCCATGGAACCTGGGCATACGCCTTCAATCAATGGCAAAGTATTAGAGCGAAACATCGGTAAAAACGAATTGCTCGATATGGCTACCAAAATGCGTGCTGCTTTTGTAGGCGAAACGCAATTGCCCGACGACGGTACAATTTCGACAACAGGCTTGGTGGCGGCCGCTGCTAGTGGCGATGCACTTGCCTTGCAAGTATTTGAAAAAGTAGGCGAATTGCTAGGCGAAAACCTATGCCATTTGATTGCCATTCTCGACATCAATCTCATTTTGATAGGAGGGGGGCTGTCGGCTTCGTTCGACTACATTTTACCAAGCATGACAGGTAAATTAAACCAGTGGCTTACCAAATACCATGCCGACGGCCTGAGCATTAAACGAGCTACATTGGGCAACGATGCAGGCTTATTGGGTGCAGCATCTTTGTGTTTCTAGGGATAAAAGCGTAGCATAGTCTTTTTTTTACAACGAAAAAATACTATTTTGCTGCCTTCAAAAGCCCTCTCTTTAGCTTTTTTAAAGGGAGTCCACAACGAAAAAATCTAATTTAATTGTTTCACTGGAGCAAAAAAAAACAAGCTTGAAAGAAATAATACCAAGCTTTATTTAAAAAGTTCCAATTAATCTCAGAAATGCAATATTGACGTAAAAAAAATTTTGATAATCTAATTTTTAATCGTCATCTTTGCACCGTTTTTCTAACCAAAAATCGTTCTAAAAAATGGCAGAAATTGCAGAAAAAGTAAAAAGCATTATCGTCGAGAAATTAGGCGTTGACGCAGCAGAAGTAACACCAGGAGCGTCTTTCACAAACGATTTGGGCGCAGACTCTTTGGATACAGTAGAATTGATTATGGAATTCGAAAAAGAATTCAATGTATCTATTCCAGACGACCAAGCTGAAGCCATTCAAACTGTTGGTCAAGCGATTTCATACCTCGAAGAAAATGTGAAGTAATGAACATTTCTTTTTGTGCTAATTTGACAGTGTTTTGATGGCATTTATCCGTCATACGCATTGGTCAAATTAGCACTTTTTTTTGGTATAAATTACGTGCTTAACCTAAGCCTTAATTGCGTAAATACTAGATAAATTATCAATTTTCTTCGATAGATTTACAAAATCATCTATATTTGACATGCAAGTGGGTAAAAATTGTAAAAAACTTGCCCAGATAAGTACTAAATAATTGATAACCAAGTGCGTTGCTTTTGTACTTATGCCCATGTCCCCACTTGAAACATAGAACTTGAAACTCAACTTCGCCACATGAGCTTTAAACGAGTAGTAGTTACTGGAATAGGAGCATTGACTCCTATCGGAAATACAGCACCAGCATACTGGGAAGGGCTGAAAAACGGTGTGAGTGGATGTGATTATATCACTAAATTCAATGCCGAAAAGTTTCGCACACGTTTTGCCTGCGAAATTAAAAACTTTGATCTTGCTAATTTTATTCCTCGCCAAGAAGCCCGCAAAATGGATGCTTTTGCTCAATATGCGATTGTTGCTTCCGACGAGGCTATCAAAGACGCAGGATTAGATTTAGAGAAAGTAAATAAAAATAGAATAGGCGTTATTTGGGGCTCTGGTATTGGAGGCTTGCGTACTTTTGAAGATGAATGCTTCAACTTTGCCAAAGGTGATGGTACGCCAAAATTCAATCCATTCTTTATTCCTAAAATGATTGCCGATTCGGCTTCGGGTGTGATTTCTATTCGTCATGGCTTCCGTGGTGTAAACTACGTAACGGTGTCGGCTTGTTCGTCGGCCAATAATGCCATCATCGACGCATTCAATTACATTCGTCTTGGTCGCCTCAATGTATGTGTAACGGGCGGTTCGGAAGCCCCCGTGACGGTGGCAAGTGTGGGTGGTTTTACGGCTTTGCGTGCCATGTCTGAACGCAACGACGACCCTAAAACGGCTTCTCGTCCTTACGATAAAGACCGTGATGGCTTTGTAGTTGGCGAAGGAGCTGGTGCCTTGATTTTAGAAGAATACGAACACGCCGTAGCCAGAGGAGCAAAAATTTATGCCGAAATGATTGGCGGAGGCTTCTCGTCTGATGCTTACCACATCACTGCACCGCACCCAGAAGGGTACGGAGCGTTTTTGTCGATGCAAGATGCTTTGGACGATGCCAAAATTGCCCCCGAAGAAGTTGACTATATCAATACGCATGGTACTTCTACGCCACTCGGCGACCCACAAGAATTGAAGGCCATTGTCGAATTGTTTGGCGAGCATTCATACAAGATGAATATTAGCTCTACCAAGTCGATGACGGGTCACTTGTTGGGTGGAGCAGGGGCGGTAGAAGCAGTAGCTTCTATTTTGGCTATGCAACATCAACTTGTGCCACCAACCATCAACCATTTTACAGAAGACCCAGCGGTGGACAATCGTCTTAACCTAACGCTCAACCAAGCACAAGCACGCAAAATAGATGTGGTGTTGAGCAACGGTTTTGGTTTTGGTGGGCATAATGCTACGGTTATATTCAGAAAATTGTAATTGGCAAGAAGAACCTGTAGGCCTATACAATAGCCGAAATAGCAGTACTCTACGGCACAAGCCGAAAAGTTTTAAACGGCACGTGCAGTAGGGTATTGCTATTTCGTAAAGGGAATGTTACCTTTACTTATTCGTATTAACCAACAGATTCGTTCTTATTTTTCATGTATGTTATCACCCATTTTAGATTTCTTTTCTAGCGACCCCAAAGACAAAAAACTTAGGCAGGCTGTAGAAAACATAATAGGACAAAAACCCTCCAATTTGATGCTTTATCGACTGGCTTTTATGCACTCTTCGGTGTCGAAAGAAACCGTTGCGAAAGGATATAAAGAATCAAATGAGCGATTGGAGTTTTTGGGCGACTCGGTTTTGGGAATGATAACGGCGGAGTACCTGTTTAAGAAATTCCCCTTCAAAGATGAAGGTTTTCTTACAGAAATTCGCTCAAGAATGGTCAGTCGTGAATCGCTCAATGTGGTAGCTCGAAAAATCGGTATCGACAAACTGGTCGAGTACGATGGCAACCGACGCACCGTGCTGGCTCGCACGTCGATGTATGGCGATGCCCTCGAAGCCCTCATTGGTGCTATTTACCTTGATAAAGGATTTAGGTTTACCAAAAAATTCATTGTCAAATCTATTCTTACCCAACACTTCGACATCGACCTTGTGGTTTCTAACAACCCCAATTTCAAATCATTAGTGATTGAATGGGCCCAAAGAGAAGGGAAGCAAATCCGTTTCGATATTTCGGAAGAAGGCTCGAAACACAACAAAGAATTTACAGCCACTATTTATGTGGACGACGACCATTTTGCTGTCGGACAAGGCTATTCTAAGAAAAAAGCAGAACAAACGGCTGCCATGAAAGCCTGCGAAAAATTAGAAATCAACTAGAAACCACACGTTTCTTAGAAAAGAGGCTCAAGTGAAGGATTCCTTACTTGAGCCTTTTTTGTTGTAGCAGACAAAACACTTTTTTGAATAATTGTATTTTTCTAATAAATATTATACATCTCAACAATGGTGCGAGCAAAGGCTTCTTTTCGCCGAATAATTTTTTCCGCACTGTTGCGTTGTAAATAGAGCGATTAAAATATTTGTAATTTAAGTCGTGGATAAATGCCCAAAAATGCGTATTATTGCTAATAGCTAGTGAGTTAGCAATCGTCTAAGTATAGAAATGTACGCCTCTTTTTTTTAATTGTGCAAATTATTTCCTGATTCTCTGGTCTATTTGGTGTAATATTTGCGGTTAAATTGATAAATTTACATTTTATACACACCGAGTTGTTACTTCTGGCAAATGTAATAATGCCTAATTCGATAAGATAAAACCAATCCGTATTCTCATGAAACTAGACTTTCAGGCAATTGAACGCTACGCAAAGCAATATGCCGCCAAGGTTTGTGACGATTTTTTTTATAGAAATAATACAATCTCTGGCCAGCAAATTATGAAGCTCAGTAATGTAGCTCAAATCAATACGTTTGTTATTGCCGACTTGTACGAAACTTGGAAAGTTACTGCCGAAGCCTTTAAAAGTCCTTATTTTGATTTTTCAAATGAGGAAGTAAAAGCGGCTTTGCAAACTTTTATGAATACGGTTTCGCACCAAATTTCTGTCACGCGTGAGCATTTTGAGCCTTTGTTGATAGAAGCCGTAAAAAAAACGATTAGTTTACTACTCGACCCGAGTAAGTATTTCGACGACTATCTCAGAGATTCACCCGACTTCTCGCTTACGCAAGAACGTGTAAATCAGTTGGTAAAATACACCAAAATCAATGGCGTATTTGCTAAAGGATTGAAAGAAAAACTGGGCGATACCGACAAAGTATATGTGACCACAGCACTCAATTGGCTCAACGAAATAGCCAACGAAACGCCTTTTGAAAGTCCTGATAAATACCTTGACATTCTCAGTGCCACTGTGCCTGTAGCAAAGGCGGATTTTGAGAAAAAAACAAAATTGAATGGTAATGGTACTAGCCCCGAACTTCCTACCCCCGGAAGTGGCTGGGTAATAAAATCATTTTTTGACCATCCTGTTGAAAATGAAACCGATACCGACGACGATGTGTTGCCTACTGTAGCAACGGTACAAGCCAAAATCGACAAAGAGGGTATTGCCTTAGAGGAAGCCCCTGTACAAGTGGCTACTTCGTTGAATGACTCATTCAGCGATGACTTGCCCACGGTAAACGATTTGTTGAAAAAAGAACTTATCGGACAAACGACGCTTTCTGACTTAGCATTTCACCGACCTGTGAAAAGCATTGTTGAGGCAATTAGCTTGAATCAAAAGTTTATTTTTATCGGAAAACTATTTGAAGGCGACATCAATGCGTACAATAAGGCTTTAGAAGAACTAGATTCGATGCGTTCTTTTTCGGAAGCTAAAGTTTTTATGAATAATGTATTAGCTCCTCGCTATCACTGGATTACAGCCGCCGAAGAAGCCAATGATTTCCTCGATGTAGTGGCCCGTAAGTTCCAATAAGTAGCGTTTTACCTATAACGAAAGGTCTTTGTAGCCATCGCTGCAAAGACCTTTTTTGTGACTTTCCTATAAACAGTGCGTCTAAATACTACAGACAAAACGACGCTTGTTTTATGAAAAAGTTTTACACATCTATGCTCTGTTGCTTGTTGGGCTATTCGGTACTGGCACAGCAAGACCTCGACGAAATACTGGTAGCACCTTCGGAAGGCATTTCGGAAGAAGCCTTAGAGCAACTGATGCAGGTTTATGCACAGCCTATTGCTATCAATGCCATCACTGCCGAGCAGCTTGCATTACTGGGTGTTTTATCAAAAGCCCAAAT
>JACCDQ010534625.1_pt1 | contig 11553 bp, 8 predicted proteins | sample 7446031 | NCBI WGS metagenome assembly JACCDQ01 (sample SAMN15323442, study PRJNA562643) | freshwater metagenome | isolation source: river surface water | place: USA:Blue River Watershed | collected 2017-08-17
CCTCGGGTTCCAGGTGCAACTCCAGGATGTCGCCTGCGCCATGCCCTTGCAAGCACTCTTCGATTTTGGCCAACAAATCTTGCCCGCCGAGCAAAAATTCGGTGGGTTCGTCCAATTCATCCAGCACTTCACCCAAGGTGTCTTTCAGTGTCCAAGTGAGCGACACCACGCTTTGTTGAGAGATTTTCATCGGACAATTGTCCCATGATCGATCTTCCTTTTTCACCCCCTCCAGCCGTTGACCAAGCACTTGTTTTGTTGGGCGGGCTCACGCCTGCGCAATTCATGCAGCAATACTGGCAAAAAAAGCCGCTGCTGATACGCCAGGCAGTGCCTGGTTTGCAACCCCTGATCAGCCGACCAGACTTGTTTGGTTTAGCGCAGCGCGAGGGGGTGGAGTCCCGTTTGGTTGTTCAGCGCACCGATGAAAGTTGGACCTTGAAGCACGGGCCATTTGCCCGCAACAGTTTTCCGCCTTTCAAGCAAAAGGCCTGGACCTTGCTGGTGCAAGGCGTTGATTTGCATGCTCAGGCGCTGCACCGGTTGCTGCAGCGTTTCCGTTTTGTGCCTGACAGCCGGCTGGATGATGTGATGATCTCCTGGGCGAGCGAGGGCGGCGGTGTGGGGCCGCATTTTGACAGTTACGATGTTTTTTTGCTCCAGGCCGCAGGCAAGCGCCATTGGCGCATTGGCCGCCAGAAGGACTTGACACTTCAACCGGACTTGCCACTCAAAATTCTGCAAAATTTCGAGCCAGAAGAAGAGTGGTTGCTTGAGCCAGGCGACATGTTGTACCTGCCCCCGCGCTGGGCCCACGATGGCGTGGCTGTGGGGGGCGAGTGCATGACCTATTCAGTGGGGTTCAGAGCGCCCAATCGGGGTGGATTGGCCGGCGAATTGGCGCAGCGTTTGGCCGATGAGCACGACGACGAAGTGCTCTACCGAGACCCCAAACAGCCCGCCACCAGCAACCCAGCCAGCATGCCAGAGGGTTTGCTGGCCTTTGCCCAAGAGGGTTTGGCTCGTTTGATGGCGGACCCTCGCGCTCTGGCTTGCTCATTGGGGGAGGTCATGACAGAACCCAAGCCCAATGTCTGGTTTGAAGACCCCGAGCAAGACTGGGTGCCTGGCGCTGTGTTCCTGGATCGCAGGACAAAAATGATGTACGACAAAGAGCACATCTTCATCAACGGCGAAGCGTTTCGGGCGGCAGGCCGAGATGCTTTGTTGATGAGGCAATTGGCCGATGAGCGTCAATTGCCTGAATCGGTGGTTAAACGGGCCAGTGTTGCAGCTCAGGGGTTGTTGGAAGAATGGTTTGTGTCGGGTTGGCTGCACAAAATAACCAAGGAATAAGAAACTTTTTGTAAACCAAGGGTTTTCCCGAGTTTTTCGATTATGATTCAAACCGAAATTGATGTGAGTGCTTTTTGAAAGCCTCGTGTCAGTTGAACAAGCTATCGCACCTCGGGACAGTGATGCTTGTTTGTAACCGGTCCCGGATTTTTTAACTGTTGTACATCATGAACAAGACCCTCGCTCTGGCCGCTTTGTTGGCTGCTGTTGCTCTGTCCGCTTGCGGTAAAAAAGAAGAAGCCGCTGCTCCTGCTGCAGCTCCCGCCGCTGCCGCACCGGCCGCCGCTCCTGCTGCTGAGCCAGCAGCAGCTCCTGCCGCAGCCGCACCAGCCGCCGCTCCCGCTGCTGAAGAAAAGAAGTAATCTGACCTCAGTCAACAAAAAAGCCGCCCTTGAGGCGGCTTTTTTTTGGGGGTGGCTGTAAATTGCTGTTGAGTCAAGCCTGAAGGCTGATCAACGGCGGCGCAATACCGACACGAAATCAGGGCCGGTAGAGTCTTGGTGAATCAATTCGTTGCCTGTTTGCTTGGCAAACGCCTGGAAATCTCGCACCGAACCAGAATCGGTGGAAACCACCATCAATGTCTGTCCGCTGGTCATTTCGGCCAAGGCCTTTTTGGCTTTCAAGATTGGCAGGGGGCAATTCAAACCACGGGCGTCTAGTTCACGGTCAGCGTTCATTTTGGTTCCTTGAGGCCTGAAATTTTAGCTGTTCTTTTGGCCTGCATCAGGCGGGGAACACCCCTGTTGACAAATAGCGGTCTCCACGGTCGCACACAACAAACACAATGGTGGCGTTTTCCACATTCTGTGCAATTTGTTGAGCCACCCAGCAAGCGCCCGCGGCCGATATTCCGGCAAAAATGCCTTCCTCGCGCGCCAAGCGGCGGCACATTTCTTCGGCATCGGCCTGGCTCACATACACCAATTCGTCCACACCAGCGGGGTCGTATATTTTGGGCAGGTACTCTTGCGGCCACTTGCGTATTCCAGGAATGCGGGATCCCTCGCTGGGTTGTGCGCCCACAATGCGAATGTCGGGGTTCATTTCCTTGAGGTAGCGAGAAACGCCGGTGATGGTGCCCGTGGTACCCATGGCGCTCACAAAATGCGTGATCCTCCCACCGGTTTGCTTCCATATTTCGGGGCCGGTGGTTTCGTAGTGGATGCGCGGGTTGTCGGCATTGGCAAATTGGTCCAACACCTTGCCTTTGCCTTCGCGCTCCATTTTGTCAGCCAGGTCTCGGGCGTATTCCATGCCGCCGCTTTTCGGCGTCAAAATCAATTCGGCGCCAAACGCCTTCATGGTTTGCGCGCGCTCTATGCTGAGATCCTCCGGCATGATCAGCACCATGCGGTAGCCCTTGATGGCTGCTGCCATGGCCAGCGCTATGCCGGTGTTGCCCGATGTGGCTTCAATCAAGGTATCGCCCGGTTTGATGTCGCCACGCTCTTGTGCGCGTTGAATCATGGACAGGGCGGGCCTGTCTTTGACCGAACCTGCGGGGTTGTTGCCTTCGAGTTTGCCCAGAATCACATTGTGGCGCGCTGTGTTGTCGGTGGCGCCAATGCGCTGCAACGCGACCAAAGGGGTGTTGCCAATCGCCGTTTCTATGGTCGGGTACACCACAGGGACCTTGGGCGATTTGGGTTTTGCCGCAACGCGAGTGCTTGTTTTTTTCATGGAGCAAATTTATTTCAGGCGGGTTTCAAAGTTACCCCTGCACTGTGCCATAATTTCGGCTTACCCGATCGCCCGGGTGGTGAAATTGGTAGACGCGCCGGATTCAAAATCCGGTTCCGAAAGGAGTGTCGGTTCGAGTCCGACCCTGGGCACCAGAACACAATCAACCACTTGCGTTGATTCAAAAAGCCAGCAGTGATGCTGGCTTTTTGCTTTTTGGCTTGCCGTTCACGGACCATTGCAACCCAACCAACACCCCGCGGGTTGGGCCGCAAGCAAGCACTTGAATTTCCCGAGCTGTCAAGACAACTGAAAGTTGGCAATCTGCCGGGTCAACAACTGCGCCTGGTCGTTCAGGGCGTTTGCCGCAGCGGCGGTTTCTTCCACCAAGGCTGCGTTTTGTTGGGTGGTGCTGTCGAGCTGGTGCACCGCCTGCACCACTTGGCTTACACCCACGGCTTGTTCTTTGGTGGCTGTGGATATTTCACCGAGAAGCTGGTTGATTTGTTTTGCATTGATCACCACGTCCTTCATGGTCTCTCCGGCGTTTTCAACCACGAGTGTTCCGGCGTTGATTTTTTGTACGCTGTCCGTGATCAAGGATTTGATTTCGCGGGCCGCGTCGGAGCTGCGCCCTGCCAGGCTGCGAACTTCGCTGGCAACTACGGCAAATCCTCGTCCGGCTTCGCCTGCGCGGGCTGCTTCCACCGCTGCATTCAATGCCAGTATGTTGGTTTGAAAGGCAATGCTGTCGATGGTCCCGATGATGTCGTTGATTTTGGAGGAGGAGGTGTGAATGTCCCGCATGGTTGAAACCACTTGCTCGATTTCTTTGCCGCCCTTTTCGGCCACCTCGGCGTTGGAATTGGCAAAAGCAGCAGACACATTTGTTCTTTGGGATGCATCACTGACTTGCGAGCCTATTTGTTCCATGACGGAGGCTTGCTCTTCCAGCGTGGCAGCGGTTGCCTCGGTGCGGGCCGACAGGTCTTGACTGGCTCGGGTAATCTCGCTGCTGGTGTTGGACAGTTCCATGGCAGAGTGCCTGATGCGCCGAATCAGTTCATGCACCGAGTCGTATGTTTTGCGCAAATCCACGATCACGGAAGCGGGTTCGTCCTGCCCCCAAGGCTGGCTGGGTGCGCGCCGCAAGTCACCTTCTGCCAATTCTTGGAGATGCTTGCTGATCAGACGCAAGCCGCCGCGCGTGACCAAGAAGAAGCCGTAAAACAAATACACCGCCAGCAGCACAAAGAAGGTTATCACCCCCAAAGTGACATAGAGCTGGGTTTTCATGGCCTGGGTGCGGTCAACCAGCAGCATATTCAAGTGATTGAGCATCAGCTCTTGGGAGCGAAAAAAGCCGTCGTTTGCCCTTTTGGCGGCGCTTTGTATGACCGACAGATCTTGAGTTTCTTTCTCGATCAGCTCATGCAGCTGGTGCATTGCAGACAGCGGCTCTTTGAGGTTGACGAGTTGGTGAAGACCGGGGTGCTGACTGGCGACTTTTTTGTCGGCCACGCTGAGTTGGGTGTCCATGTGGTCACCCAGGACCTCGTCAGCAGTCAGCAGATGAACCAAGGTGTTGTTCAGTGGAATGCCTTGGGCCTGCGCCGCAAGGATGTCGCTCATGTGGGAAACCGAGCTTGACAGGGTGGGGAGGCGCAACATCGCTGCGTCCATCAGGTAGTGGGTGTCGATATCGGGGTCGAGAATCAGGTTTGAGTTGTCCAGTGCAGCCTCTAAAAGCGCGACATGCGCGTTCAGGCCGGCGTCAAACACCTTGAACACCCGTTCCAACTCCATGCCAGCCGTTTGGTTGGGCAATTTTTCGAGCGCTTGCCGCAAGGTGGCCACGGCTTCGGCAGTTGCCAATTTGGCGCCATGAGAAGCCTGGATTTTTTCCACTTTGCCCATTTGTTCGGCAACACCTGCCCGGGCCCCGTTCCACTCCAGCGGTTCTTTGCCGGTCACCGCCCAAGTCACTGCCGCGCTGCGCAAAGCCTGCAATTTGGGCTGCAAAGGCAAAAGTTCTTTGGCAAATTCTGTGCCGTAAACCTCGCGTTGCCTGAATTCAATTTGTTCGGTCAGTGAACCCACCAGGAAATGGGTGGTCAGTCCTATCGGCACCAAAAACACCAAAATGATAAAGAGTGCTTTGAGCTGAAAACTGAGCTTGCGCATGACCACAACACCCGGCGTCCAAATGCCATGGACGGTGAATGCGGAAAGAGGTGCGGGTTGACTGGGCGGGGGTGCCTGAAGCAACAAGTTGTTTGACATGAGCAGGTGCAAGTGGTTCCAGTGGTCGGCCTGTGCGCCCATTCGTGCTCACAAGCTGCGTATGCTGGTTGCATTAAACATCATATTTTTGGTGGTTTGCCCCAAAAAAAGCCCCAAATCAGGGTGATTTATGGTTTTTGTGATAACCAATGAAGGCTTGAAGGTGCACCGCTACCGGCTCACTGCGCGCTTGTTGCCTGCAGATTGCCGCCCATTAACAAGGCCTTGACAGCGTTGCCCAGATCGATGACCGCCAAGGCGTAATAGCTGCTCCAGTTGTAGCGGGTGACCACGTAAAAGTTTTCGGTGCCGGCCCAATAGGTGGGCGGGGCACCGCTGCTGGTGGGGTCGCCATTTTGCAGCTCTATCAGCGCCAAAGTGCCTTGGTGTTGCAGCGCGTTGCCCTGCAATCCCGCGCCCAACGCCTGAAAGCGTTCGGTGCTGAAGGTGGGCAGTATGTCGGGGGCCAGCAAGGTGGCCATGTCGGCGTCTGCTTTGAGTTCAACAGGGTAGTGGGTTGGCATGCCGGTTTTCCATCCAAACTGCAACAGGTAATTGGCCACGGACCCTATCGCATCTTGCGGGCTGTTGAGCAAGTCGATTCGGCCGTCTTGGTCAAAATCTACGGCAAATTTGGCCCAGCTGCTGGGCATGAACTGAGGCAGACCCATCGCCCCAGCGAAGCTGCCCAGGGCGCGGTCGGGTGTGGTTTTTTGTTGCCACGCATTGACCAAGTGTTGGGCCAGTTCGCCTTTGAAAAACCGGCTGCGTTCGGCAGCGCGTGGATGGTTTTCTGGGAAATCAAAAGCCAATGTGGCCAGCACATCCAACACCCGGAAGCTGCCGGTGTGTTGGCCGTAAAGGGTTTCCACGCCGATGATGCCCACGACCAGCTCGGCCGGCACCCCATATTGCTTTTCGGCCCGGGTCAAAGCGTCCAGGTGGGTTTGCCAAAAGCGCAGTCCCGCCTCCAGGCGCTTGGGTTCTATGAACCGTGCGCGGTAGGCAGCCCAGTTTTTGGCGGTTCCTGCTGGGGCAGGGGCCACCAAGCGCTGCGCCACCGGGATTTGCACCGCCGCGCTGATCCATTTTCGGGTCCAGGCGGGATCCAAGCTGCGTTCCCGGGCCACGTCATCTGCAAATTGAAGGGCCTGAGGTGATTGGCTGTAACTGACGCCCTGGGCCTTTTTGACGGGTTTTGCCGCCTTTTGGGTTTTGCTGGGCCTGTGGGTTTCGGCTTTTGCGAAGGCTGGGTTGTGGCTGAGGAGCAAAGCCACCAACAAACCTGCGAACAGGGTTGACTGGGCAAAACGCGAAGAAGGGCTCGGGTTCAAAGGGATTTGGGCGGTGGACAAAGGCATGGTGAAATATTCAGAGACGCGGCAGCGCCTCCAGTTGGCGCAGGCGTTTGCGCAGGTCTTTCAGCGAATTTTGCGAGGTGGGGTACTTGGCCGGATTGTGCGCGGACGGGTGGTCATAACGCCACATTTCCATATCCACAAGCCACTGCTGCATTTTGGGGGCGAGATGCGGGTGGGTTGTTGCCAGCGATTCAAGCGCTGCGGCCAGTTGGCGGGGTGTGGCGTGTGCTGGAATGTTCAGGCCGGCGGCTCGCAATTTCTGGCGGGCTTGTTCCAGCAGGCGCAGCCAAGGGTCGCTGGACTTTTGCAGCCACCACAACACGGTCAGCGCTGTCAGGCTCAAGGTGGCCAGCGCTGCCCCCAGCAGCTGCACCAAATGTTGGGGGCTGGGGGTCTCGAAACCCAAGTGGCTCAGCAGGTTCAGCTGTTGTTGGGAGGTGTAGTTCAGCACCCACTGGTTCCATCGGTTGTTGACAGCGTCCCAACCGTTGCGCAGGCGCAGCCACAGGCTGGGGTCGATGTTGGCCAAGGCCCGCATGAACAGGCCAGGGTTGGGCTCAAGCCGTTCGTCGGTGTTGATTCGGTCGGGTGACACCCATGCGGTGGGGTCGATGCGCTGCCAGCCCTTGCCTTCCAGCCAAACTTCGGCCCACGCGTGGGCATCGCTTTGCCGCACCGTCCAGTAGCGGTCCAATGGGTTGAGGGTTCCCCCTTGGTAGCCTGTGACCACCCTGGCGGGAATATTCAGCGCACGCATCAAAACCACAAAACTGGAGGCGATGTGTTCGCAAAAACCGGCCCGGCGGTCAAACCAAAATTCATCTGCCGTATCGAGGCCGTAGAGCCCAGGGGCCAAGGTGTAACGGTAGCCGCCGGTGCGCAGCCTGTCCAGCGCCAGTCGAATCAGCTGCTCAGGTTCACTGCCTTGCCGGCCGGGTGCAGAGCGCAAATCTTGTGCCCACTGCAGGGTGCGTGGGTTTTGGCCCGAGGGCAAGTCCAAATACGGTTGCAGACTCAAACGAGTTTGCGCCACCCCCAGCCGAAAACTCAGGTGGCTGCTGGCTTTGTAACGCAGGGTGTCGGGTCTGGGGGCCTCCAGCGTCCATTGAAGGTCGGAATTCAGGCGTGGTCGCGCGCCCGGCAGTTGGGGGGCTTTTGGTGTGGCTTCCAGAACAAACAACCATGGAGTGCTGCTGGGTTCTTGGGTCACCTCGTAATCGATGGCAGGGCCGGTGGGTTCCCAGCCTGAAAAAGCACTGCGAAACTGCCCAACATCGGGCAGGGGCTTCCAGCTGCGCCCTTGCAACTCGGCCAACACGGGTCCACGGAAATAGAGCTGCTGGAACGGCGGGATTGCGCCCTCAAACTTCACGCGAAAGGCAATGCTGCCGTCCAGCGCCAAGCTGGCAATATTGCCCACTTCCATTTGCGCTGACAGACCGCTGCGCCCACTCAGGCCATCGCTGGGCAGGCCCCACAGGGGTGGCAAACGCGGAAAGAACACAAACAACGCGAGCATGATGGGTGCCCCCAGGGCGGCCATGGACGCTGCTCGTTTGGCGGTTTGCCACAGAGGCGGGTGTCCCAGTGGCATGTGCGCATTGATCAGTGCGGTCAGCAACCCCCAAAGTGCCAGCAAGATACCCACCGCGGTTAACAGCGATTGGGAGTAGAAAAAATGCGTCAACAGGGTGAAGAAACCCAAAAAAAACACCACGAAGGCATCGCGCTTTGCATGCAGCTCCAGGGTTTTCAGCGCCAGCAGCAACACCACCAGCGTGACGCCAGCGTCCCGGCCCAGCAGCGTGCGGTAGGTCAGCCAGGTGGCCAACAGGGCCAGCAGCAGCAGCCCCAATTTCCAGTACCAACGCGGCAATGCCTTTTGCTGGACCGCCAAAACGCCACGGCCTACCAGCACGGCCATCGTCAGGGCTGTGCACCAAACAGGGAGATGCGGGGCCTGGAGCGCCACCACCCAGGCGATGGCACCCAGCAAAAACAGGGTATCCCGGGTGTCGCGCACCCTCACAATGTTGTGAATTGCCGGTATCAGCACAGGGCCAGCGCCTCCAGGCAACTTTTTTGATGGCGTGGGCCGGTGTTGGGGGCGAGCCGGGTGCTGGGCAGGTTGAGCCCGTAGCGCAGCTGCAGCCGTTCGGCTTCCAGCACCCAAGCGCACAAGCGAGACAGGCGCGCCTCCGGATCGGACAGGCCACACCGTTCCAGGTCCAGCCACAGTTCGCCGGCGTGCCCCAGAGCTTGTTCGCGGCTGATCCAGCCGTCGGTGCCATCGCCGTCGGTTTTGGCCACTTTTTTCCAATACACCCGTTTGAGCGGGTCGCCCGCCCGGTAGGGGCGCAGTTGATCGGCTGGGTCAGCTCGGTGCACGCTGCCGGCAGTGGGCCGGTCCGTTTCAAGCTGGGCAATTGGAAAGGGCGGGCAGGGCTGTTCCGGCGCGGGGTACACCACTTGCAGCCCCGCTGGGCGGCACCAGGCCCAGGACTTGAACGTGCCCAGCGGAAACCGACTTTCCACCCCAAACGGCTCTATTGGATGGCGCCCCCGCGAGGTGGGCCCTTGCGGGAGGGCCAAGCGCACCTGGTTTTGCGGTGGCACGTCGGCCCACACCGCTGTCTGCGACTTGCGTGCTTCGAGTGAATAAACCTGTACCCCGTACCGTGCGGCCGTGCTGGGGTTGTGCAGAACCACCTGTACAGCCCGCGCTTGGCCCGCAAACACGGCATCTCCTGCAACGGCCTGTATTTGCAAGCCCCGCAGGTTTTGGTGGGTGTGGTGCATGGCCACCACAGCCACGCCAGCCAGCAAAAAAGTGAGCAAATAGCCCAGGTTGAGCATGTAGTTGATGCTGCCCAACAGCAATACCACCAAAGTAAGGCCCAACATCCAGCCCGCAGGTGTGGGCAATATGTAGAGGTTGCGGTGGCCCAAGGTAAGGCTGTTGCTTACCGGCAAGCGGCGCAGCCACAGCTGCATCCACTTGTGTTTCAGGCGTCCGGGGGTGGGCATGGGCTGTGCGGTTCAGCGCAAGGGCGTGGCCGCTACCAAGGCTTGCAGTTGTGCTTGGGCGGTTTGGCCCCCTGTGGCCACCAAGCGGTGCGCCGCCGTTTGGGGCAGGGTGCCGGCTATGTCGTCAGGGGTCACATAAGAGCGCCCCTCCACAAAAGCACGTGCCTTGGCAGCTCGCAAAACGGCTTGCCCCGCGCGCGGGCTCAAACCCTGCGCAAACCACCGCCCGTTGCGGGTGGCGTCAATCAAATCCTGCAAGTAATCCAGAGCGGCCGGGCTCGCGTTTACCTGCAGCACCGCGTTTTGCAACGCAGGCAGGTCCGCGGGGTGCAGCACTGCGGGCAGCGTGGTCAACAGCTGGCGGCGGTCAGCGCCTTGCAGCAAAGCCCGCTCTGCCTCTCGCCCCGGGTAACCCAGACTGATACGCATCAAAAAGCGGTCCAGCTGTGACTCGGGCAGCGCGTGTGTGCCCAGTTGATCAAAAGGGTTCTGGGTGGCAATCACAAAAAACGGCGAAGGCAGCGGGCGGGTGCTGCCTTCAACCGACACCTGCTTTTCCTCCATGGCCTCGAGCAAGGCGCTTTGGGTTTTGGGGCTGGCGCGGTTGATTTCGTCGGCCAGCAGCACCTGGGTGAACAGCGGCCCCGGATGAAACACGAACGACTGCTGGTTCCGGTCGTAAACCGAAACGCCCGTCAGATCGCTGGGCATCAGGTCGGAGGTGAACTGCACCCGCGAAAAGGCCAACCCGAAGGTGCGCGCCAGGGCTTGGGCCAGGGTGGTTTTCCCCACGCCAGGAACGTCTTCAATCAACAGGTGGCCACCTGCCAGCAGGCAGGTCACGCAGTCGCGCACTTGCTCGTCTTTGCCCACAATGACCGTGGTAAGCTGGTTCAGCAATGCGGAGATTTTTAATTGGAATGTTTCCATTCTTGCAACCTTACCTGAAAAAGCACACCATGAAGCCCACAGGTTATTTCACCCACCGCACCTGCCGCCTGCATGAAATGGGCGCAGGGCACCCGGAATGCCCTGAACGTTTGGACGCGATTGAAGACCGTTTGTTGATCACCGGCGTTGGAGACGCGCTTGAGCGCCGAGAGCCCACCCCCGCCAGTATCTCTGAACTGGAGTTGGCGCACGGACGCATGCATGTGGCCGCTTTGCGTGGTTTGAGCGACCAGTTGAAGGACGATGTGGCGGCCGGCGGCCCCACCCACGCGCAGCTTGACCCCGACACCTCTATCAATGTGCACACCTGGGAGGCCGCGTTGCTCGCGGCCGGTGCAGCAATTGATGCCACCGACGCTGTGTTGGCGGGCGAACTGGAAAATGCCTTTTGCGCGGTGCGCCCGCCCGGCCACCACGCTTGCCGAGACAAAGCCATGGGCTTTTGCTTTTTCAACAACGTGGCGGTGGCAGCCAAGTATGCCTTGGCCATGCACGGCCTGAGCCGCGTTGCGATTGTGGACTTTGACGTGCACCATGGGAATGGCACAGAGGACATCGTTGCGGGCGACGAAAGCATCCTCATGTGCAGCTTTTATCAGCACCCGTTTTACCCGGAATGGCCGCATTCCGATGCGCCCAATTTGGTCAACATACCGGTTCCCGCGTACACCAAGGGCATGGATATTCGTGAATTGGTTGATTTGCACTGGATACCCCGGCTCAACGCCTTCAGGCCCGAACTTATTTTGATCAGCGCCGGGTTTGACGCCCACCGCGAGGACGACATGGGCCAGCTGGGTTTGGTAGAGCAAGACTATGTGTGGATCACACAACAACTCAGGGCTGTGGCTTACCGACACGCCCAAGGTCGAATCGTGAGTGTGCTTGAAGG
>JACCDQ011558789.1_pt1 | contig 11553 bp, 9 predicted proteins | sample 7446031 | NCBI WGS metagenome assembly JACCDQ01 (sample SAMN15323442, study PRJNA562643) | freshwater metagenome | isolation source: river surface water | place: USA:Blue River Watershed | collected 2017-08-17
CTGGCGGCTGATGCACCAGTCCTGGATGTTGTTCATCCACTGGTTGTAGGTGTTGACCCAGTTCTCGGGCACGAAGGACACCTGGCCGCTCTGCACCGCGTCGATGGCCTTTTGCGCGATCGACTTGCCCGTCGGGTCTTGCTCCGAGACCTTGGTCATGGCGACGAACCACTGGTCGGTCAGCATCGGCTCGACCACCTGGCCGGTGCGGGCGCAGCGCGGCACCATCAGCTTGTGCTTCTTGACCTCGACCAGCAGACCGGCGGCTTCGAGGTCGGCGACGATCTGTTTGCGCGCGTCGAAGCGGTCCAGGCCGCGGTACTGCTCGGGGCCATGGTCGTTGATCTTGGCGTCGAGCGTGAGCACGCCGATGATCGGCAGCTGGTGCCGTTGGCCGACCGCGTAGTCGTTGGCGTCGTGAGCGGGCGTGACCTTGACCACGCCGGTGCCGAATGCGCGGTCCACATACTCGTCGGCGATCACCGGGATCTCGCGCTCGCACAGTGGCAGCTTGACGTAGTGGCCGATCAGGTGCGCGTAGCGCTCGTCCTCGGGATGGACCATGACGGCCACGTCACCGAGCAGCGTCTCGGGCCGGGTGGTGGCGACGACGAGCTGGCCCTCGCCGCTGGCGAGCGGGAAGGAGATATGCCACAGGCTGCCGTCCTCCTCCTCGCTCTCGACTTCGAGGTCGGACACGGCGCTCATCAGCACCGGATCCCAGTTGACCAGGCGCTTGCCACGGTAGATCAGGCCCTGCTGATGCAGGCGCACGAAGGTCTCGGTCACGACCTTGGACAGCTTGTCGTCCATGGTGAAGTATTCGCGGCTCCAGTCCACGCTGTCGCCCATGCGCCGCATCTGCTGGGTGATGGTGTTGCCGGACTGCTCCTTCCACTCCCAGACCTTGGCGACGAAGTTCTTGCGCGCCTCGGCCGGGGTCGGTCCCATGTCGTGACGGCTGATGCCCTGACCCTGGAGCTGGCGCTCGACCACGATCTGGGTCGCGATGCCGGCGTGGTCGGTGCCCGGAATCCAGACCGTGTTGAAGCCCGACATGCGGTGGTAGCGCGTCAGGCTGTCCATGATGGTCTGATTGAAGGCGTGGCCCATGTGCAGCGTACCGGTCACGTTGGGCGGCGGCAGCTGGATCGCGAACGAGGGCGCCTCAAGGTTTGCGGCGCCCGTGCCACGGAAGCCGGCGGCGCCGTAGCCGCGCCGTTCCCACTCGGGGCCCCAGTGCGCTTCGAGCGCGGCGGGTTCAAAGGATTTGGACAGGGATTGCAGGCCCGGTTGGGCGGTGGCGTCGGTCATGGCTGGGTAGGCAGAGAGTCTGAGGCGACCCGCGCGGCATGGGGGGCGGATCAGCGGTGAGGGGCTCGAAGCGAGCGATTTTACGGCGTGGTGCGAGAGGCGCGCGCGCATCCCCTCAGCGCCGGCTCATGAATTGACGCGATTCAATTTGAAAATGCTGACCGTCTGAACCATGGAGTTGGCCTGTTGCTCCAGCGACTGTGCCGCGGCCGAGGCTTCCTGCACCAGATCGGCGTTCTGCTGGGTGGCCTGATCGATTTGCATGATGGATTGCTTGACCTGATCGATGCCCTGCGCCTGCTCCTGGCTGGCCTGGGTGATCTCGCGCATGATGCTGGCCACCCGTTGCACGCTGTCCACGATCTCGTGCATCGTGCCACCCGCCTTCTCGACCAGCTGGTAGCCCATGCTGACATCGTTGACCGAGGCGCCGATCAGGCTCGTGATTTCCTTGGCGGCAGCGGCCGAGCGCCCTGCCAGCGCGCGCACCTCGCTGGCCACGACGGCGAAACCCCGACCTTGCTCGCCGGCGCGGGCGGCCTCCACGGCCGCATTCAAGGCCAGGATATTGGTCTGGAAGGCGATGCCGTCGATCACGCTGATGATGTCCGAGATCTTCTTCGATGAGGCATTCATCGCTTCCATCGTATGCACGACCTCGGCCACGACCGAGCCTCCCTTGAGCGCGATCCCGGCGGCGGTCTCGACCAGTTGGTTGGCTTGTCGGCTGTTCTCGTAGTTTCTCTGCACCGTATTGAACAGGTCGCCCATCGACGAGGTGGTCTGTTCCAGCGCGGTCGCTTGCTGCTCGGTGCGTGAGGCCAGCAGCAGGTTCTCGCGTGCGATCTGGCTGGTCGCCGTCGCCATGGCTTCCGCGCCGCCACGGATGTTGGCCACCACCTGGGTCAGATTGTCCTGCATGGATTTCAGGTTGGCGATCAGGCTGCCGTTGTCGCCGGGCTGCAGGACGATGGCCTGGCTCAAGTCGCCGCTGCCAACATATTGCACGATGGCGGCTGCTTCCGCAGGCTCCGCGCCCAGGTCTTTCCAGACCGAGGCGATGATGGCCCGTGAGCCCAGGCCCAGGCCCAGCACGATCAGCAGGCCGCAGAAGGTGTTGACCATCAGGCCCTGCCGCTGGGAGGCCGTCAGACGGGCGAAATGCTCATCAAGGGTGACATGCGCTTGCTGGCGCGACAACTGGGTTTGGTGTGCCAATTCCTTTTGCGCCATCCCCATGCGTTGCGGCAGCCCGGGATCCATGTTCTTGTTCAGCATGCCTTGCGTGGTGCTCATCGCCGCCGCTTGATAAGCCTCGAAAGCCTGGCTCAGATTGCCGATCAGCTCGGATTTTCCTTCGAGCGCACGCGCCTGATTCAGCGAGTTCCGGATGCTCTCGATGCTGGCCTGGGCGTCTTTCAGCCTGTCGCTGTCATCTTCCGTGACCGCGGCCTGGAAATCAGACTGCAATTTGTTGACGCCGCGTTCGGCCTCAAAAAGATATTCGAGGAACGGTGTTTCCACCGTTCTGAGCAATTCCAGATTGCGATTGTTGTTCATGCCCATCACCAAGCCGAGGACCAGACCGATTGCCAGGGCCGCGCCCACGCTGAGGGGGAGTAGCCATATCTTGGAACGAAATTTCATCTGCGAACTCGCTGGTGATTCTGAGGTCAGGGACTCGATGCGCGTCGGTGGCCGGACGCTTTGGGCTGGGGGCCTGGGAGGTCTTATTCCACGCTCAGCAGCACCTTGACCGATGAGTCAACCGCGTTTTTTTCTATATAGCCCACGGCATTGCCGTTTTCGGCAACCATCTTCTTGAGCGCCGAGGAGTTGGGAGCTTCCTTGGGCAGCGTGGCCTTGCCGGAGAACACCAGGCGTGACCAGATGGCCTTGACTTGGGCAGCCGATTTTCCCGTGACCTTGGTATAGAACAGCTCCCGCACGGCTGCGGACTCGGGCTGATCCAGCAGCACGGCCGTGCCAACGCCTGGCAGTTGTTCCGACTTGCCCAGGAACAAGCCGGCCGCTTGTTCGGTGGTCAACTTCGAGGCGCTGCTTTGCGCGCCCACCACGACGGCGACTTGTGCCTGGCTGGCCTGGGCCATCGATGCGGCGAGGGCGAGGAGCAGCGTGTGGGTGAGATGGTTCATGCCTTGAGCCTTATCAAAACACATGGTCATAGCTGACCCGGAGCACCCGGGTGTGCCCACCAAAGTTGTTGGTGCTGTCGATTTGCCGATCCACCTGAACCTTGACGGCCGTGCCGGCCGCCACGTCGTAGCGCAAGGTGGCCGAGGCATGGTGGTAGGAACCCGGAGTGTACTGAACGCTGTCCGTGGTGCGTTCGGTGTAGCGGCTGTAGCTCAGGAAGGGCGTCCATTTGCCCAGGCGCATGCCGGCGCCCAGGGTCAAGGCGGGCGCGGTGACTTTGTAGTGGCTCTCGGCATGGTCGCGGCTGAGTTTGGCGAACTCGGACACAATGAACCATTGATCCAGGTCCAGGTTGGCCGCCAGTCCATAGGTTCTCAAGACGGCCTGGTCATCGACCGGGTTGGCGCCGTGGGTGTTGAGGGTCTTGACATCCGCGCCCATGGCGACGGCACGCAGGGTCAGCGGACCTTGGTTGATTTCCACGTCGGCGCCGAGGATGTTGTTCCATTGAACCTCCGTGTTGCCGGCGGGATAGTACAGCTTCTGGTACAGGGATTTCTTGTTCTTTTCCTGGCCGGTGAAGACGCTGGCCGTCAAGTGGCTGTCTCCGATGTCCCGGTTGTAGCGCAGGCTGGCGCCGTTGTAGTTGGTGGCTTCCCAGCCGTAGATTTCCGGCGGCGGCGTGATCCAGGGGTAGGCGACGCCGATGTCCTGGAAGTCGGAGTAATAGTAGAGCGGGATGCGCTTGCGCCCCAGCTGAGCCTCCCAGTTCTCGTTGAGTTTGTAACTGCCGAAAGCCCAGGCCAGGTCGGGTTGCTCATGGCTCCCACGACTGACCACATGTCCGGTCAGGCTGGCCTGAGGCGTGAGGGTATAAGTGCCCTGGACTCCGATCCTGGATTCCTGGCCCAGGGACAGGTGCTCGCCATAGACGCCGGCATTGCTCCAGTCGGCCACATAGCATGGACATTCAACGCCGTTGATGGCGGCGGGACCGCTGTAATGGCTGTCGAGTTTGCCATTCAGAACCTTCCCCGCGACCACCGAGACATAGGCCGAAAGCTTGACATGGGATTCGGTGCTGTCTTCCTCGGCCCAGGACGGAGTCGTCAGCAAGAGGTTGGAGCCGAGCGCCAGCCATCCCAGCACGGCTAGGCGAGGGTTTATTTTTATTTTCATTTCAATATCTACATCTGTGGTGATGGTTAGAATTGTAAGTGTTTGCGCCGGAGAGGGAGGAGCTAATGTTAATTTGATAATTGAAATTTCGACCAAGACCGGCTCCGTGGCAAAAACCGTCGGCCCGGCTGTCAAGCGCTGCATCTCGTTGTACCGACTGCTTTCAGCCGCGAGCAGCGCAGCGTCGTGGGGTTCGAGGTCGAAACGCTGCTGCCTTGATGCGGCGGCGGACGGCGGTGCGGCCGTCCTCGGCATCAGAACTTGACGTTGACTCCGGTGTAGAAGGTCCGTCCTGCCCCCGGCACTGCCGTGCCCCAGCTGCTGCTGCCGTTGATTTCCCGGTTCAGCGCCATTGTGGACCCTTGTCCCGTGTAGGCACCGCCCAGCGGCAGGTAGTACAGGCGGTTGAGCAGGTTCTCGATGCCGAAGTCGATCCTGACCCGGCTCCAGCGGTAACTTGTGCGCAAATTGAGCAGGCTGTAGCCCGGGGTATGAATTTCGTTGCGTACCTCGGAGCCCTGGGATTTGCCTTGCACGCCGACCCACTCAAGCGCATTGTCCCAACCCCCGATCTGGTGCGTGAGCGTCAACCGGGCGTTGGTCGGCATGATGTTGTAGAGGGCAGACCCCGTGTCGGAATTGGTGCCGTGCGTGACGTTCAACAGTCCGCGCAGCCCCCATTGACCCGCGTCATTGCTGCCCAAAATCATGTGGCCGCTGAGGTCCAGACCTTGGAGTCGAGCCGTCTGGTTGGCGTATTGCAGTCTGACGAAGCCATTGGTCAGCGCGGCGTTGCTGGCCGTAGAACCCGGGTAGCTGCGGACTGCATCGATGTAGTCGCTCACGCGCGAATAGAACGGCGTGGCCCGAAATCCCCACCCTCCTTGGGGATCGTGCCAGTCGGCGGTCGCGCTCAGCGTGTGTGCCACTTCCGGTTTGAGGTCAGGGTTGCCGACATAGGCATTGCCGTCTCCGACGAAGTTGTTCATTTCCATCGCCATGCCGTTGCTTGACCAACTGTAGCGCTCGTAGAGATTGGGTGATCGGGTCTTTTGGGCATAGCCGAACTCCAGCGTGTAGGCGTCGCTCGGGCGGTAGCGCGAGATCGCGGAGAAGTCCCAATTCAGGTCGGTGCGCTTGCGGTTCATGGCGTTGAATGCGTCGATTCCGCCTATGACAGAGCTGCCGGCGTACAGGTCTCCGAACCGCATGCCCATCATCGTCATGCCGTTGGCGCCGGCAATTTCGTTGCTTGTGTAGCCATTGACGCGGCCGCTGTTGCTCGTGACCTGCTCGGCCCGAAGTCCGATCTGGCTGGTCCACTGGGGATTCCATTTCGCATCCCATTCGCCGAACAGGGCCTTGCGATCGCGCTGGCCGTCCCGGATGTTCCAGAAAGTCAGTGGTGCCATGCCGCCTATGCAGTTGCCGACCCCGCAGTCGGGAGCCGGAGGCCACCAGTCGTCGAGCCGGTAGCTTTGCAGTTGACCGCCAACGCGCAGCAGGTCGCGCTCATTGAGGTCGAATTCGCCCTGCAGCGACAGGCCCCTGGTCGTGGCGTGGGTGTACATCGGCATGCCGTTGACCTGGTAGATGACCGAAGGATCGTTCAGGCTGGTCAAGGTGCCGTAGCGGTATTGCTTGTCTGGACCGAAATCCATGAAGTGATCGACTGTCTCCTGGTAGGCGCGGACTTCGAGACGGCCCCAGTCGTATTGGCCTTCATAGCGCAGGCTCAGGCGTGATTGGTCGTTGCCCAGCATGTCCATGCGCTGATTCGGAAAGAGCGAGTAGGGGGCGTTTTGTACACCCATCTTGGCTTCGAGCAGATGCTGCCCGGTGTGCCAGGCCATCGTCACGAGGTGGTTCTCGACTTCGTAGGCGGTCGATCCGACCTCGTCGAGCCGCAATTCGTGGTCCGGTCTTGCGCTCGCCGTGTAGGTCTTGAAGTCGGCGCCCGCATGGTAATTGCCGGACTTGGCGCGGTTGCCGCTGTAGTTGAGGCTGAAGGTTTCGCTCGCGAGCGTGGCGCTCGCCTGCATGGATTGGGCATTGCCGTTGCTGCGGTACTCAGTGCCGATCTCGCCCTGCTTGAGCAGGCCCGTGCCGGCTGGAGCAAATTGTGCCTCGGCGGTCTCGGCGACTATGGTGCCGGCGATGCTGTCGCCGCCGAGGCTGACGGGCGCTATGCCCGCGTAGACCGCCAGCTTGGCCACCTGGTTCGGGGCCAGGTAGGACAGCGCGGGGTTCATGTGGTTCGGGCAGGCCGCTATCGCATCCATGCCATCAACCTGGATGCGGACCCGGTCGTCCGCCAGCCCATGCAGGGCCGGCAGGCTGGAGAAGCCACCGGCACCGTAGAGCGAGACGCCGGGGACGTTGCTGAGCAGACTCGCGCTGTCGATGGTGCTGGCCTTGAGGGGCTGCCAGTCGGCATTCGTGTTCAATGGGGTTGGCAGCGGCAGTTCGCGCTTGGCTTGGATGTTGACCATGGGCAATTCCGCAACGGTGTCGGGAGACTGTGCATGGGCGGCGGGCCAAGCGGCGAGCAGGGCGAGGATCAGCCGGCTCGGTTGCGGCTGCTTGAATTGGAAAGCGGACATCTGAAAACTCGTGAACGTGATGAGACCGGCCCCAGCCATCGAGGCTTGGGGTCGAGAGCCTGGCCCGAAGGGCCGGCGTGGCGTAATCAGTTCAGGAGCGAGGGCGGCCCGCGCGAGAGCGCGGTCAGCCAGACGGCCGAGGTATGCGCCGCCTGGTAGAAAGCGGGCGGCATCTCGGCATAGGGCTGCGGTGTGTGCAAGGCATGGAGATCGGTCGGCAACAGCGCCGGCCCGTCATGCAGCAGGCAGAACGGGCAGGAGGACTGCGCCGCGAAGCTGCCATCCGGGCTGGACGGCTCGTCTTGCGCCAAGCGCATCATGCCGGTCGAGGTGCAGATCTCGATCGCGTGGCCATCCACGGCCGAGGTCCGCATGGCTTGCGCGGCCAGCGGCATCAGCGCGTTCAACACCAGCACCAGCATGGACAGCCATGCGGTGATGCGTCGGGTGGAACGGCGGAGGGGCATTAGCTGATTATAGCTATCGATATTGATATCAATTTCACAGTTTTTTGCAACACTCCCAGAGCGCCCATTCCGCGCCGGGTGGCGCCTCGATGGCCAGCACCGCGCCGGTGACCGGATGCGCGAGTTCGAGCCGGCGCGCGTGCAGCCACAGCCGCCGCAGCCCGAGCAGCTCGGCCAGCGCGCGGTTCAGCGTACCCTTGCCATGGGTCGCGTCCCCGATGATCGGGTGCGCGATATGCTTCATGTGGCGGCGCAGCTGGTGGCGCCGGCCGGTCACGGGCTGGAGTTCGACCAGCGCGCAGCGCGTCGTCTCGAAGCCGCCCTGCGCCAGCGGCAGCTCGTAGCGCGTCAGCGTGCGGTAGCGCGTCAGCGCGGACTGGATCTCCTCGCGCTCGTAGCGCATGTCGTCGGGCATGCGTTTGAGCGGGTGGTCGATCTCGCCCGCGTCCATCGGCCAGCCGCGCACGACCGCCTGGTAGGTCTTGCGCATGGCCTCACCGGCCTCCAAGGACTGGCCCAGCGCGCGCGCGGTCCCGGCGTCGAGCGCGAACAGCAGCACGCCGCTGGTGCCCTTGTCGAGCCGGTGCACTGGCCAGACGGCTCGTCCGATTTGGTCGCGCAGCAGTTGCAGCGCGAAGCGCGTCTCGCCCGCGTCCAGGCCGGTGCGGTGCACCAGCAGCCCCGGCGGCTTGTCCACCGATACCAGATAATCGTCGCGATAGAGGATGTTCAACATGTTGTTCCTATTGTCCCCGGCCAAGGCGCTCGACTACGAATCCCCGTCCGTGGCCGCCCCGCATACCCAGCCGCTGTTCCTGCCGCAGGCCGCCGAGCTCATCGCTGTGCTGCGCGAGCGCTCGCCGCAGGATATCGCCGAACTGATGAGCCTGAGCGATCAACTCGCCGGCCTCAACGTCGCGCGCTACCAGGCTTGGACGCCCGAGTTCACGAGCGCCAACGCCAAGCAGGCCGTGCTGGCCTTCAACGGCGATGTCTACGAGGCGCTGGAGGCCAGGTCGCTGTCCGGAGCGGATCTGGCCTGGATGCAGGAGCACGTCTGCATCTTGAGTGGCCTCTACGGCGTGCTGCGTCCGCTGGACCTGATGCAGCCCTACCGGCTGGAGATGGGAACGCGGCTGGCGACGTACAAGGGCCGCAACCTCTACCAGTTCTGGGGCAGCAAAATAGCCGACTACCTGAACCAGCGCGCCCAAGCCGATGCCACGCCGCTGATCGTCAATCTCGCGAGCGAGGAGTATTTCAAGTCGGTCGATCGCCAAGCGCTGTGGCCGCGCGTCGTGGCCTGCGTGTTCGAGGAGTTCAGGGGCGGCAAGTACAAGGTCATCAGCTTCGCGGCCAAGCGCGCGCGCGGCCTGATGGTGCGCTACGCCGTCGAGCGGCGCGCCACCTCGGTCGAGCAGCTCAAGGGCTTCGACGCTGAGGGCTACCAGTATGTGCCGGCAGCGTCCGAACCCGATCGCCTGGTGTTTCGGCGCGACGCACCCCCTTCAGGAGACAGAAAATGACGCAAACCGTGACCCCCGAACTCAAGACCTGGATCATCGCGCAGTCCGAGGCTGGCCATGCACAGGAGGCCGTGCTCGACGCGATGCGCGCGGCCGGCTGGACCGACGAGGTGGCGCAGGACGCGCTGGCGTCCACGCTGATCGAGCACCTTTCGGCCCGTGGCGCGCTGCCGGTCGAGGCGCTGCAAGCCAGCGGCTTCGGCCAGCCCTCGATCGCTGCCAGCACCGCAACCCGCTTGCCGGCGCCCGATCTGAGCGCTTCGCCGCGCGCGCTCGACCTCGGCGACCGGGTGGTCGATCTGCTGTTCAGCCTCAGGCATCCGCGCATCGCGCTGTTTGGCAACTTTCTCTCGCCGCAGGAATGCGAGGCGCTGATCGAGGCCGCCGCGCCGCGTCTGGAGCGCTCGCTGACCGTGCAGACCGAGACCGGTGGCTCGCAGGTCAACGCCGCCCGCACCAGCAACGGCATGTTCTTCAAGCGCGGCGAGAGCGAGCTGATCGCGTGCGTCGAGGCACGCATCGCCCGCTTGCTGAACTGGCCGGTCGAGAACGGCGAGGGCCTGCAAGTCTTGCACTACCTGCCGGGCGCCGAGTACCAGCCACATTACGATTATTTCGATCCCGGCGCGCCTGGCACGGAGCGCATCATCGCGCGCGGTGGCCAGCGCGTCGCCACGCTCGTGATGTACCTCAACGAGCCCGAGGCCGGCGGTGGCACGACCTTTCCCGAGCTCGGTCTGGAGGTCGCTCCGCAGCGCGGCTGCGCGGTGTATTTCGGCTACGAGCGCCCCGACCCCTCGACTGGCACGTTGCACGGTGGCGCGCCCGTGCGCGCGGGCGAGAAATGGGTCGCGACCAAGTGGCTGCGCGAGCGCGAATTCATCTGAGCCCACCATGACCGAACCCCTGCACCCCAGCCAGCACCAGCCCGAGCAGTCTCTGCTCGGCAAGCCCTCGGCCTATGCCGACCAGTACGACCCCGGCCTGCTGTTTCCGCTGCCGCGTCTCCCGAAGCGCGAGGAGATCGGCATTCACGGCGCGCCGCCTTTCATGGGCGCCGATCTGTGGACCGCCTACGAGTTGAGCTGGCTCAACGCGCGCGGCAAGCCGCAGGTCGCGATCGCGCATTTCACCGTGCCCTGCGAGTCGCCCAACCTTATCGAGAGCAAGTCCTTCAAGCTCTATCTGAACAGCTTCAACAACAGCCGCTTCGACGACGCGCAGGCGGTCCTCGCCCGTCTCAAGGCCGATCTCTCCGAGGCGGCCTGGCGCGGCGCTGCGCGCTCCGGCTCGATCGGCGTCAGGCTGCTGGCGCCGGCGCAGTTCGCCATGGAGCAGATCCACGAGCTCGATGGCCTGAGCCTGGACCGGCTCGATGTCGAGTGCCTGCATTACCAGCCGGCACCCGAATTGTTGCGCGCCGACCTTGGGCAGCCGGTGGTGACTGAGACGCTGGTCAGCGACCTGCTCAAGAGCAACTGCCTGGTGACCGGTCAGCCCGACTGGGCCAGCGTGCGCATCGCCTACAGTGGTGCGCCGATCGACCAGGAAGGCTTGTTGCAGTACCTGGTGAGCTTTCGCAACCACAACGAGTTCCACGAGCAATGCGTCGAGCGCATCTTCATGGATCTCTGGACGCGCTGCAAGCCCACACGCCTGAGCGTCTACGCGCGCTATACCCGGCGCGGCGGCCTCGACATCAACCCCTGGCGCACCAGCCAGCCACAGCCTGCCCCGGCCAATCTACGGACCGCGCGCCAATGAACATGATGTATTCGAGCTTGTTGCCGCCGGCGGGGGATGCGTTCTGGATCGATTCCCGCCTCGAAATCCGCCATATCATCGGCGAGCTGGCACGTCGCCGCAGTCGTCTCCAGTGCTGGACCGGGTCTTCCGATCCGGTCGAGGTGACGGTGCTCGAACGCGTCGGTTCCGACGAGATGCTGCTGCGCGCCGACCCGGCCTCGGGTCTCGACGGGGGCGTGCGGGTCGGTGAGTCGCTGCTGCTCTCGGCCGCGCTCGGAGTCGCGCATGTCAGCTTCCTGATCGACCGGGTCGAACCCGAAGCGCTCGGCGACGAGCGGGTCTGGCGCGCGCGCCTGCCGGCGCGGCTGCACAAGCTGCAACGCCGCGAGGGTTTCCGCGTCACGGGCAAATCACTGCGCGACTTCGAGCTCCTGCTGTCCCGTATCGGGACCGCTGCGCGCGACAGCTCGCGCCTGGCGGTGTCGCTGGCCGATCTGTCCCTCGGCGGGCTGCGCCTGATCCTGCCCGAGTACCCTCCGATCTCCCTTGCCAAGGGGGATA
>JACCDQ011381558.1_pt1 | contig 11550 bp, 9 predicted proteins | sample 7446031 | NCBI WGS metagenome assembly JACCDQ01 (sample SAMN15323442, study PRJNA562643) | freshwater metagenome | isolation source: river surface water | place: USA:Blue River Watershed | collected 2017-08-17
CCTTCTTTGATTCCATTCATCACTTACGCCGATAAACGTGAATTGCGTGAAAAAATATGGCGTGCTTCTTCGTCGAAAGCTTTCGGCGGAGAATTCGACAACACCGAAATCGTTAAAAAAATTGTTGAGTTGAAATTTAAACGTTCGCAAATGTTAGGCTTCAAAAACCACGCCGAATACACTCTTGAAGAGCGTATGGCTAAAGATGCGGATACAGTATTTAAATTTTTAGAAAAACTACTAGAGCCTTCAAAAATAGCCGCTGCTAAAGATTTACAAGAGGTCAAAGACTTCCGTAAAAAATTAGAAGGCACCGATGAAATCAAACCTTGGGATTTTGCTTACTACTCTGAAAAATTAAAAGAACAAAAATACTCATTTAACGAAGAAGAACTTCGTCCGTACTTCAAACTTGAAAATGTTATTAACGGCGTTTTCGAACACGCTCGCAAATTGTTCGGTATCGACTTCAAAGAAACAACAGACCTTCCGGTTTATCACCCTGAAGTGAAAACTTTTGATGTTTTCTATGAAAAAACAAATGAATACATCGGCGTTTTCTACATGGACTTCTTTCCGCGCGAAACAAAAAAGGGCGGCGCTTGGATGACGAACATGCGTGAACAAGGCACTTGGGGTAATAGCGTAAAACGACCGCACGTCAGTATCGTGTGTAACTTCACGAAACCAACTCCGACAAAGCCTTCACTTTTAACTTACGATGAAGTGCGCACATTATTTCATGAGTTCGGTCACGCCTTGCACGGCTTACTTTCACAATGTAAGTACCGCAGCCTTGCCGGAACAAATGTTTACTGGGACTTCGTTGAGCTTCCATCACAAATCATGGAAAACTGGACAGAAGAAAAAGAAAGCTTAGATTTATTTGCGAAGCACTACCAGACAAATAAACCAATCCCTACAGATCTTGTTAAGAAAATCAAAGAGTCTTCTTTGTTTCAATCAGGCTGGATGACTTTACGCCAAGTAAGCTTTGCTTGGCTTGATATGAAATGGCACACGACGAATCCAAAAAATATTTCTGACTTAGATGCTTTTGAAACCGAAGCGACTGAAATTGCGCGTTTGATTCCGAAAGAAATCGGCACAAACGTGTCTTGCGCTTTCGGCCACATCTTTGGCGGCGGATACTCGGCTGGTTACTACTCATACCACTGGGCCGCTGTTCTTGATGCGGATGCGTTTGAGTACTTCCAAGAAAAGGGTCTTTATAATCCTGAAGTCGCAGCTAAATTTAAAAATAGCATTCTAACTCGTGGGGGCACAGCTCATCCGATGGATCTTTACAAAGAATTTCGTGGGCGTGAACCAGATCCAAATTCTTTATTAAGAAGAAACGGTTTATTGTAATGAAAGAAAGAAAACTGACGTTAAAAGCTAGCAAGAAGGTTGCAATCGTTTATCGATTGCATTCTCCGGCTTCAGTCAAGATGTCAAAAAAGCTCGCTGAAAAATTAAAGCAACGTCGTTTTCAAGTTTTTACAGCTCCTGAACAAAAGCAAATCCCGAACACAGAATTATTAGTTAGCTCGAATGATCTAAAGCAAATGTCTTTGGTCATTGTACTTGGTGGCGATGGCACCTACTTGCGTGCAGCCCGCTTACTTAAGGGAAGCCCCGTTCCGATTTTGGGATTCAACATGGGCTTCCTAGGATTTCTAACAGCTCATTCCATCGACGAGGTTTTTGCAACGGTAGACCAAACTTTGAAAAACAATATGGTCGTTCACTCGCGCAGCCGCTTGCACGCCGAAGTGAAAACAAAATCAGGCAAAAGATTATTATTCGATGCTTTGAATGATATCGTGATCGAACGTGGATCTTATTCGCAATTGATTAGCACCGCTCTATTTTTCGATAAAGCGTTTGTGAATAACATCAAAGCTGACGGTCTTATTATTTCTTCACCAACAGGTTCAACGGCTTATAATTTAGCGGCTGGTGGCCCTATTCTGCATCCCGAAGTTCATGCCTTCGTGGTCACTCCGGTGGCTCCGCATTCGTTAACGACTCGTCCGCTTATTTTCCCTGACGATAAAAGCCTGACTTTGCAATTGGTCGACATGCAATCAAGTGTCGCTCATTTGATAGTCGATGGTCAGAAAGTCGTCGAACTTTCACATGATGATTCAGTGACGATTTCGCGCAGCAAGTTAGATCACTTGATGATTCGTAAACCTAACCATAACTTTTTTGAATTATTAAAAGACAAATTAAAATTTGGAGATCGCTATGTTACAGGAGCTTAAAGTTTCTCAATTTGCTATCATCGACCATCTTCATATTGAATTTCAAAATGGTCTGAATATTCTATCGGGCGAAACCGGATCAGGAAAATCAGTTCTGTTAAAAAGCTTAGCTCTATTAATGGGAGAAAAAGCATCTGCTGACATTATCCGTACCGGTTCGCAACAAGCTGTGGTTGAAGGTTCTTTTGATTTGAAAAAACGAACCGACATCAAGAATGCACTCGCGGCCCACGGCATTGATGGAAACGACAACACTTTGATCGTCAAACGTATTATTGCTAGCAATGATAAATCTAAGATTTATCTTAATGGCAGCATCAGCACTTTAAATCAATTGCGCGAAATCGTATCACCAATGATTGAAGTCGCGGGTCACAGTGCTCCGTTGATTGAAATGACAGGCCAGCATGATAACAGAAACTTGTTATCAAAGTCTTACCACATGGATCTTTTAGACCAATACGCAGGTCACTTTGATAAACGCATGGCTTATGAAGAAAAGTTTGAGAAATTAGCTCAGCTTAAATCTGATATCGCTGATTTTGAAAAACAAGCTCAAGAAAAATCTCAAAAATTAGATTTCTTAAAATTTCAAATTCTTGAACTTGAAAAATTACAAATCAATCCAGAATCTGACAGCCAAATCGAAGAAGACATCAAAAAAATGAAGAGCTCGCACAAGGTGATCAAATTCATCGAAGACAGTGACGCTTTACTTTTCGATGATGAAGGTTCTGTCGCGAACCGTTTGAAAATCGTTCAGAAGCGTTCAAGTGATTTAGCCCACATCGAAAGCGTTTCTCAGGCGATGAGTCAACTCGAGCAAGCTTCACAAATCATCGAAGAAAGCTTTTATGCTTTACGCAAAGATTTAAAATCTTATGAACTTGATCCTGAAGTTTTAGAAGAAAAAGAATCACGCCTAAGCCAAATCCGTAAAGCCCAAAAAAAATACGGATCTGATTTACAAGAAATCGCTGTTGCTTACGAAAAAATGAAAAAAGAAATCGGCGATCTTGAAAACTCAGACGAGCACATCGAGCAACTTAAAAAACAAGCTTCATTGCTTGAACTTGATTTGAAAAAGATGGCCGAAGAGCTTCACAAAACACGTCTTAAATTTGCTGAAAAGCTCGAAGACGCCGTTAACAAAGAACTTCTTGATTTGAATATGAAGGGTGTAGCATTTTCGATTCAAGTCGAAAAATTGGCTAACCTGACTTCTACTGGAAACAGCGATATTGAATATCTTTGCCAAATTTCAGCGAAAGACCCAAAACGTCCGATCGCAAAAGTGGCTTCAGGCGGAGAGCTTTCTCGTATCTTACTTTCATTGAAAAAATCAGTAGGGCAATCTGACTTTCCACGCACTTACCTATTTGACGAAGTCGACACCGGAGTTTCTGGAAACACGGCTGAAAAAGTAGGTCGTAAGTTAAAAGCGATCGCCAAAGGCCAACAGGTCATTTGCGTAACACATCTTCCGCAAGTTGCGGCCTATGGTGACGTACACTTCTCTATTCAAAAATCGGCATCAAAAGATTCGGTCAAAATGGAAGTGATTGAGCTTAAAGCGAAGAACCGCGTTGAAGAGATTGCTAGACTTATTTCTGGCGAAAAAATTACGAAAACGTCGTTAGCCCACGCTCAACAATTGTTAAGCGAAAGTCTCTAGCAAAGCTTCACGGCTTTGCTAGACGTAACAAAACGGACTAAAGCGCTGCAATTGCAATATCGGTTACGATCAATAGCATGAAGGCTATGATCGACAATTCGATAATAAATCGCTTTTCTGTATGATCTATATTTCTTCCCACAAGGTCTCCTGATTGGAATCAATTCGGTGAATCGATCAGAAGATCGGTTCAGAATAAAAAAAACTTGAGGGGTTTACTTCTTGTTTTTAAAAAAATTAAAGACGCCAATCATCATAATTGCGACTCCGATGCTCCAAAATGGAATCTGTGTTCCGTCGCTATAACGCGAACGAATTTCCAAACCAGGAAAAATAAAGTAAAAAATGACTGCGCAAAGAAATCCTAGCAATACTGTAAAAATAAAAGTCAGTTTACGAACCTGATCGCCTTGGTGCTGAATGCCTTCCGTCAATTTAGAGTTTTTACTTAACTCTTCGTTAGGCCCCCCAAGAGTCGGCTTAACAGCAAAAATTTGTTCAAAATCTTTCTTCAGGTTTTCTAAAAGTTCTATTTTTGAAACAGGTAAAGTCAAAATTCGAAGACTGCCATCCTTGGTTTTCAATGAAAACTGTAAAGTCAAAAACGATATTCCTAACGGAACAATTTGAATTGATTCCACATCATAAAAACTGATCGCTTTGCGGCTTGTAAAAATTTTTTGTTGTTTTAGATCGATTTTCAATTGCACCTTAAAGCGCTGTATAAAAGAAACTAGACCAATTAAAATAAACACCGCTGATAAAATCCCAATAAGGTACGAAAAGCCATGCAATAGAATTTGCAAGACTTCCGTCGAAGCCATCGAACTTAGAAAAAAAACCACTGTCGCAATCAAACCAATTCCAAACCCTAGAAAAACTAACGAAAAAGGTCTTTTTTCAATCTGAATTCCATTCGAGTTTTGAACGATTTGAAATTCAAATTGACGCAGCAGAATTTTGTTTCTCATGGCCTATTGTGATCATAGAGATTGGCCTTAGTCTAGACTAGTGTTGCCTCGTATTAAGACGTCATTCATCCTAAAAGGAACGCTTTCAATAGAGGAGCCTATGAAGAAAATTTCTTTAATGACTTTGTTTTTAGCCGTCTCGATTCTGTCTTTTTCACAAAATGTCTTCGCGGCTAAAAAAGGTGGTAAGGGTGCTTTTGCAGGTGGGTCACTTTCAGCCGGCTTGGGTATTGGTCTTTCAACAGCCGACCAGTCTGGATTAAATACCATGATCGGAGCCGCAAATGCTGCTTCAGCTGCTGGAGTTAGTGATTTCAGTTCGGGACTTGAGTTTATGGGCCACTTTACATTTCGATTTTCAAATAACGTTGTGGCATTGCAACTTCGCCCAACCTATTTTCAACAATCGACAAAAGGCAACGGTTCAGATGGTTCGTACCAATATGATTTAACAGGCTTCACCGTATTTCCTTTGTTAAGAATTATTCCACTTTCAAATGACATTATCGATTTCTATCTTCAAGGCGGAATCGGCTGGGGAAAATTAAGTGGTAAAATTGAAAATGGTGCCCGAAATGCAAGTTTTAGCGGTTCAAACTTTGGCATGCAAGCCGGCTTAGGCGCAGACTTCTGTCTTTTACCGAGCCACTGTTTTGGAATTGAAGGAAACTATCGTTATTTGCCTATTGATCGCAATATCGTATCAAGTGGTACTGGGCCCAGCAATTTACCCTCAGGAGCTTCTCAAGCCCAAGCCGATCGAGAACTTGAAGACATGAACGGCTCAGACGTCGGAACTTCTTTAACTGGAATCTCTGGAATTTTGACTTACACCTACAATTTCTAATCGAGGATCTTTTATATGAGAATAGTTTTCGCGATCATTTTTCTTTTTATTCACACTTCAGCTTTTGCAGCGAAAACTAAAAAAACAACGAAACCTGCTAAACCTGCAAAGTCTGAGGAAGTCGAAGAAAAGGTAATATCTCAGGAAGAAAAAGACTTTTTCTTGCTTTGCGAAAGTTCGAAGTTTGCGAAAGCATTGAAAAAAAGTGGCCTTTTTGAAGACGAAAAAGAACGCTCTCAACTTGTGGCAAAAATGCAAAAAACTTTCTTAAAAACCATGGAAGTCAAAGAAGCCTTACAGGCCGCCAACGGAGCAAGTGATGGCCAGCAGGCCGCCCTACTTCAGCGCGCCGCTAAAGAAGCCGGCTTTAAAAAATGGAACTGCCCAACCGCCGCAGATCTTTTTAAATAGGCGTATTTATTAAATCATCTTTATTTACAATTCTTCGACATCAACAAACTTGGCATTGCCATTTTCTAATAAAAGTGCACGCGGCTTTTCAAGCCAGGTTCCAAGATTGATCGAACGAACTTTTTTTCCTGCACGCTCGAAAGTGTAATCATCTAAGATATGCATATGCCCCGTGATTATAAAATCAAATGGGCTTTGATCATACATACGCTCAGCATGCGCACGAATCATCTGCTTGATTTGATCTACATTGTTTCTGCCATAGTGCCCGGTGCGCTTACGACTTTTTTCGCTTTGCTTTTCACCTAACCACTTCCAGAAAAAACTAGGAAGAATGTGACCGATGGGTTCTATTAACGGATGCCGAACCAGCGCACGGTATTTAAGATAAGCCTCATCATGAGGGTTGATAAAATCTCCGTGCTCAAGACGAACACCCGACCCATCTAGATCAAAAAAAGCATCTTCTTCATAAACCGGAATTTGCAATTTTCGCGTCCAAAAAACATCGACATGAAAGTCATGATTACCTTCAAAGTAATAAACTTCTCCGCCACCTTGTTTTAATTTTGCAATTTGTACGATCAATTCATTGTATTCGCGAGTGAATGCTAAACCATCAGAAAGCCAGAATTCGAAAATATCTCCTAGTAAAAATAATCGATTTTCTTTCGGATTTTGGTTTAGAAAAAACAAAAAACGCAACAGAGTTTGTCCGTTGCGTTCTTTAAGACTTTTTAGGTGTATGTCAGAAATAAACCAAGATTTCACTTTTAGTTGTTATTCTGTAAATCGATTCCTTGTTTCTTGCGGATGAAGGCAGGCACCTCTAAAATATCACGCGCCATCTTACGAGCTTCTTCAACTTGTTTTTCTTCATCCATCATTGATAGTTGCTCAGGATGAGCCGCTTTATCATTCGGAATCACTTGCCCCGATTGAGTTTCACGGAACGCTTTTGCTTTTGCTAACAACAAATCACGAGCCGAAGCTGAAGTCGTCGAAGCCACCGGAGAAATCTCTGTCGTTAAATCACTTTCAATAGCCGGAGTGATAGCCGGTGCTGAAGGCACAACCGGAGCTACAGGAGCAGCAACTACCGGAGCCGGAGTCGCTTCAACCGCTGCAACTTGAACTGCATCATTTGTAAAAGACTTGATCGACTCTTGCACGTTATTGATCGGTGGAAATTGCGGCATCGCTGGCATCACAGGAGCCTGAGGAGCCACTTGCTGAGCCGGTTGAGCAAACTGTTGAGCAGGCTGCTGCTGAGGAATAGCAAATTGCGGAACTTGCTGCGGCTGCTGAGCTACGCCTACGTGTGATTGAAATGCAGGTTGCTGATAAGCGGGCTGAGCTTGGTATTGCTGTTGAGCATACTGTTGCGAAGTTTGTTGCGATTGATGATGCGCTGGTTGCTGAAACTGAGGAATTCCCAAGTGAGATTGGTAAGCCGGAACTTGCGGAACATCAAAAGTTAAAGTCGGAGTCGTATTCAAAAAGTTTTGCATAGAGTTGAAAGTTGAAGCAACTTCAAACTTATCTTCTCTTGCAAATCCAGTTGCGATAACAGTAACGCGAACTTCGTCTTGAATATTTGGATCGATAACAGCACCGAAAATAACTTCTGCATCTTCGCTAGCAGCTTCAGTGATTAATGTCGAAGCTTCATTCACTTCGTAAAGTGACATATCAGATCCGCCCGTAACGTTAATAATGATGCCAGTCGCGCCATCGATTTTTACGTTTTCTAGTAACGGAGAAGAAATCGCTTGAGTAGCCGCTTCTACCGCACGGTTTTCACCTTTAGCTGAACCCGTACCCATTAAAGCTAAACCTTTGTTTGCCATAACAGTTCTGATATCGGCGAAATCCAAGTTGATCAATCCGCGAATGTTAATCAAGTCAGAAATACCTTTTACAGCTTGAAGTAAAACTTCATCTGCTTTTTTGAAAGTGTCTAATAAGGGAGTTTTATCAGAAGAAATCGTTAACAATTTTTGATTCGGGATAACGATTAAAGCATCAACGTTTTCTTTTAACTCAGCTAAACCGCCTTCTGCGTGTTTGCTACGTTTTTTACCTTCGAAAACAAACGGCTTAGTTACTACACCGATTGTTAATGCACCTAATTCACGAGCAATTTTAGCTACGATAGGTGCTCCGCCAGTTCCCGTTCCGCCACCCATACCAGCAGTTACGAAAACCATGTCTGAACCTTTTAATTGTTCAACGATGCTGTTGTAAGATTCGATTGCGCTTCTTCGACCAATGTCAGGATTTGCTCCTGCGCCAAGGCCCTTAGTTAAATCAGCACCCAATTGAATTTTTTGAGATGCTTTGCTTGAGTTCAAAGCTTGGATATCTGTGTTGGCTACGACGAAATCAACTCCGTTCATTCCGCCTTCGATCATTGTTGAAATAGCGTTGCTTCCGCCGCCGCCGACTCCAACCACTTTAATATTCGCTCCGATATTTACATTCTCTTCGAGCTCAAACATGTCTTCCCTCCGTAGAAAATTTTTGTTCGCCCATGCTGACCTTCCCCGATCAACATTTCTAACGAACGACTAAAACAAATCGTTAAAAAACTTTTTTACTTTAGACGCAACACCGTCTAAAGAGTTACTACCGCTGCTCGAAAACATCGAGTGCGCATCTTTACGTACATAATAATCTTTTCGAACATCAATTGCGTGAAATAAAAGACCAATTGCAGTCGTGAACTCGCCACCTTTAACAACGTCTTTCAATCCACCAACTAACTTTGGTAATCCACGGCGGACTGGAATGTCGAAAACAAATTCTCCCATTTCGACTAGTCCGTCTAATCCACTTGTACCGCCGGTGATCACCACACCTGAACCAAGCACGGGCTGTAAACCACTCATACGAATATCATGAGCGATCATCGTCAAACACTCTTCCGCGCGAGCCTCAAGAATATGTGCCAATTCTTTTCGAGCGATTGTGCGAGCTTTTCTGCCGCCAACGCCTTCGACTTCAACGGTTTCATCGTCAGTTACCAAAGAAGCCACTGCCGAACCATGACGTTTTTTTAATTCTTCAGCCGCGATTTGCGGAGTACGCAAACCAACAGCCACGTCATGAGTAAAGTGTGCACCACCCACTGGCAAAACCGAAGTATGAGCCACTGAACCGTTGATAAAATATACTAACTTACTTGAACCACCGCCGATATCAGCTAAGCACACGCCCAAGTTTTTTTCATCTTCACTCAATACAGCTAAACTTGCCGCCAATTGATCTAAGACAATTCCAGCGACTTTGAAGCCAGCCTTTTCAATACATTTTGTTAAATTTGAAATCGCAGACTGACTTGCAGTTACGATGTGAACGTTCGCCTCTAAGCGAACACCAGACATACCAATTGGATCTGTAATGCCATCTTGCGAATCGATTTTGTATGCACGAGGAATCACGTGCAAAACTGTACGATCAGCCGGAACGATGATGGCTTTCGCCGCCTCGATCACGCGATCAATGTCTTGCGTAGTCACCTCTTTATTTTTAATCGCAACCATTCCTTTTGAATCAAAAGATTGAATGTGCGAACCGCTGACTGATATCCAAACTTCATCAGTGCTATAACCCGACATCAATTCAGCTTCTTCTTTTGCTTTTTTGATCGATTCAGTTGTGGCTTCTATGTTTACAACCACACCTTGTTTCAAACCTAAATTTGGAGCAATTCCCACCCCAATAACATCGATTTGATTTTCATTTTGAGCGTTCAAAGAAAGTGTCGAATAAATCAATTTGACGTGAGAAGAGCCAATATCTAAAGAGGCCAAGACCGGCCCAGCGGTTGTCGCTTTATTATAAGTACTCATCCTTAAGTCCTTTTTGAGACTATTAAAGTCTTTAAAGTTATTTGAGCTCAATGCCTATCCTTGCTTAATTCATGTTGAAACTTCAAGCTGCGTAATCTTTTTTGCAAGTTTTATGAACAAATGCCATCCAGACTGATGTCCATATGACTAAAGCTTAGGAGGCTTAATGCATCCTGACAAGAACTTTTTTAGATAGATTTGCGTCTATGACGCGCGCTTTCAGATCGCGATTTTCGAGGTAATCGACGACTTGGGCCACTCGTGCAGATTTAATTTCAAACTGCTCTTCTCCCAAATTAATTTTGACTTCAGATTGCAAAAGACGAATCCAATAACCTTCTTTTTTGTCGTAACCTACTTCTGAAACCTGCGATGGGTGCAGCCTTCCTTGATTTGGCAACGCTTTCAATAATGCTAAAGCCCCATCGCGAACTTTTTTATTTTTTAAAAAAACAGTGTCATGCGTGACGATAGTATCCGGAACTTCTTTTGATCCCACGCGCTCAAGCGTGTCTCCTGACACAGTCACCGGAGTAAAAAAAGATGACACCTGCCCGGCCTCGTTCGACTGAATCAAAAATGCCACGGCCTGCGGTTGAATTTCAATTGCCAAACTTGAAGGCCACGAACGAGAAATTTGAAAATCTTGAACCCAGCTTTCGTTTTTCAAAATAGCGGCAGCATTTCGCATAGGAAAACTCCAAAGCGACATTCCTTTAAAACTTTCAAGCATTTGATTAAGATCTGCAATTTTTGGCGCAATAAAAGTTTTTTGCGAAGACAATGTGCTTACTGATATTTCAATGCTTTGAATTTGAAAAAAACCTTTTTGATCTAAAGAATATATAGATACTGCAATAACCGCAGGAAGAACTAACAAACTGGCTAAGACTTTGAAGAGCTTACGAACTTTATTCACTTTTTTAGTCTAAATGAAAAAACTTTTATGTTCAGGCCCGAAAATAAAAGCTAGACCTCAGTCGATCGAGCAAAAGATCTACTATTCTCATTATGCCACACTAAACAAAACCAATCTGAGACTTTCTTAAGAAATCTAGATATTGCCGTCGTTCAAGAACAGCTCCAAACTTCCGATACCTTATTCATGCAACAAGTGCGGCCCAAAAACCTTAGTCAAAAAATTGGATACATAGCCATTTCTCTTTGGGCCATTCCTATTAGTTTGATTTTAAGCCTGATGATGGGTCTTCACATAAGCCCTCATCCAAAAGATAAATTGCGTGGCCTTGCCGTCGAAAAAGAAATCAATGTTCAACACTTTCTTAGCCTTAAATGTTCATGTTCTCAAAAGTTAATCGAACATTTACTTGAACGAAAAGCTTCTAAACTTGCAACTGAAACAATTCACCTCATTCACGCAGAGCCAAAACTAACTGAAAAACTTCGAAATGCAGGATATGTCGTAGAACCCATAAACGAAGAAGAGTCTGTTAAAAAATTTAATCTACAAGCTCTTCCTTTACTGGTTGTTCAACAAAAAAACGAAATACTGTACCAAGGC
>JACCDQ012151568.1_pt1 | contig 11549 bp, 11 predicted proteins | sample 7446031 | NCBI WGS metagenome assembly JACCDQ01 (sample SAMN15323442, study PRJNA562643) | freshwater metagenome | isolation source: river surface water | place: USA:Blue River Watershed | collected 2017-08-17
CCCTGCGCAAGAAGATCGCCCAGGACGGCATGCGCAACTTCAACTGCATTGCGATCGCCCCGACCGCGACCATCTCCAACATCATCGGCGTGGACGCCTCGATCGGACCCTGCTTTGGCAACCTGTCGGTCAAATCCAACCTGTCGGGCGAGTTCACCGTGATCAACGGCTACCTGGTGCGCGACCTCAAGCGCCTGGGCCTGTGGGACGACGTGATGGTCATGGACCTCAAGCACTTTGACGGTTCGCTGCGCCCCATCGACCGCGTCCCGCAAGAGATCAAACAACTCTACGCCACCGCATTCGAAGTCGAGCCGCAATGGCTGGTCGAAGCTGCCGCACGTCGCCAGAAGTGGATCGATCAGGCGCAGTCGCTCAACATTTACATGGCTGGCGCTTCGGGCAAGAAGCTCGATGACACCTACAAGCTCGCTTGGCTGCGCGGTCTCAAGACCACTTACTACCTGCGCACCACCAGCGCCACGCACGCCGAAAAATCAACGATTGCAGCAGGTCAGCTCAATGCCGTGTCTTCGGGCGCAGGCACGGATGGCGCAGCCGCAGCAGGTCCTGCCAGCGATGTGAAGTTCACCGCCATCGACGATCAAATCTGCGAAGCCTGTCAGTGAGTGATGCCGCGTTTGCACCGTGCGAGGTGTTCAGCCACATCGCGCACGATGCAAATGCACAACACTTGAGCAACACGTTCATGCAAAAAATCATCTGAACGCTTTGCATTTCATGCACAAGCTTTCATAATTCGAACACTGGAAATTTCTATGTTGTCCTGGGACGATCAAGCCAAACCTGCATTGCAAAGCGCAGTGCCCTCATTCAACAACGCAGGCACCGCGCCTGCGGCAGGACATTCCTCCCCCTCCACTTCTTCAGCCGCCAGCAGTGAGCGTCGCGTCAACGTGGCCGACAAGCGCATCATCAATGGTCAGACCGACGTCAACCAACTGGTGCCTTTCAAATACAAGTGGGCCTGGGAAAAATACCTCGCCACCTGCGCCAACCACTGGATGCCGCAGGAAGTGAACATGAACCGTGACATCGCACTTTGGAAAGACCCCAACGGTCTGTCTGAAGACGAGCGCCGCATCATCAAACGCAACCTCGGCTTCTTTGTGACTGCTGACTCGCTGGCTGCCAACAACATCACGCTGGGCACCTACCGCCACATCACAGCGCCTGAGTGCCGCCAGTTCCTGCTGCGCCAGGCTTTTGAAGAAGCGATCCACACGCACGCCTACCAGTACATCGTCGAATCGCTGGGCCTGGACGAGTCGGAAATTTTCAACGCCTACCACGAGGTCCAGTCCATCCGTGACAAAGACGAGTTCCTGATCCCGTTCATCGACGCGATCATGGACCCGCACTTCAAGACCGGCACGCTGGAAGCCGACCAGACTCTGCTCAAGAGCCTGATCGTGTTCGCCTGCCTGATGGAAGGCCTGTTCTTTTACGTCGGCTTCACCCAAATCCTGGCGCTGGGCCGCCAGAACAAGATGACCGGCGCCGCCGAGCAGTACCAGTACATCTTGCGCGACGAGTCCATGCACTGCAATTTCGGCATCGACCTGATCAACCAAATCAAGCTGGAGAATCCGCAGCTGTGGACCGCCGAGTTCAAGACCGAAATCAAGGCGCTCTTCCAAAAAGCGGTCGAACTCGAATACCGCTACGCCGAAGACACCATGCCGCGCGGCGTGCTGGGTCTGAACGCCTCCATGTTCAAAGGCTATCTGCGCTACATCGCCAATCGCCGCGCCACGCAGATCGGCCTCGAAGCCCTCTTCCCGAACGAGGAAAACCCCTTCCCGTGGATGAGCGAGATGATTGACCTGAAGAAGGAACGCAACTTCTTCGAGACCCGCGTCATCGAATACCAGTCGGGTGGCGCGCTCTCTTGGGATTGAGCCCTTTTTTGATGATGAACCAGTTCAAGCCCCGATCCGCCAGCGTCTGCAAGACGTTTGCGGCGGGGCTTTCCCGTGTTCAGGGTGTTGAGGCCGGCCTCAGCACCCTGAATCGCTTGGTGCGCCCAACACGCATCGAGTGTTTTGTGTCCGATGATTCTTCCATTTGAACTAGGAGAAAACCATGGCAACTGCAAAAAAAGCAGCCGCAAAAAAAGCTGCACCCAAGAAAGCCGCAGCTAAAAAGCCTGCAGCCAAAAAAGCCGTAGCAAAGAAGCCCGCAGCCAAAAAAGCTGCGCCGAAGAAAGCTGCTGCTAAGAAGCCCGCCGCTAAGAAAGCCGTAGCGAAGAAGCCTGTGGCCAAGAAGCCCGTGGCCAAAAAAGCTGCTGCCAAAAAGCCGGCTGCTAAGAAGCCCGCCGCCAAAAAGGCCGCTGCCAAGAAGCCCGTAGCCAAGAAAGCCGCCGCTAAAAAGCCGGCTGCCAAAAAGGCCGCGAAAAAGGCCGTAGCCAAGAAAGCTGCGAAAAAGCCTGCTGCTAAAAAGCCGGCTGCCAAAAAGGCCGCGAAAAAGCCTGCCGCCAAAAAGGCCGGCAAAGCGCCCGCTGCCCCTGCTGCGCAAACCACGCTGAACCCTCAGGCTGCGTGGCCGTTCCCTTCGGCCGCCAAGCCCTGATCCCGTTCAGGTTATTGAGCCAGCAAGGCCCGTTGCTCCGGCAACGGGCCTTTTTCTTTGTTCTTTCGTTCAGGGATAGAACGCAAACAGCCGATAACCCGTCACCGCAAGGTCTTGTTGAACCTGCAAACTCAAGACGCTGCTCCACGTCTGACCTGGTTCGAGGCGATCGGGTGCGGCCATGTCTGCCGGCATGAGCACCCGTCGGACCAAGGAACTGTCTCCCTCACCCGTCAAGATGAGTTCCATGGCTGGCATGCGCAAGGGCCATACCGCCGTGTTCTGCAAGGACCACTCCAACCGGTAGTGGTCATCGACCCGCACAAAATGGGCGCTGTCGATCCGCAGGGCATCTGGCTCGCGCCAGGCCGGGAGCATGCAGCCGATGGACGCGCACAAGGACTGGGCCGTAGTGGCAATCCAAGGAGTCTGCCACCAACTGCTGCGAGCAGTCCATGCGAGCTGAATGGCCAGCAACACGATCAACCCCAGTGCACATGCGCGTGCACGGGAAGAGAAGAGACAGGTTTCGTCAGGTGCAGGTGCAGAAGACAGCGATTCTTCAGATTCAGGCGATAGCTCGTCCACCATCGGCTGCGCTGGCGGACGCCCCGGGAACGTCGCCAGGGCCTGCTCAAACGCCATCAGATCATCGTGAACGACAACGGTGGCCGACTCGCCCCGATCTTCGGCCTTGAGAAGCGCCTTGAGGTCCATCCGCTCTGCCTGCACATCTGGCTCCGGCGACCAAGAAACGGTCAGTCCCGTGCTGTCGAAGACTTCTCGGCATTGACCGCAGCGCAGCCACCCACGGGCTTGTGTCAGTTGTTCTGGGTTGACCCTGAAAACCGCCTGGCAATGGGGGCAACGGGTGACTTGATCGCAGGTCATGGCCCATTGTATTCAAGCCTCGGCCACGGGCTGTAGGGGCAAAGAAGCGGCGCTCAGGCCTTGCGGGCCGTCATGAGGATCCAGCCGTCTTCGGCATCGGCCACATCCAGCGCCACCCAGGGCGCATAGGCCTGCTGGAGCTCCTGGGCCTGACGCTCCAGAATGCCTGCGAGGACCAGCGAACCACCCGACGCCACATGCGAACAAAGCAGTGGGGCCAGCACCTTCAAAGGCGTGGCCAGGATGTTGGCCAACACGGTCTGGTATTCACCGCGCGCCAGCTCCGGCAGCCCCACACTGAGTTGGACCTGGTTGGCTTCGGCATTGAGCCGCGTCGATGTGACAGCCGCCTCATCGATGTCCACCGCTTCGATGCTTTGGGCGCCATATTTGGCAGCACCAATCGCCAAGATGCCAGAGCCACACCCGTAGTCAAGCACACGCTGCCCAGACAACGGGTGCGTGGCAATCCAGCGCAAACACATGCGTGTGGTCGGATGGGTGCCGGTGCCGAAGGCCAGACCGGGATCGAGGCGAATGGTTTGGCGGGCCTGCGCAGGCACTTCATGCCAGGTCGGCACGATCCAGAAATCAGCGGTGATTTCGACGGGCGAGAACTGGGACTGGGTCAGCCGCACCCAATCTTGCTCCTCGAGGCGGCGTACACCCAGCAATTTACAACCGTCAAAAAAGTCCTGCGCCCGCAGCAAGGTGCAGGCCTCATCGGCCTGTGCCTGTTGCGCAAACAGCGCCACCATGCGAGAGCGCTGCCAGCCCTCTTTGGGCGGAGGCATGCCTGGTTCACCAAACAATGCCTGCTCTGCCGGCGTTTGAGCGTCTGCATCCTCCACCGACACACTCAAAGCATCGAGTGCATCGAACGCATCGCTGAGGATCTCGACCCGTTCTTCCGGGCACAGCAGCAGGAGCTCAAACATCAGCGCTTGTGCTGGCTCAGCCAGTGCTCCAGGTAGTGGATGTTGGTGCCACCGGCCATGAATTTGGCGTCCACCATCAGCTCGCGGTGCAGCGGGATGTTGGTGTTGATGCCTTCGACCACCGTTTCGGCCAAAGCCGTCTGCATTCGGGCGATCGCCTGCTCACGGGTGTCACCGTGCACGATGATCTTGCCGATCATCGAGTCGTAGTTGGGAGGAACGAAGTAGTTGTTGTAGGCGTGCGAATCGACACGCACACCAGGACCACCGGGCGCATGCCAAGTCGTGATGCGACCAGGCGAAGGGATGAACTTGAACGGGTCTTCGGCGTTCACACGGCATTCAATGGCATGCCCACGGATCTCGATCTGTCTTTGCACGAATGGCAGCTTCTCGCCAGCAGCCACCATGATCTGCGTCTTCACGATGTCCACGCCTGTGATCCACTCGGTCACAGGGTGCTCCACCTGCACGCGGGTGTTCATCTCGATGAAGTAGAACTCGCCGTTTTCGTAGAGGAATTCGAAGGTGCCCGCACCGCGGTAGCCGATTTTTTTGCAGGCGGCCACACAACGCTCGCCAATCTTGTCGATCAGTTTGCGGGGAATGCCCGGTGCCGGCGCCTCTTCGATCACCTTCTGGTGACGGCGCTGCATGGAGCAATCACGCTCGCCCAGGTAGACAGCGTTCTTGTGCTTGTCGGCCAAGATCTGGATCTCGATGTGGCGCGGGTTCTGCAGAAATTTTTCCATGTAGACCGCTGGATTGCCAAAGGCAGCACCAGCCTCGGCCTTGGTCATCTGCACCGCATTGATCAGCGCGGCTTCCGTGTGCACCACACGCATGCCACGGCCACCACCGCCACCGGCGGCCTTGATGATCACGGGGTAACCGATGCGCTTGGCCGTGGCGCGGATCTGCGCCGGATCATCGGGCAACTCGCCTTCGGAGCCGGGCACGCAAGGCACGCCGGCCTTGATCATGGCCTGTTTGGCCGAGACCTTGTCGCCCATGATGCGGATCGACTCGGGGGTGGGTCCAATGAATTGGAAGCCCGACTTTTCGACACGTTCGGCAAAGTCAGCGTTTTCGCTCAAAAAGCCATAGCCCGGGTGGATGGCTTCGGCGTCGGTGACTTCTGCGGCCGAAATGATGGCCGGCATGTTGAGGTAGCTCTGGGCCGAGGGGGCCGGACCAATGCATACGGCCTCGTCGGCCAGCTTGACGTATTTGGCGTCCTTGTCCGCCTCGGAATAGACCATGACGGCCGTCACACCGAGTTCCCGACAGGCTCGCTGAACACGCAATGCGATCTCGCCGCGGTTGGCGACCAGAATTTTCTTGAACATGGGCAGTCCCCGCTTATTCGATGACGAACAGCGGCTGGCCGTATTCAACCGCCTGACCGTTCTCGCAGAGGATCTGGGTCACGGTACCGGCCTTGTCGGACTCGATCTCATTGAGGATCTTCATGGCCTCGACGATGCACAGCGTGTCGCCTTCTTTGACGACAGAGCCGATTTGCACGAAGGGTGCCGCACCGGGGCTGGAAGAGCGGTAGAAAGTCCCCACCATCGGGGATTTGGTGGTATGCCCACTGGGTGCAGCCGGTTCAGCCGCTTCTGCCGGTGCCGCAGCAACCGCGGCGGCGGCTGCAGGGGCAGCCATGACGGGAGTGGCCGCAAGAGGCGCTGCCATGGCCACCGGGGCCATCATGGCCACTCCGGCACTCTTGACGATCCTGACTTTGCCCTCGGCTTCGGTGATCTCGAGTTCAGACACATTGGACTCGGAAACGAGGTCAATCAAGGTCTTGAGTTTGCGCAAATCCATGGAATCTCCTTCTGGCAGCAAATACAATTCGCCGAATTTACCCTAATTTCAGGGAAAACATGGGGATCGTGATGGATTTTTGCTTTAAATCGAGGCAAAACAACCGCCAACGTCCCGCCATGCGAGAGACCAGCCTCTTCAGATCGGGCGTTGGGCCCAATTTTGCAGATCTTGCGGGCTCAATTGACCCATTTTCTGCCGGTAAATGGTGCCATCTGCATTGAAAAATACAGTAAATGGCAATCCACCCTGGGCATTGCCCAAAGCCCTGACCAGCTCCATGCCCCCAACGCCCCCCAAGCCCACCGGAAAGGACAAGGGTTGCCGTTCCAGAAAACGGCGCACAGCACTTGGCTGATCAATCGCCACCGCCAGCACTTGGAAGCCGTTTGCGGCATGTTCGCGTGAAAACGCGTCAATCATCGGCAGTTCTTCAACACAAGGAGGGCACCAGGTTGCCCAAAAATTCACGAGCAAGGGCTTGCCCCGCAACGTCTGCGCAAGCAACTCGCCGCCGCCGGGCTGCTCAAACCGTTGGTCCCAGAAAACACCCGCCACCCGCGATGGGACCGCCTGAGCTTGGAAGCGCCACCACGCCAATGTCGCACCGGCAGCAGCGGCAGCGGCCCCCACTGCCAACATCCAACGGCGCCCTGAAGAATGTCCAGAATCCATGTTCATGTCTTTATTGTGCAGCTTCTTGCGCCAAGATCCGTCTCAAATCGCCCATATCCCCGCGTGGACTGCGCCCCTGGGCATCCGGCAACCGGGCACCACGCAGGGCCTGCACATCGTAAATTCGAAGATGCACGCCGATGTCTTCGCCCAGATCGCGGCAGAAACTGTGCACACTGAGCACATCCACCGGGTGACCGTGAATGCCCGGCTGTGACTGAACCTCGTAACGCAAGTTCTGGTTGATCAGGGCGATTTCTGCGGATTTGGGGTCGTCGCAGAACAAGGCCAGGTCAATGTCGCTGAGCCGCGTCGCCCAGCCATGCCAGACCGCCCCACCCAGCAGGGGACGGAACTCGGTGAGCCGATCCATCCAGACCAGCGCATGCTCACGCAAGGCCCGCAGTTCCTGAGGCTGGGTGTCGGCACAGAAGATGTCGATGTATTCCCGAACTTGGGCTTCGACCAGCTCATTGGAGGGCAAGGCCGTGCGGACGGGCAAACCCAAGGCCTTGAGCGCGCGTTGCTTGGCCGAACCGAAGCCCAATCCCTCCTCGACCACCATGCGCGCGGCCGTCGCTGCAATTTCGAGTTGGACATCGCTCATGGCGGCATTCTCGCTCAACCCCCATCCACCTCGATGCACCAAGGTGATCTCTACAATGGATGGCCATGCACATTCACATTCTTGGCATCTGCGGCACCTTCATGGGCGGCGTCGCTGCCCTGGCCCGGGAAGCGGGCCACAAAGTCACCGGCTGCGACGCTGGCGTCTACCCCCCGATGAGTGATCAACTCAGGGCCTTGGGCATCGACCTGATCGAAGGCTTCGGCGCCGACCAGATGGCATTGAAGCCCGACATGTATGTGATCGGCAACGTGGTCAGCCGCGTCCGACTGGCCGATGGCACACCCAAGTTTCCCTTGATGGAAGCCATCCTGGAAGCTGGCGCCCCCTACACCAGTGGTCCGCAATGGCTGGCCGAACACGTGCTGCAAGACAAGCATGTGCTGGCCGTGGCGGGCACACACGGCAAAACCACCACCACCTCCATGCTCACCTGGGTGCTGGAGCAAGCGGGCCTGCAGCCTGGATTTCTGGTCGGCGGTGTGCCGTTGAACTTCGGCGTTTCAGCACGGCTGGGCGACGGAAAGTATTTCGTCATCGAAGCCGACGAATACGACACCGCATTCTTCGACAAGCGCAGCAAATTCGTGCATTACCGTCCGCGGACAGCCATCCTCAACAACCTTGAATTCGACCACGCCGACATCTTTGACGACCTGGCCGCCATCGAGCGCCAGTTTCACCACCTGGTGCGCACCGTGCCCGGCTCGGGTCGCGTGGTCGTCAACGGCCTGGAAGAAAGCCTGACCCGCGTCCTGGCGCAGGGCTGTTGGAGCGAGGTACGCACCTTTGGCAGTGCCGTGAGCGACTTTGTGGCGCAAGGCGAGCCTTCGCAATTCGAGGTCCTGCAAGCCGGAAAGCCGGTTGCCGAAGTGCAATGGGCCATTGGAGGCGTGCACAACCAGCTCAACGCCCTGGCAACCCTCGCCGCCGCTGAGCATGTGGGCGTGAACCCCTCCGTGGCGGCAAAAGCCCTGACCTCGTTTGAAAACGTCAAACGCCGGATGGAAGTGCGTGGCGCCGTGAACGGCATCACCGTCTACGACGACTTTGCCCACCACCCCACCGCCATCCGCACCACCGTCAACGGCCTGCGTCGCCAAGTCGGTGGCGCACGCATCCTGGCCATCTTCGAGCCACGCAGCAACACCATGAAGCTGGGCACCATGAAGGCCCAGTTGCCCTGGAGCCTGGAAGAGACCGACCTGTCGTTCTGCCATTCCGGCGGCCTGGGCTGGGACGCTGCAGCGGCACTGGCCCCGATGGGCACGCGCGCGCAAGTGGCCGACACAATTGACGGCGTGATTGCCCAGGTGCTGTCCCAGGCGCGCCCCGGTGACCACCTGCTGTGCATGAGCAACGGTGGCTTTGGCGGCATCCATGCCAAGCTGCTGCGGGCCCTGCAACCGGCCTGAGTCGGATGCTCCAAAACAGCGCACATCACCGGCGCATCGGCATTGGCCTGGTCACCCTGACCACGCTGTGTTTTGCCTTGTTGGACACTGCCGCCAAATGGCTGGCGCTCAGCCTGCCCGTGCTGCAGGTGGTGTGGCTTCGATTTCTGACACATTCCTTGTTTTCGCTGGCCATCTTTTCCCCCTCGATGGGGCTGGACCTGGTGCGCTGGCGCAATCCCTGCATGCAGTTGCTGCGCGGCGTCATGCTGGCCGTCATGACGGGCATGAATTTCTGGGCACTGCAATACCTGCAGCTCGCTGAGACCAGCGCCATGCAGTTTTCCGTGCCGATCCTGATCGCCGTGCTCTCCGCCTGGTGGTTGGGTGAACACCTGGATGCGCGCCGTTGGATCGCGATCGCCATGGGCTTTGCCGGGGTGCTGATCATCATCCGCCCAGGCAGCCACGCCTTCCACCCGGCCATCCTGCTGTCTTTGGGCAATGCCATCCTGTACGCCCTGTTCAACCTGCTCACCCGCCACCTGGCCAGCAGCGAACACCCGGCCACCATGCAATTGGCCTCGGCCATGGTGTCCACCGCCGTGCTCACGCCTTTCGCGCTGTGGACATGGGAAACCCCGAACAGCGGCTGGCAGTGGCTGATGCTGGCCACAGCAGGCCTGAGTGGGGGTGCGGGCCACTACTTTGCAGCACAGGCGCACCGTTTTGCCTCGGCCGCGGTGCTCGGGCCTTTTCTTTACCAGCAGATCCTGTACATGACGCTGGGGGGCTGGCTGGTCTTCGACCAGGTGCCCGACCATGCCGTGCTGCTCGGCGCTGGCGTGGTGGTGGCCAGCGGTCTGTACCTGCTGTGGCGCGAGTTTCAGGTCGCACCACCCGCTTCGGCTTAGCGCCGTCTCAGCGACTGCGGCGCGTCTTCACCGCATCCGACAGGATCTGCAGCACCTCCTCGCTGTCGTCCCAGCCAATGCACGCGTCGGTGATGCTTTTGCCGTATTCCAGCGCATTCACATCGTCCTTGCCTGGCGAGAATTTCTGCGCACCTTCGTGCAGATGGCTCTCGACCATCACGCCAAAAACTTGACGCGAGCCACCTGAGAGCTGGCCGGCGATGTCTTTGGCCACCTCAACCTGTTTCTTGTGCTGCTTAGAACTGTTGGCGTGGCTGAAGTCCACCATCAGCGTGGCAGGCAGCTTCGAAGCTTCGAGTTCCTTGCAGGCAGCAGCCACACTCTCGGCATCGTAGTTGGGCGCTTTGCCACCACGCAGGATCACGTGGCAATCCTTGTTGCCCTGGGTCTGCACGATGGCGACCTGACCGTTCTTGTGCACCGACAGGAAATGGTGGCCACGCGCAGCCGCCTGGATGGCGTCGGTCGCGATCTTGATGTTGCCATCGGTGCCATTCTTGAAGCCGATGGGCGCCGAAATGCCCGAGGCCAGTTCGCGGTGCACCTGGCTCTCGGTGGTGCGCGCACCAATGGCGCCCCAGCTGATCAGGTCACCGATGTACTGCGGTGAAATCACGTCCAGGAACTCGCTGGCCGCGGGCAGACCCGCGCGGTTGATTTCGATGAGCAGCTGACGCGCGATGCGCAGACCCTCATCAATCCGATAGCTCTCGTCCAGGTAGGGATCGTTGATCAAACCCTTCCAGCCAACAGTGGTGCGCGGCTTTTCGAAGTAAACCCGCATCACGATTTCGAGCGTGTCGGCGTACTTGTCACGCAAGGGTTTGAGGCGACGGGCATATTCCAACGCAGCCGCGGGGTCGTGGATCGAACAGGGGCCGATGATGACAAGCAGGCGGTCGTCTTGCCCATGCAAGATGTGGTGGATGGTCTTGCGGGTCTGGGCAATGAGCTTTTCCACCGCCGTGCCTGCGATGGGGAAAAAGCGCATCAGGTGCTCAGGGGGCGGCAGCACCGTGATGTCTTTGATGCGTTCGTCGTCGGTCTTGCCGGTTCGGTCTGCTGGGTGCTGTTGCCAGGTATCCAGATTGGCTTTGGCGTTCATCGAAGGCTCCTAGTGCTTGAAATGATGGTTTGAAACAGGTGAAAAAAAACCGCCGGGCTTTGGGGCTCCGGCGGTTGGGCATGAGGTGTTCGGGTGCTTACGCGCTCGCCTCTCGTCCGCCGGGGACTGAGAACCAAAAATAAAAAAAATAAAAGGCGAAGCGCGAAGACATGGGGATCAATGTATCACAGGTTTCTGACAAGGCTTGTCAGGCCGTCCCGCCAACCGTCAAGCCATCGATCCGCAACGTCGGTTGACCCACGCCCACCGGCACGCTCTGGCCTTCCTTGCCACAGGTACCCACACCCGAATCCAGACGCATGTCGTTGCCGATCATTGAAATCTTTTTGAGCGATTCCGGCCCGCTGCCGATCAGCGTGGCCCCCTTGACCGGGTAGAGGATCCTGCCGTTCTCGACCCAATAAGCCTCGCTCGCCGAGAACACGAATTTGCCGCTGGTGATGTCCACCTGGCCACCACCGAAATTGGTCGCGTACAGGCCCTTCTTGATGCTGGCCACGATCTCCTGCGGATCCTTGTCACCGCCCAGCATGTAGG
>JACCDQ010760886.1_pt1 | contig 11548 bp, 11 predicted proteins | sample 7446031 | NCBI WGS metagenome assembly JACCDQ01 (sample SAMN15323442, study PRJNA562643) | freshwater metagenome | isolation source: river surface water | place: USA:Blue River Watershed | collected 2017-08-17
AATTAAGCCTAAAAATACATTGGTCAAAAAATAAGGGAAAATCGGTGAAAGCCTTAAACTTAGTAAAGTCGTAAAACTATAATCCGACATAAATTGATCGATGGCCTTAAACTTCTCAGCATATTTGTTTCTAAAAAATTCGCTGAAAAAATATTGAACTAACAATATGGCTAAAACTGCGCCTACTGATGCTGAAAAAAGTGAAATCAGTGTACCTATCAATCCTCCAAATAAATAACCACTTAATAGAGTTAAAATGGTAGCAACCGGAAGAGATAGCGCGACTGTTAATATATAAATCAGAATAAAAATTGTTTTAAAAAACAGTGAGTATTTTGTATTTAATTCGATTATTTGATTTAAATGCGCTTTTACAATTTCTAATGTAATGAAGCTTTTACTTAAAAAAATTAAAACAATTAATATTCCTAAAACAAATATGAAATGCTTTTTCTTCAGATTCAAATTTATTTTTACCCAATAAAAGTATTGATTTCATCAATCGTAGTATTAAATTCCATTGAATTCTTTTTTAAAGTTTTCGAATTGTGAGATGTGTCTTGGGCAATCTTAGCATTTTCATTATTAGCTTGCTCAATCTGAGTTAGCGCAATAGTCATTTGCTCAATTCCAGTGGTCTGCTCTTTAGAAGCCGTTTCAACACTCGAAAGTAGATTTTTAACTTCGTGAGACTTATCTTGGATTTTTTTAATTATCTCAACATTTTGCTCTAAAAATCTTTCAATTTTACTCATCTGTATTTTGGTTCTCTCAATTTCATTAGTAATGGTATTGACCACTTCTGAAGTTGCTCCTTTAATTTTCTCAGACGAATCTTGAATCATGGTATTGATACTTTTAGAAGCCTCTCCACTAACTGCTGCAAGCTTTCCAACTTCTTCTGCAACAACCGCGAAACCTTTGCCATTTTCTCCGGCACGTGAAGCTTCAACAGAAGCATTAAATGAAAGTAGTTTGGTTTGAAAAACAATATCGTCAATAACTTTGGTTTTCCCTTTTAATTCATCAAAGATTGAATACACTGATTCTAATTTTCTGGCATTCATTTCTGTACTATGAACAATGCCTTGATTAATTTCTGAAAGTTTATTAATTTCAAAATTTAATTCATTGATAATTCTTGAAGTCTCATTGGCCATATTCATCTGTAATTGAGCTTCACTAGAAGCACTGTAAACCAATTCTTGATTTCTTTTCGCCATCTGAGTGATTTCTTCACTTGTTGAAGCGATCTCTTGAATAGAAGCCGCTTGTTCATGAACACTTTGACTTAATTTTTCACTCAAAGAAAGATTTTCTTGTGAGGACTTATGAACTACATCTGAGCTACTTTTTAAATTGGTTAAACCTGAACTTAAAGTCGCTTTAATTTTCTTTAGATTAAAATAAACAAAAATTAATGAAATTAACAAAACGATGCCAGAAATAATTTTTAAAATTAATTCTGCTCGATCAATCATGTATGAAATTTTATAAAATTGCGCTTCAATCGGTGCTGTCACGGCATTATTGATTTTTTCAAGCTCGTTGGTCATCTTTTCTGCTGTCGGATCAAATTTCTCCATGAATTTATTTCCTTCAGTCGGTCCAAATTTAACATAGGTTGTGGCCATTTCTTTTCCTAACTTATAATAGTCTTCAAAAACGGTATCAAGGACATTGATTTGCTCTTGAAGTTTCGGATTGTCTTTGGTTATTTCGCGGAAAAATTTAGATTTTTCTCTATAAGTTTTCGCCCAATTTTCTGCTTCAGGAAAACCATCATCAAAACCTTCGGCGCCTCTGGTTGCGGAAACATCCGTTAGCCATTGCTGAACTTGAATAACGGCAATCTTCATTTCTGAAGCGACTAAAATTTGCTTTATAACATTGGATTTTAAATAATCCGTACGGTCTGATACGCGATCAAAATTATAAATTGAAAACAAACTAAGAATAAAAGTTGAAATAATTAAAAAAGAAGAAACCAGATAAATTCTTTTAGATACGGTAATGTCGTTCATAGATTTTCCTTAATAGTTTTTGAATATAAGATTCTTATATTTTAAAATATTTTGGAAAAAAATAAAGTCCTTTATACTTGAGTTAAAAAACAACTATTAGCCAAATAAATCTCTAGATAAATCGAAAAGCTTCTTACCCGCCAAAAAGTTTTTAACAAAGTTTTTATTTTCCGGTTTATACCAAAAAAAGAATGTCCTTTGTTTGGTTTTTTCATCAAGTGAGATTGCGGCATAGACTTTTTTGCCGGTATAAGGGTGATAACCAGAGTAATAGACTTCTGTGGCCAGGGTCATCGGAGTCGGAGTAAAGTCTTGAACTTGCTCTAGTCGATAGCCCAATTTTTTAGTTTTAGCGGCAAGAGCTGCCATATCTTCGGGATTGCAACCTGGGTGACTTGAAATAAAGTAAGGGATGATTTCTTGATTTAAGCCTTTTTTTATACTTATTTCTTCGAATTTTTTCTTAAACATTTCAAAGTATTTAAAACGCGGCTTTCTCATCATATCTAAAACATGATCTTCAGTATGTTCAGGGGCCACTTTTAGCCTTCCTGAAACATGATGACTAATAAGTTCTTCGACATATAATTGATCTTCTTTTTTATGTTTGGAATTTTCATCAAACATTAAATCATAGCGAAGACCAGAACTCACAAAAGCTTTTTTTACATTTGGGTGTTTTCTTACGGTCTGATATAAATCGATCATCGCTTTAGGATTAGTATCTAAATTTGAACAAATTTTAGGAAACACACAACTAGGAGCTGCACATCGATCACAGATGGCCTGATCGTAACCTTTCATCGCGTACATATTGGCCGAGGGACCACCGACATCAGATAAAATTCCCTTGAAGTCATGCATTGAGGCGATTTGATCTATTTCTTTTAAAACAGATTCTTTAGAACGACTGGCAACCAATTTTCCTTGATGGGCCGAAATGGTACAAAAACTACAGCCACCAAAGCACCCGCGGTGGGTATTTACTGAAAATTTGATCATCTCATAAGCTGAAATTGGTCCTCGCGATTTATATTTAGGATGCGGGTATCTGGTATAAGGCAAATCAAAAGAGCGATCAATTTCTTTTTCACTCATGGTTGGAAAAGGAGGATTGATCACTAAAAAATTTTCACCAACTTCTTGAATCAAGCGATTGGCGAACTGACGATTGGACTCAATTTCCACTCTTCTAAAATTTCTGGCATATTTTAATTTGTCAGTTAAGCAAATTTCATGTGAAGTAAGCTCGAAGTCTTTCCACTCCGTTTTCTCTGGACGTAATTCACTTAAATATGCCGTCTGTGAAATATTTTTTAGATCAAGAATATTTTCACCATTTTTGACCCTTTTTAAAATTTCACGCAGCGGCTCTTCCCCCATCCCATAAACTAATAGATCAGCCCCCGACCAAGTTAAAATGTTTGGCTTAAGCGAATCACTCCAAAAATCATAATGAGTCACTCGACGTAGACTCGCTTCAATTCCACCGATCACTACCGGGGTATCAGGAAATAATTTTTTTAAAATTTTAGTGTATTCTACGCTGGCATAATCTGGTCTGAAATCAGGACTTCCACCAGGAGTATAAGCATCATCACTTCTAAGTCTTTTTCCTGCGGTATATTTATTAACCATGGAATCCATGTTTCCAGCAGTCACTCCAAAAAAATATTTAGGCTTTCCAAATTTTTTAAAATCGCGAAGATCATCACGCCAATTTGGTTGAGCGATGATTCCTATTTTAAATCCAAATGATTCTATAATCCGTCCAATTACCGCTGCTCCAAAAGCCGGATGATCGACGTAAGCATCGCCGGTCACTAAAATGATGTCTAATTCATTCCACCCTCTTTTTTCAGCTTCTTTAGCCGTTAAGGGAAGCCATGCCGTAAGTGGCAACTTGTCGGGATGTAGAGTAGCATTGATGGTTTTTGTCGATTGATTCATAAAAAAAGCTTCTTCTCATATCTTAGATAAAAGAAGAAGCCTTTAGAGGGCGACTCTTACTTTTTTACAGGGGGCCTTTTACTTAGACTTCGTCACTTAAACATTCCTTTTCATAACTTCTGGTATAGTTGTCTTTTAAGTAACGATTCACTTTGTGAACAGGAATGTACTGCTCAACTTCATCTTTGACAAAAAGCTTCGATGCCATTCCTAAATTTTTAGCCGCATCGACTTCTTTTTGACTTTCACCGATGAAAGCTGATGGGCAGCCGTTTGCCTTATTAATCGCCTTTACAAACATGACCGCATTAGGTTTCAGTTCAGTATTTTTTAATGGAAGAATAATTTCATCAAAAGCTTCCCAATCAAATGGACGAGACTCATCCCAACCATCATGAATCACTTTCTTTAAAGTTAAAAGCTTTTCATCATAATCCATTCCCCAAGTCTCAGGAATATTAGTGATCATTCCAATTTTATAACCTTGTCTTTTTAAATCCTCGATATACTCTCTCGCACCATTAAAATAGTGCAGATGTTTCATATCTTGAGTTGAGATAACCGTATCTCCTAAATCAAAATAAATCCAAGGCGCTTTATCTTGAACATTTTTAGTTTGAGCTTTAACAAAAAATGGACATAAAGTGAGCACCATTCCTAAAAAAACCTTTTTCATCTTCTTTACCTTTGTCATGTCGCCATTCCTCCCTGAAATGAATTATTTCTTTCTATCTATAGTTATTATCGTCCTATCGAAGGCACACGATATTGAGATAAATCAGTTTTTCAGAAGATTTTGGTGACAAAAAAAAGGCTCTTTTATTATAATTGACCATATGAGAAAAATTATACTTACGCTTTTTTGTCTACTTTCGTTTCAGACCAATGCCTTTGGGCTTAAAACATTTGAAACAGATTTATGCACGATGTTTGTTGAAGGCCCCACCGATAGCCCTAATTTATGGGCCGATTGTTGCATCATTCACGATTTAAAGTATTGGTATGGAGGCGAAGAAAAAAGACAAGAAATTGCCGATAAAAAACTCTATGAATGCGTGCTAAAAAAGAAAGACGAGTTTTGGGCCAAGCTAATTTATAATGGGGTTAGACTCGGCCACATGTCTCCCATAAAGCACAAGTACCAATGGGGCTGGGGTTGGGTCAGTCGAACTCAAAAATCGCCCTTAACTGATCCAGAGATAAAATATATCCGTGAAGAATTATTAAAATTAAATCAAAACCCTGATTTAATTAAGGCGACAATTCAAGAATCATTTGAATAATTTACATGCTTTAGCCTAATTATTTAAAAGCCTGCTAAGATTTTTAGCATGAAAAATATTCTTTTAAGCTTATTTATAATGATCAGCCTAGTCGGCTGTAAAATTGAAAATCAAAAAAACCTTGAATTAAAAAAATCTCAAGTGTTTGGTGGTAAAGAAATTTCCGAAAATCTTAGTTTAAAACAGCATATCGTCGGTGTTGAAAACTTTAAAACTGGTGGTGTCTGTACCGGTACGATCATTAAAAAAAATATCATCTTAACCGCCGCTCATTGCGTTCCTAAAAATGCGAATGCTGGTGAAATCAAAATTATCTTCGATCATGATTTTTACACCAGCGAAAAAAATAAAATTGCTGCAGAAAAAATAATCATTCATGAAAATTATCAACTCGATAAAACAATCGTTAATGATGTTGCTTTAATCAAAATGAAAAAAGATATTCCAGAAAATTATGCTGAACTAAATATTGAAAGAGTTCAATCCATCCAGCCAAGTGAAGTAAAAAATGTGACCGTTTCAGGATTTGGTTTTAGTCGCGTAGAATTTCCAAGATGGGGATTGGGTACTTTGCGTTTTACCGATGTACCTATTTTAATTTATGTCGATTACTCTCCCCTCGTTCTACTTGACCAAACCAAAGGGAGCGGTATTTGCCAAGGTGATTCCGGTGGTGGAGCTTTTGTACAAATGAATGAAGAATGGATTCAAATCGGAGTTACAAGTTTTGTAAATACCAAAGAGAATAATCCTAAAAAAGCAGACTGCAAAAGAACTTCTGGGTTTTCTTCTACACTCTACTTTTTACCTTGGATTCAAGAAAACATTCTAAAATTTGAATAATTTTATTTTTTTACGTTAACGATACTTTTAAATCCACCAACGATCATTCTTTCCATGTCAACTTTGGTGTTATTCATTAATTTTTCCATGGCTGGGTCTTTGTGCATTAATTTAAAAACTTTATCTCTATGCGACTTTGATTTAAATTCGGCTAAAGCAATTATGGCAACTTCAGAAGTTTTCATTTTTAAAAACTTTGGGAAAAAAAGTTTCTTTGCATTTTCATCATCGGCCACAAAATCACTACTTGATAATGCTCCATGCTTTATTAAAATTTTTCCAATACTCGTGGTATTCTTTTTATAAGCACTCAATGCTTTTTGGGAAATTGGAAATATACAAACATCAAAATATTTAGCCATAAATTCTCCTTGGTTGTTTAATACTATTCCTGCAGAAGATTATTTTGTAAATTGATTTATATCATGCTTTGTTTCAAATTTCTTTGAGATAATTTTTTTGTAAACAAGGAGGATTTTATGGTTGAAGCTAGAAGTCTTATGACTAAAAAAATTATTACTGTGAAACCTGAAATGCCCATTCAGGCCGCTTATGAGGAAATGAAGGAGCATGGCATTCGCCATTTGCCAGTTATTGACCACACTGGAAAATTAGTTGGGATGATTTCTGAAAGAGATCTTTTGCGTGCAAGTCACGTTAGGATGATTAATGAAATCGAACAAGAAATGACTTTTAATCCTCATCAAACCGTAGAAGATTTTATGAGTTGGCCAGTTCAAACCATCAGTGAGAAAACTTCTATTCTCCAAGTCGCGAAAATGATGATAGAGGAAAAAGTTTCGGCTTTTGTTGTTTCTGGTCCGAATGAGTACATTAAAGGCATCTTAACTACCGACGATTTGTTGCAGTACTTAGTGGAGTTGATGCAAACCTCAGAAAACTATGGAAAGATCTCAATAGAAAAAATGTTTTGGCATCATCCCTAGGTCTATGAAAGTACGTGTCAAGTTAATGTTTATTGACTAAAGCCTCGAGGGTATTTAGACTTTTTATAAGTGTATCTACCTCGAGGTCTTATATGAGTTCTAAAGAAAAATTCGCTAATAAAATGGAGTTTCCTCCAGAAATAAATCAGCCAAACGTTTATCCGATGTCTTGGGTTAATGAAACCAAAAAAATGGAAGAAATTTGGCAAGCTTCAAGACGCGAAGTTTGGGATCCACAAAAATTACCTTGGTCAACTTTTGATGTAGAAAAATATACTTGGGAAGAAAGAGAGTGTATCGCTTATTGGTGGACTCTCCTTTCAGTCTTCGATGCTTCGGCACCTCCAGTTTTTGCAGCTGCCTTGATCAAAACTTATGAAGCTCACGAAGAAGATGCGGTGAGGAGATGTTTTTTCTCCGTTACTCAAGACGAACAAAATCATGAGCAAATTTGTGGAATGGCGATCACAAAATTATTAGGCCATACGGATCCGATGACTTACGAACCAAAAACAGAAATGGGTAAGAAAGCTAAAAAGAATGCTCAGTGGTTATATTTTAATGGTTCTAGATATTGGGAAGGATATAAAAATGCTGTTCCTCGATATTCTCTAGCGGTTTTATTTTCATCTTTTCTCATGGGTGAAATTGCCGCTGCGACTATTTTTCATCAAATGGCCGCAGGTTGTACTGAGCTGGTTTTTAAAGAAGCCTTTAAAAACATCGGTCGCGATGAAGGTCGCCACATGGCAATTTGTATGTCTTTAATGGAAAGAGATTATCCTAAAATGGATTTAAAAAATCGCGAAATTATCACTAAACAAATTCGCGCCGGTTATTTATTTTTATCAGCCGTATTATTTGAACCACCAATGGAATTTTGGGATTTACCAAGTGATTTTATCGAAAATCAAAGAGCGATTGAAGCCGTTGCAAGAAAAGCCGGTTTTCATATTCCAGAATATGAAGCTAAAAAACAAAACTGGCGAAATGCTATTTTAAATTTTAAAGGTGTGTTAGATAAATTCAACATTCCATTTCCAGCTATCCCTGAAGTCGATATTTCTGGCCAAGAAATCAGTGATGTTGAAATGGAAGATATTATTCCCGTATTTTAATTCATTTTATATTCAATTTTTTAATGACTCTGTGTGAAAATCCTTAAAGGATAATTTACACAGAGTAAATTTCAATAGTTATTATCCTGGCACCTATTAAATCCCTTGAACGCTTTTTGATGTAAAATACTCTTCATGGAGAAGAGAAAGTGAGCAGAAAAGTGTTTAACAACGAAATCCTAGATAATTGGCTTGAGAAAAAAACAAACGACATTCTTTTAAAAATTGAAAAGGAGCCATTAAATTCTGAAGAAATGATTTTGTTAAGTCTAAAAGCACAGACGAATCATTTTCATCATATGGATGATGAATTTCGTAGAGAATTTAAATCCATCAAAGAACAATTCAAAGAGGTTAATCAGCAATTCAAAGAGATCGATCAGCGATTCAAAGAGGTTAATCAGCGATTTGAAAAAATTGATCAGCGATTTGAAAAACTTGAAGAGAAATTCGACAAAAAATTTGATCGCTTTTCTCAAATCATGATGTGGGGATTTGGCACCATGATCGCCTGCTTTATGGGTGTCTTTATCGAACTACTCAAAAAATAGTTATTTTAATGAACTTAAGTAAAGCCATAAAGACTCACTTTCAATTTCATTAAATTCTTTTAACAACCAAATTGGCATTGGTGCTCGTGAAACTTCTTTTGTTGTAGGACTAATTCCAGTTTTTAAATATTGAGAGAATACTTCTTTTGTCCAAACAGGGTTAGCGCCTAATCGGATATTTTTAGCCTCTGGCCATGATGGATCACCACCTGGAATTTTTCCACCAATAAACTTATCACCATGACAGCCAATACAAGAATTAGAAAGATACTGACCAAATTCAAAAGAAACTTTTTCTTCAGGCTTCGAAGCAAAATCTTGATTTAAATCAATTACATCTGCTGGGAACATAACTGGCATTTTTCCAAACACTGAAAGCATTTTAGCAATTGGCCCAAAAGAATTTGCATGCCTTGTATCTGAGACTGGAGCACTTGAACGAATATATTTTACTAGAGCTGCAATATCAGACTTACTTAATGCTACATAATCAAAAGATGGCATAAAATTTAATGAACGATTAGTTTTATGAACCCCATAACGAATCGCCCTAGCAATTTCGTTATCTGACCAACTTTTTAGTTTATCTGCCGTCAAATTTGCACCGTATATTTTTCCCATGGCGCCATTGTCCATAACCATTTTTCCAGACAAATCTGTTCCATGGCAATCAATACATCCTGATCTAACCGTATAAATTCTTTTTCCGAGTTCTAAATCGGCGGTTTTCATCTCTTCAGTCATATCAAAATTAATCACCGAATAGTTTTTTGCAGACTTTACTTCAAAGGCAATAAAGATTGCTGCAACAGCTGAAATTATAAAAATGAATAACGCGATTAAGACTTTTTTAAACATATTTTTTCCTTAAGTTTTAAAAGAGCGATTTTGGCACCTAAACAAAATTTTGTCACGTTCATTTTCGGATAAGATTTTACTACTTAAATTTTCTTTATTATTATGCAAACATGAAAAAAATTATTTTATCCCCAAGTATGACCCAAATTGAAATTGAAGACCATGATACTGTTTTAACCGGACTGGAAAAACATGGTTTTGTTATGCCTAATAACTGCCGGGCCGGCGCCTGTGGCGAATGCAAAGTAAAAGTAATAGATGGAACATATGACCAGGGTTTTATTTTAGATATGGCCTTGTCAGCGGAAGATCGCGCCCAAGGTAAGGGACTTATGTGCATGGCAAAGGTGACTAGTGAATCTTTGACCATTGATTTTCAAAAAGATAATACTCTTTCAAAACTTCCGACGCCAAATGAATCTATTCCTTTTATCGTGACTGAAAAATTATTAGTGACTCCGAGCATTTTAAGATTAAAAATGAAACCTCTTAAAGAAGCTTTAAGATTTTGGCCGGGACAGTATATTAATTTAGGTTCTGAGGCCTTAAATATTCCTTACCGCTCCTATTCGATCGCCAATACTCCAAGCATTGATGGCGAAATCGTTTTATACATCACTAAAAAAAATCAAGGTGTCACTTCAAGTTTTGTTCATGAGAAACTTAATATTGGTGATGAATTATTCGTCCATGGTCCATATGGAACTTTTATCGGGGACCCCAAAACGGAGCTTCCGGTATTATGTATTGCTAACGGCTCAGGCCTTGCACCAATTATGAGCCTTGCCACTGCGGCCTTATTTCGTGGAGGATTTAAATATCCAGCGCACATTTTATTTTCGGCCAGAACAAAGGAAGATCTCTTTGAATTAGGGCATTTTAAATTCTTAGAAAAAAAATATCGAAATTTTAAATTTATTCCAACGCTTACCAGAGAAAAAGTGGAAGGTTTTAAACAAGGTAGAGTCACAACCATTTTATCAGAACTCTATCCGGCCCTTGATTACTATTCTATCTACATTGCTGGATCAACTGATTTTGTTAATGATGTATCTGAACTTTGTTTAAAATTAGGGGCAAAGTCAGAAAATATACATCTGGAAAAATTTTAATTAGCGACATTTTAAAAGTGTCCAGGCCCTCGAGCGGCTTAACCAATTTTTAAAATCATATTGATAAAGAAAACGTGGATAGGTGGAATAAATCGTTTCACACTCTTTGGTTTTTAAAAAAGCTTCTGCTTCTAGCGGGCGATGAAAAAATAAAAATTTATCAGCTCCATCAAAAACTATATCACTAGGCTTTGGTTCAATTTTTACGACTAAATTTTTTGGTATATAGAAATTTAAGGGTAGATCAAGCATTCGATAGGGACTACTTTCGATCGCGATGATTTCTTTAATTTCGGGATGAGAAAACATAAATTCATAAAATTTATGACTACTGTTGGCCGGTCGAAAAATCACTATCGCTAACAAAAATATATTTAAACCATAATTAAATTTTAAAAACTTATTAAATGTGAAGTTTAAATCGAAATAGACTTTGGTTAGGGCAAGACTGGCAAAAGGAATGAGAGGAAATATATAGCGGAGTTCTTTATGCGAAATGGAAGTATGTAATAACCATAGTGGCAATGTAATAAAAGTTATGAGGTTTTTAGGATGTTTGATCCAAACATAAATAAGCGATAAAACATACAAAATACCAAGCGGTGGCACTCCTTTTAACATTGAATCCGTTAAATAAAAGTACCAAGGTAAATGATTGCCATTTCTTTGAAGCACGCCTTTAAAGACGTTGGCATTCACATAATTCCAAGGGACAAAAGTCCAAGTTCCATATCCTAAAAAATCCTGCCAAACTCCAAATAAAATTCCCCAAATGATTCCAAAAGTAAAAAAGATAAATGATTTGGGAAAACGCTCTATCTCTTTGCGATAAAATATAAGCACCCAAAACCAAAAACCGGCT
>JACCDQ011015738.1_pt1 | contig 11547 bp, 23 predicted proteins | sample 7446031 | NCBI WGS metagenome assembly JACCDQ01 (sample SAMN15323442, study PRJNA562643) | freshwater metagenome | isolation source: river surface water | place: USA:Blue River Watershed | collected 2017-08-17
GATCAGTGGAGCGATCGTCGACGACGTAGATGTCGGAGCGGGCGCAGTCGGCCGCCACCAGCGCATCGATGGTGCCCTTGAGAACGGGCTCCTCGTTGTACGCGGGAATCAGAACAGCGATCTTGGGGTCATTTGGCATAGGTGCATTCTACACCACCTGCACCAAATGTACATCACCCGGCTGAACTGTTACACTTATTGGCAGACCCGTTCAAAGATCAGCTTTGTGAACTGCTGCCACGCCTTTGTCGGCGCCTCGACGTCGAAGAGCACGAACGTGCCACGGAACTTGTCAGCATTCGCCTTGTGCGGCCGGTCGTCGAGCAGAAAGTCAGCCTCGGTGCCCATCAGGTGCTTGTCGTGCGTCAGAATGACGCGATCCTGCAGCCAAGGGAAGTGCTTCCCGTACCACAGCACCTTCTCGGTGTAGGCGTACGGCGCACCGGTAGGCGTCTTCGTTAGCACCCAGACACGAATCTCACCATCATCGTCGAGCGCCTTGAGCGCCGCGATTGAGACCGCGGCTCCAGGCGTGCGATCCAGCCAGAGGTAGACCCCTGGCACGAGCTTGAAGTCGTCGGTGTGCATGCCCGACTCCTTCAACGCCTTATCGAAGTCAGCGATCGGACCGTCGCTGTCCAGATAGACGTTGATGGGGGCTGGAGTCGGGGTTGCCATCAGGCCTCCGCGTCGGCCTGCTTCGGCTTCTTGGAGCCCTTCACGAAGGTCGTGTAGCTGCCCAGCTGCCACCAGGCCTTGCGCTTCTCGTGCTTCGGCGTCGTCTTCGCCGGGCCCTTGCCGCCGTTCTTGTGCAGCGCCGTGATTTCGCGGGCCTTCGCCAGGACCTTGGCATTCTTGCTGTTACGTGACATTTGATCTCCGTGTTGATCGATTGAACAGATTCATTCTAACGTGGCTGAACGCCTTGGCACGTTCAGATCGGGATGTCGAGCGCCTGGGCAATCGCGTCGATGCGACCCTGCTCGATGGCTGCACCGAGCGCCTTGCCCTCCAGATGAGGATACAACGACGCGGTGATGTCCTTCGCGATACGCCGGCCGTGTATCAATTTTCTTGAGGACAGCGGTGTGCGGAACCCGGCGCTTTCGGTGACCATGGCGCACAGCACCAGGTCATTGAAGGTCTGCCCTTCGCTGAAGCCGCGAGCCCGCTTGATCATCAACAGCAGCTCAGTCGCGCTCGCCGGCACCAGGTTCAAAGCGCGAAAATTGCCGGCGCAATCCTTCGCGCGGTTATTTGCGCCTGGCAAATTTCCGCCGCGTGACAGCAGCCCCATCGCCACGAACAACCGATGCGGCTGGTCCACATCACGCAGATGCACGACCAGCTGAAGCTGCATAGGGCTCAATTGCGGACCAAAGATTTCGGCCAGCACCTTGCAGTGCTCCAGCGCACCCAGCTCGCTCAGCAGTTCCATGAACCGGGTCGGTGCGACTTCACTGAAGCCCTTCTCCAGCTCAGCCCAGATTCGCTCGATGGACAGTGAGTTCAGCTCGCCCGATTTGCACAGGGCACGGCACAGCTCAATGGTGTCAGGGGCCACGGTGAAGTGCTCGTACCGGGCACCGAATCGCGCCAGCCGCAGGACCCGCAACGGATCCTCGGAGAACGCGGCGGTCGTGTGCCGCAGTACGTGGTTGTGCAGGTCACGCCGACCATTGAACGGGTCGATCAGCTCGTTCGTCTCAATGTCCATCGCCATCGAGTTGATCGTCAGGTCGCGACGACTCAGGTCGTCTTCCAGCGTCACGCCAGCCGTGTCCACAGTGAAGCCACCGTAGCCAGTGCCCGTCTTGCGCTCGATCCGAGCCAGCGCGTACTCGTCGCCGGTTTCGGGGTGCAGGAACACTGGGAAGTCGGCACCAACCTGCTGATAGCCCTTGGCCAGCAGGTCCTCGGCGCAGCCGTCGACGATCACGTAGTCGAAGTCCTTCGGAGTCCGACCCAACAGCGTGTCACGAACAGCACCACCAACCAGGTACGTCTTCACAGGAGTTCCTTCAGCTGCTTGCAGCAGCTAGCGCACAGTCGGAAGGTCAAGTTCCGCAGTTCCACCTCGGTCACGGTCTCACGGCCTTGGGAGATGTTGTAGCGAGGGGCCTTGCAGGCGTTGCATGAGCCGAAATTCATGCGATCACGACCATGCGAGACCCGCAGCGACTCGTTGAACGAGATGCCTTCGCCGTCAGGCTTGGGGGTTGGCGCGTTTTTCATGGGGACCGAGGTTCTTGGCGATGGGCAGCAGGTCTCGTGACTCCACGAGCTTGGCGCCGGCCGCGATGGCGGTCGGATGCTGCTCGCTCGTGATGTCGTAGTGCCAGCCCGATTTCGCCTTGTGGAAGAAGTGCGGCTTCACCCCGATCTGAGCAGCAAAAGCATGCAGCTCCTCCAGGGTGTCAGCCACCATGTGCGCGTACTTCTTGCGCCCATTGGGCTTCATGAAGACCGGCGCATCGACGTAGATCATGCCGCTTCCAGCGCTTCGTACTTCGGGGCGACGCGTTCGAAGTCAGCGTCGGTGTTGCCGATGCCGCGACGACGATCGCTGGCCTTGGTCTGGATGAGCTGGATGATGTACTTCAGGCGATCGTAGTCGCTGTCGAACGGGCCGTACACGTGCGCTTCGGGTTCGTTCCAGTCAGCTGCTTCCGAGCGGAAGAACAGCCCTGGCTGACCGTCGTGCTCGGACATCAGCGGGTACATGAGCTGACAGGCTTCCCACCAGGCGCCGGAGTTCGCACCGTACGAGGACTTCGAGGAAGCGCGCTTCAGGGTCTCGACGAACTTCTGGTCACGCAGCTCAGTGAGCTGCTTGCGCAGCCCAGCGAGCTGGGATTCCCTGAACGGCGAGTTTCCGGCCTCGATGGCCTTGAGACGTTCCACGAGCGTGGCGATGGTCACTGTGCTTTTCATGGGGACTCCAGGGTTGATGGAACCATTATAGCACAGAACCCGAGGACTTGGTTGACCGTTACACAGTCACCAGCGCGCCAGCCGTCACAGCACCCTTGAGCTGCAGCTTCACGAACTGCACGCCCGGATTCTGCCGTGCCATGAGCTCGAGCACCTTGTCGGCATCATGATCGGCGACGATCGGCTTCGAGCCCGGGTTGAACTCGAGCGTGCCGCCGTTGACGCGGGCGATCAGGAAGCCGCGGCCCTTGATCGCGGCCTGCAGATCGGCATGCACAGAGGTGATGGTCAGCTGCTTGCCCGCCTGACGAGCAGTGGCGGTTGCGGCCGGCGCTTGAACGGCGGTGGCAACCGGATTTGCCTTGCCGCCGAACGGCCACGAGGCAGCTGCGACCGGCGTCTGCACAGCCGGGGTTTTGTTCCGCAGCGCATCGGTCAACGCTTTGCGCTGCACATTGCTGGTGTCGAAGTCCCAGTCACGATGCAGCTTGGCGCGCGAACGCAGTCGCTGCAGATTCACGCTGATACCAGCGAGCGTCACGTAGTGGCCGGAGCCGTTCCGCGAGCCCATCATCTTCACACCGTGCGCGTGCATGGCGGTGGAGATGACGTCGCCGTCGGCGTTCATGAAGTACTTGCCCCAAGTCGCGTCGAGCTTGGAGAGCGGGAAGACGTGTTGACCATTCAGTTCCATGGTGTTTCCTCGTGTGAAAGTACTGTCATTGTACTTCGACGGGTTCACCACTGCATAAGGCGTCGCGGGTCGATTTGCAGCACCACTGAGTGCTGCATGGCCAGGCTCTGGTCACCCCAGTCCCAGCACTGCGTGTCGATGTCATGCGCACGCAGCAGTGCGTTCAGTGAGATCTTGAAGTTCTGATCGGTGCTCACATCGCCGAACTGTGCCGAATCGTACCCGTCCAGCATGACCAGCGCGATGGCTTCGGGGTAGTCGCTGTCGTAGACCTCATAGACCTCAACGGCGACATCATGCACACGGTAGAACTGGGCAGTATCGCACTGACCGTACTGACCGCAGCCGTCGATTCCGAAGCACGCAATGGTCTTGCCATTCAGCGCACGGGTCAACAGGATTTGGCAGTCGTCTTGGATGGCTTCGAGGATTTGGTTCATATGAGCTTTGGTTGAGTGATTGGTCAGGTGAGATGCCAATTCTACTTTCGGAGAGTTGGCTGGAACACTGGAAGTTGGTTACTTCGTTACTTCGACGGCCCACTCAGCCGTCTCAACGTTCAGGTCCGCTGACACGATCCGATGACCGGGCGCCAGCTTGGCGACCTGAGCTCGAATCCATGCACGTTCATCTGGCTGCATACCGAGGGTATGCCCCAACAGGAGGTGATCAGCAATCACCTCCTCCTGGTCTGGGGAGACAGGGAACGTGATGATCATGTCAGAGGTTGAACATCATCGCTTCGATCTTCTTCAGATCGGACGCGGCAGCAGCCAGGGCAGTCTGTTGCGACTTCACCGGCTTGACACCACCATCGCCGAAGCCCAGGGCCAGCTTCTCGAGCTTGATGATCGCTTGCTGGATCTTGTTCATCTGGACGTTGAATTGATCGTCGACTGATGCTTCGTTGAGGAGCTTCATGGGGTGTTCCTTAGTTGGAGATCGTCCTTATTTACGACGAACGGTTCCACCTCGCGCACCTGATACGGCGTCGCCTGACGGAACTTCCATGTCCCAAGTTCCACACAGGTGAGAGACTTGTACGCCTTCGGGTGCGATTCACAGGCGCCGTACGCGCCCGTGTCGATGTTCGTCTGCCCAAGAATGGTCATCGGCCTGGTCACAATCGTGTGGCCACTGATGATGTGACTGAGCTTGTCGTTGAAGCAACCCATTCCCTGAGCAGAGACCTGCCGAAGTACCCGTGGTACGTTGTCGAGCGGCTCCTTACAGAATGGCGCGAAGCGATGTCGACCCCATAGGAAGAAGTCGCCATGTCGCGTTTGGGTCGTGGCAAGATCGAGCACCTTGGCCGGATCTTCGAGGATCTCGTCCGTGATGATTTCATCTGGCGGAAACTCCGCATGCACGATGTGGAATCGTTTCCCATCTTTCATCTTCACGGTGATGAGGTACGGCAGCGCCTCCACCAACGGCAGCAGGTCAAAGAACTCGTAGCTGTCTGGGCTGATTTTCGTTTCACCCCGCTTCAACAGCTGCGCGTCATTGTAGAAGGTGTACCCCCAGAACCCACCGTTCTGCATCCAGAACTGCCCCATGTACCCGTCAGTGAAGGCCTCGAGCATCATGAGCTCGTGGTTCGCAAGCACTGCATGGAACCAGCGCTCCTTCAAGAGCTTGAGGCACTCGAAGGAGGCGGGGCCACGATCCACTAGATCAGCGACTGAAAACATACGATCCTTTTCCGGATCAAAGTCCAGTCCCTCAAGGAGCTTGAGGAAGCACGGCATTGCACCGTGCAGATCACCGATGGCGAAGTCTCTCCCGAGTTCGTTTGGTTCAAAGGTCTTTAGTGGATGTTGCATAGAGCCCAGTCAGGGCGGCCATTGGCCGCCCGTGGTTCATCAGAACTTGAAGACGTTCGCGAAGGCTGCGCGGACAACACGGCCGCTCAAGGAGTGCAGCAGGTCGGCGAAGGCCTTGAAGAACTCAGCGAGCAGGTCACCGAACACCAGGCTCAGTCCGTATGCCGGCCAGAAGAGCGTCCAGGCAGTCAGCCACTGCGTCAGCTTCCACTTGAGCACCTTCGGGGTCATGGTCAGCCCATCTTCGTTCGTGACCGTAACGAAGTCAGCCTTGGAGTTCTGGGTGTCGAAGCGACCAATGCATTGGTTTGCGATGGCCGTCAGGTGCATGGTATACGGTCCTTCGGCGGTCTGGCTGGCACGGAACACTTCGGCGTAGGTCGCCTTCTCCGCCAGCCCAAAGGCCTCGAGCACCGAGGTCAGCGGCTTGTCGCCACCCTGCAGGCGATTCTGCAGGAAGGTCTCCCAGCGCTCGGAGTACTGACGAGCAGCCCGCCAGATGCCGAAGAAGAACTCGAACAGCGCGTACCCGACACCAGCCAAGAGGTAGATGCCGACTGGATACCAGATCGCCTTCGTGAACAGCACGTCCCACAGCACGACACGGTCGTACGCCGGCTTGATCACTTCCTTCGTGGTGGCGTTCACGACGGCTTCGACGTGTGGATTGCCCCAGAGCACGTAGCTGTCACTGAAGTACCAGCCAACGACGGCGAGGCCGATGAGGGTCACGATCCACTTGGCACCTTCGGATCCACGTCGATCGAAGGCGGTGGCGACGATGAGCGCAACGATGAACACCGCGCAGAAGAGGAGCTCAATGAGCCCAAGTCCAAAGAGGAGCATGAAAGTTCCAAAGTAGTTGAAGACAGGTGAATCGTACCCCCGTGGTGCCTGAATGGCACACGAGCATTGGGACATAGAACATAGCACAAAGGCCTGGAGGGTGCCTCCAGGCCTCACGTCGTGTCGCCGAGGATAGTCAGATCACTCGTCGTCATCGTCCACTTGATTGAGCCGCCAGATCGGAACGGTCTGGTTGTACCACTCCTCAGCGACTGAATCGTAGCACTCAATCTCAATGAGCACGAACCCAGTCACAGCATCATGTTGCCCAGTTGGTCCATTCACATGGACCTCCTCGAACTCCGTTGCCTTGTCCTTGGGGTTCGTCTTGTTGTTCAGAATCCACTTCATTGCGGTTCCTTGTTGGTCCGGCTGGCAGGATTCGAACCTGCGACCTGAGGCATAGGAGGCCCCTGCTCTTCCGCTGAGCTACAGCCGGTCAGTCTGGTGTGTTGCCCTCGTCTGCCTCAATGTACTTCGATTCGGGCAGTGTTGGCGTCTCTGGTTTGGGATCAGGCTTCTTGCCGAAGATCGCGTCCCAGCCTTCGCGGTACTTGTCAGTGCTGGCGCCCGTGGTCAGCTTGTCGCCGGTGATGTCATTGGTGCTCATGGTTTCTCCTTCAAGATGAGCAGCCTATTTACCACAGCGCTGCGCGCTTCACGATGCGAAACGTCAGGTAGAAGAACGACCCGATGATGAGCGCTGCCAGCGGCCATGAGGACGGCACCATCGAGACGCTGAAGTCCTGGGGCGACGGCACGAATGAGGCCCACGAACAGGCGGCGAAGTAGCACCACACGAATGGCATCATGACGGAGCTCGTTGTGGCCGCTCGTACAATGCACAGCGCAGTGAACGGCATGAGCATGAGTGGCGCAAGCCCAACCGTCGCGGCGTTGTACCAGTTGTCGTACGAGGTGATGTGCCCCATCGTTTCCATCTGCCCAGCGGCATTGAACGTTGGGATGATGCTGAACGTCTGTGGGTTGCCACCCAAGAAGAACGCTGCCAGCCAGTGCGCCGCCTCATGGAAGAACGTTCCGGGCAGGGTGACCGCCCAGTACAACATGGTCGGTCCTTGAATACGTGTGAGGTACTGACCAATGAAACAGGTCAGCGTCAGGAACACGAAGAACTTGATGCGAGTCATCGACGGCTCCGGTGATGTCGACGTTTTGGGGTGGCCCGATGCGATTTGCGAGGTTCCGTTGGTTGGGCGAAATTACGGTCACCCAGCTCCTGGCGAAGCTCAGCAAGATCACGCCACCGCTGCTTCACGGACACTGAACCGAGAATCACCACCGTCATCAATTCGTTGCGGATGCGAGTGATGACCACCAGACAACCACCCGAGCTGTTGATGAAGCCCGTCTTGGATAGATGGAACTCCCATCCGGGCTTCGTGAGCAGTGGGTTCGTGCTCTTGCGCACCATCGGTCCAGTGGTCGTTGGTTGAACACTTGTCGCTGCCAAGCCGTTTGCCGAGGTGTACAGATGCCGTGCATACTCCGCCAACGCACGCGCCGTGGTTCGATTCTCTGGGTTCAGACCAGAGGCCTCGATGATGTTGAAGTTCTCTGGTGCCGCGGTCTCTGGTGACGTTCGACCAAGTGCAATCGCAGCCACGTTGTCCGAGGAGACAAGCGCCAGCTCGATCAACGCGGTGCGGGTGTACGACTGCCCCACCTTCAGCGGCGTTGACCGCATTCGCCCATCGCGCAGATCGCTCTGGATGATGGTGATGAGCTCATCGCCCGGCAGTCCTTGGCTTCGCTCAGCAGTCACCAGCTTCGTGATCGACGCGATGGGGCGGGCGTCATCGGCGTGTCGTTCAGCAATGACGCGCCCACTCATGTCGGTGACGATGTACGACTTCGCGGTGACAGTCGCGTGCGCGGTAGTGGCGCACAGGAGCAGCGCCGCGAAGAGGTGTCTCATCACTTCACCTTCGTTGGCTTCAGGCCGGCCTGCGGGTTCTTGCAGATGTGCTCCCAGAACGCGTCGTTCACGTTCCGCTGAACTTCCTTCTCGGATCGTTCACCGTTGTGAGTGCCGTGCGCGTTCACCCAGCTGTCGATGCGAGCCAGGCAGGCCCTGACCGCAGCCTCGTTCATCGTGAGCGTACGATGCAGGTTCATCTCGAACGCGAGGTTCTTCCACGCGTCGAGCTGCTCGACTGGTGTGGCCTTGCGGTACTTGCTCATTCCACCTCCATCAGCGCCAACGTCAGGGCGCAGTCGTCTGCCATGTAGAACCCCTTGCGCAGGACCGTCTCGGCGGCGAGCATGTCGGGGGAGCGCTCGACATGCACGACCATGTGCTCGACGGCGCCCTGCAGGAAAACTTCCTGCAGTTCGTCGAACAGCTCCTGTACGACTGCCTTGTCGGTGACGAACTCGTCACTGCCACTGAGCTGTGCCGCCTCCTTGAAGATGGTGCCGACGATTTGCAGGCCAGGACGTTCAGCGGAGACGAGGATGTTGTAGCGCATGATGGTCTTTCAGTACAGAGTGTCGATCTTGCCCTTGCGCTGGAGGTAGCGCTTCGAGCGTTCTTGCAGAACTCGCGCGTTCTTCTCATCGAGAAGTGGTGACGCGAGGGGGTACTCGACGGAGCAGCCGCTTGGCGTGTTCCGTGCGATGTTCGAGTGCTTGCGGGCCGCTTCAGCGATGCGGCGCTTCCAGGTCTTGACGCCGCCCTCGAGCACGTTCACGACGAGATGCGCGATGAACTTGTCATGCGCTTCGAGGTGCTTGGTGGCGGAGGTCTTGTTGTGCTCAGACATCAGCGTCAACAGGCGACCGAACGTCCTGATGTTGATGGTGTCGTACCTGAGGTGCGCTTCACCGAGCTCGTTCAGCGTTTCACGCTGCGTGGCGAGGACCTTGCTGACCTTGCGGGTCAGGACTGGATCGTTGCGCTGGTTCAACAGCTCCACCAGGTACAGGGCCGCTGGGGCTTCACCGAAGGTGTTGGGATCGAGGGTCATACGATGATGTCACTTGGTTCAGCAATGTGAAGGACCAGACAGGCGTCTGCGTAGTCCTTGAAGGACATGCCGATATCGGCATCGACGCAGATCAACGGTTGGAAGCCTCTGAAGTCCGCGCCGTCATCGAGGATCACGTACGCGTCTGGCATGTCACGTGTCTCGAAGAACTCCTCGACCTCTTCACCCCGCGGCCGATGCAGAACTGGCGTCACGGCGAAGTTCTCGGGGACGTACAGCCCCATGCACTCGAGGTAGTGTCGCAGGCGGCCCAGGTGAGTCGCGGAACCGAACGGTGCATGGTCATCAGACAGATGCGTTCGGTGTGAACTGGACAGCACGAGGGTTGCTCCGCTCTCCTTCAGGAGTCGATTGACCAGTTCCACACAGATCGGATCGACGCACTTCAGGGCGAAGGTCACACCGTACGGCAGGCCGCCGGAGACGCGCTGAGCCAGCTCGCGCACCGCTTCGGAAGTGGCCAGGTTCGGGCCGATCTTCACGAAGCAGCTGCGTGTCGAGTTCAGCACACCGTCGATGTCGAGGAACAGGTACTTCATGGCGCGTACGTCTGAGATGCGGCGATGCTGTAGTACGGTTCGAAGTCCTCAGTCATGTTCGCCACGACGTAGTTCACCGTCCACCCACCGTCATTGAGGTTCTTGACCGTCGCGGTGCACAACACATCGGTCAGTCCAGGTGCCGCCTTTGCGAGCAGCGAGTGCATCGTCGCCTTGGTGACCCGCAGCTCGGAGCCTGGGTTGTAGTTCATGACGAGGTACTCGTTCAGCGCTTCGACAGCGGCGTCCGGCACCTGTGCCTTGCGCCGTGTCAGTGCCTCGGCGGGGGTGATGGGTTTCACAGCCATGTCAGTGTCCGGTGAGTGTTGTGATGAAGCATTGTACCTCCTCAACGCCTCACGCGGCACACGTGAACCAGGGTTAGATTCTCTGGCACTCAGCGAGTAGTTCCTTGTACGACCCACCGTCGTAGAGTCCACTAAGTACACTGTCCAACCACCAGGCTGGAAACCGTCCATCTTCGTAGAGCTCATGCTTGAACAACCATCCTCTCCGGAGGTCTTCTCGCCACATCGTGACCTGAAGGTTCAGGTACTGTTTCCCAACGGCAAAGCCGTTCTTGGGTGAGAGCGACGTGCCATAGCTCTCATGGTTGTACAGCGAGAGGAGCGCCTCATCGCTGAAGTCAAGTGATCCTTTGTCGGACCCAAACAGCAAGTACAGCTCCGACATCCGTCGGAACTTCTTGCTGACACCATTCACCGAGTGCCGTGGCACTCCATTCGTCGCGCGTTTAGCTGGGACATGCGAACCTCCTCACAGGTTATTTCAGGGAACAAACAGCAGCCTTGGCCCGTTGGTTGGACTTCAGCTCAATCTTCCAGGCACCGAACACCGGCCTCGGTGGCATAGGAAACTGTACACCAGTCTGACGCTGTGCTTCAGCGAGACTTGTGATGAAGGTGTCAAGCGGCTCCTTGGATCCTTCATGCTTGAAGACAAAGACCTGGGTCTCCTGTGTCACTGTGTCGATCAGGATCTTGACGAATCCATGCGGCACTGACACTCGGCCCTTGCCAATCGTCACATCCTGTTTGGTGTTCACGATGGGCGCAACGTACACCTGTAGCGGATGGTTTCGAGACAGTGCCCAACCGCGGGTCGTGTCCTCAAGCTTCTTCCAGACGCCACGATTGAATTCGGGAAGCTGCGGCGCTGCGTTGCTCAGGAGGGCTGCACCAGCCTGGGCCGCTGGTGAGAACTTCAGGTCCTCAGCACTGACCTGATGGCCGATGTCGTAGCCGCTCTTTGCGTAGTCCTTGTTCCCAGCACGCACCGATGGTGGCAGCGAACGATCGACCTCGAACGATGAGTCACGGCTTGAGCAACCAGTGGCGTGTTCAGGGGTCAGGACGTACGCGCTGTACAGCGGGATCTTGGCCTTGTTGTTGTGCACCGTCAGGTACCCTTCACGACAGATCGGCGTGACGTCCTGCTTGGCGTACGTTGGGAAGCCGTACACAGCTTGGCTGCTGCACTGCTCGAGCGGCAGTGGTGCTGGTTGAGCGGCGAAGGTTGAGGTGGACAGGATCAGCAGCAGGGCTGCAAGGAAGCGCTTCATTATGTTCTCCGGGGTATCAGGTATTTAGGCCCAATCCTGATCATCATCAGGGCAGTGACCTCGAACGTCATCCCACGTCACGATCTCGAAGCGACCGTCATGATGCTCAACCAAC
>JACCDQ012048101.1_pt1 | contig 11547 bp, 10 predicted proteins | sample 7446031 | NCBI WGS metagenome assembly JACCDQ01 (sample SAMN15323442, study PRJNA562643) | freshwater metagenome | isolation source: river surface water | place: USA:Blue River Watershed | collected 2017-08-17
GCCGGCGCAGAAAGTCCCAAATGTCCCAAGCTGCTGCCTTCGAAGGCATGGAATCCTTTGCCGCGCTGTTCGAGGAATCGCTGCAACGCGCCGACATGCGCGCTGGCGAGGTCATCTCCGCCGAAGTGGTCCGCGTCGAGCACAACTTCGTCGTCGTCAACGCCGGCCTGAAGTCCGAAGCGTACGTTCCCATCGAAGAATTCAAGAACGACCAGGGCGAGATCGAAGTCCAGGTCGGCGACTTCGTCTCCGTCGCGATCGACGCGATCGAGAACGGCTACGGCGACACCATCCTGTCGCGCGACAAGGCCAAGCGCCTGGCCTCGTGGCTGTCGCTGGAAACCGCGCTGGAGTCGGGCGACTTCGTCACCGGCACGGTCAGCGGCAAGGTCAAGGGCGGCCTGACGGTGCTGGTCAACGGCATCCGCGCCTTCCTGCCGGGTTCGCTGCTGGACACCCGTCCGGTCAAGGACATGAGCCCGTTCGAGGGCAAGACCATGGAGTTCAAGGTCATCAAGCTCGATCGCAAGCGCAACAACGTCGTGTTGTCGCGTCGTGCGGTGGTCGAGGCCTCGATGGGCGAAGAACGCGCCAAGCTGCTCGAGACGCTGCGTGAAGGCGCGATCGTCAACGGCGTGGTCAAGAACATCACCGAATACGGTGCGTTCGTCGACCTCGGCGGCATCGACGGCCTGCTGCACATCACCGACATGGCCTGGCGCCGTGTCCGTCACCCGAGCGAAGTGGTGACGGTCGGCCAGGAACTGACGGCCAAGGTCCTGAAGTTCGACGCCGAGAAGAACCGCGTCTCGCTGGGCCTCAAGCAGATGGGCGACGACCCGTGGATCGGCGTCTCGCGCCGTTACCCGTCGAGCACCCGCCTGTTCGGCAAGGTCACCAACATCGCCGACTACGGCGCGTTCGTCGAGATCGAGCCGGGCATCGAAGGCCTGGTGCACGTCTCCGAGATGGACTGGACCAACAAGAACGTCGCCCCGTCCAAGATCGTTGCCCTGGGCGACGAGGTCGAGGTCATGGTCCTGGAGATCGACGAGGACAAGCGTCGCATCTCGCTGGGCATGAAGCAGTGCAAGCAGAACCCGTGGGACGAGTTCGCGCAGAACTTCAAGCGCGGCGACCGCGTCAAGGGCCCCGTCAAGTCGATCACCGACTTCGGCGTGTTCGTCGGCCTGGCCGCTGGCATCGACGGCCTGGTGCACCTGTCGGACCTGTCGTGGAACGAGCCGGGCGAAGCCGCGGTCCGCAACTACAAGAAGGGTCAGGACGTCGAGGCGATCGTCCTGGGCATCGACGTCGAGCGCGAGCGCATCTCGCTGGGCATCAAGCAGCTCGATACCGACCCGTTCACCAGCTACACCACGCTCAATGACCGTGGCGCCCTGGTGGCCGGCAAGGTCAAGACGGTCGACGCGCGCGGCGCCGAGATCCAGCTCAACGACGACGTCACCGGCTACCTGCGTGCCTCCGAGATCGCCCGCGAGCGCGTCGAGGATGCCCGCAACGTGCTGAAGGAAGGCGAGGAAGTCACCGCCCTGATCATCAACATCGACCGCAAGCTGCGTTCGATCCAGCTGTCGATCAAGGCCAAGGACAACGCCGAGCAGCAAGAAGCCCTGCAGCGCCTGTCGGCCGACAACCGCGAGACCGTTGGCAACGCCGGTACCACCAGCCTGGGCGCGCTGCTCAAGGCCAAGCTGGACCAGGGCAACTGATCGTCCCTGGGCGCACCACCTCAACCTAGCCATGACCCGTTCCGATCTGGTGGCGCTGCTGGCCGAGAAGTTCACCCAGCTGACGCATCGTGACGCCGAATTCGCCGTCAAGACGATGCTCGACGCGATGAGCGACGCGCTGGCACGCGGCCACCGGATCGAGATCCGCGGCTTCGGCAGCTTCGCGATCAACCGCCGACCGCCACGCGTGGGCCGCAACCCGCGCTCGGGCGAACAGGTGACGATCCCGGAGAAGCTGGTGCCGCATTTCAAGCCGGGCAAGGCCCTGCGTGAAGCGGTCGACGAGGACGCCGGCGGTGACGCCGGCGAGCTCGACGAGGTGATGGTGGTGCGATCGGCTCGGCTTCCCGCCAAGCCGGTCTCGCCGGTCAGCGAATGAACTGAACGGACGACCGCGAGGTCGCCCCGCAAGGCCCCGAAACCCGCCCGCAGCCTGGCTGCCGGCGGGTTTTTTTGTGGCTCGCGCAAGCCGGTCGGATCGGTCCGTCCAGGGACGATCCCCCAGAGGCGCCGCACTAGAATCGCGGCCCTATGCGCATCGTCATCTGGATCTTTCGCGCGGCGCTTTTCTTCGTGCTGTTCGCCTTCGCGCTGAACAACCAGCACACGGTCGTGCTGCACTGGTTTTTCGGCGTCTCGACCCAGGCCTCGATGGTGCTGGTCGTGCTGGTCACCTTCGCGGCCGGATGCGCGGCTGGCGTCTTCGCGATGCTGCCGGGCTGGTGGCGCCAGCACCGTCGCACCCGCGCCCTCGAGGCCGCCGTGCCCCGCACCAGCGCACCACAGACCGCCGCAGGCGCCGCAGCCGCAACGGCGGGCGGCGCGACCCGTCCGGCCCCGCTGGCCCCCGAACCCGAACTGCCGCACCCGCCCCGTGATGGACTTTGACCTGCAGTGGCTGCTGCTGGCCCTGCCGGCCGCCTTCGCGTTCGGCTGGCTGGCCTCGCGCATCGACCTGCGCAACTGGCGGCGCGAGGTCGAGGCCTCGCCCCGTGCGTACTTCAAGGGACTGAACCTGCTGCTCAACGAACAGCAGGACAAGGCCATCGACGCCTTCATCGAGGCGGTCCAGCAGGACCCCGGCAGCTCGGACCTGCACTTCGCGCTCGGCAACCTGTTCCGCCGCCGGGGCGAATACGAGCGCGCCGTCCGGGTCCACCAGCACCTGCTGGGTCGCGCCGACCTGCCGGCCTCCGAGCGCGATCGGGCCCAGCACGCGCTGGCCCAGGACTATCTCAAGGCGGGGCTGTTCGACCGGGCCGAGGCGGCCTACAAGGCGCTTGAAGGCACCGCCTTCGCGACCGAGGCCCGCCTGGCGCTGCTCAACCTGCATGAGCGTTCACGCGACTGGAAGTCCGCCATCGAGGTGGCGCGCGGACTGGAATCCGCCGCCGTCGGCAGCTTCTCGCAACGCATCGCGCACTACGGTTGCGAACTCGTGCTGGAGGCCGATGCCCAGGGCGATGCCGCCGCCGCCCAGGCAGCCCTGCAGAGGGCCCGGGAGGCCGCGCCGCAGTCGGCCCGACCGCTGATCCTCGCCGGCCAGCGCCTGGCACGCGCCGGGGAACATGCCGAGGCGCTGGCCCTGTGGACGCCGCTGGCCACCATCCACCCGGAGGCCTTCGGCATCGTCGCCCAGGACTACGCCCGCAGCGCGCAGGCCTGCGGTCAGCAGGAGGAGGCCCTGGCGCGGCTGAAGGCGCTGCACGCCAAGGCGCCGACGTCCGACCTGCTCGCCGCCGTCCTCAGCCTGGAGCCGGACGCGCAGGAGCGCCGCCGACTGCTGCTGCAGCAGGTCCAGGGTCAGCACAGCCTGAGCGCGGCGCTCGCGATGGTCCAGGAGCCCGCACCGGCCGCCCTGCTGACCGACGCCGAGCGCAACGCCCTTCAGCAGACGCTGTCGGCGGCCGCCAAGCCGCTGCGCCGCTACCGCTGCGCGGCTTGCGGCTTCGAGGCCCAGCAGTACTTCTGGCAGTGTCCCGGCTGCCATGGCTGGGACACCTTCCCGGCCCGGCGACTGGAAGATCACTGAGCCGGCGTGGGCCGGGTCAGGTCGTATGGGTCACTTGCGTCACGTGCCTGAGGGCCTCGTCGAAGCCCGCTTCGACCTCGGCCAGCGAGGGCACCTGGCCCTTGCCCCCGTAGCTGCGCACATGGCCTGAGCCGGTCACGCCGGCCAGACCGGGTTCGTGGTCGCAGTAGATGCCCAGCGTCGGCCGCGCGTAGGCGGCGGCGAAATGGGTGAAGCCGGTGTCGAGCCCGACAACCACCTTCGCGCCCGCCAGCACCGCGCCGGCATCGGCCACGCTCAGGAAGGGCGGCACCACCGCGTCGACACCACTGCCTTCGGCCACACGCTGCGCCAGTGCCTGTTCGGCCGGGCTGCCCCAGAGGATCACCGGCGTCCAGCCCTGCTGCCGGATGCGCCGCGCCAGATGCTGCCAGCGGTCCTCCGGCCAGAGCTTCTCCGGCCGGCTCGCGCACGGGATCAGCACCGCATGCGGTGCCGGAGGCTGCCAGCTGCTGACCGGGGGCGACAGACCGAAATCGGGTGCGTCGACCGGCCGCGGGTAGCCCATGTGATCGGCCGCCAGACAACGGTTGCGCACGACCGCGTGCCATTCGCGCGAGACCCGCGCCTTGTGGCGATAGAACAGCGAGGCCAGCGGCTCGCGGATGCTCTGCCAGTCGTAGCCGGCCCGTGGCCCGTGCGCCTGCACGGCCCACATCACGCTCTTGAGCAGGCCCTGGAAATCGAGGATGAGGTCATAGCGCTCGGCCTGCAGTTCGGCGCGCAGCGCCCGGATCGCCGCACGCGTCTCGGGCTTGCCCAGCGACTTGCGCCACTTGCGCCACGCGATGGGCATCACCTTGCGCACGGCGGGATGGGCCTTCGGGATGGCCGCAAACGGCGCCTCGACCAGCCAGTCGATGACCGCGCCGGGGTGCGCCCGGGCGATGTCGCTGATGGCCGGCAGGGCATGCACCACGTCGCCCATCGAGGTCGTCTTGACGACCAGGATGCGCGGCGGCCGCCCGTTGGGCAGCAGGGCTCGATCAAGCACCCGCAGCCTTTTGCGCCGCGGCCTCGGCCTGCGCCTTCTGTTCGGCCACCAGGGCCGGGTTGAAGCGCGCGTCGTTGTACATCTTGAACTGGCGGTAGACCTTGAAATAGGCCCGACCGGCTGCGCTGTCGGCCAGCAGCGCGTCCAGGCAATCGCCGAGGTCCTGACGCTGCTGCAGCAGGCGTTCGAGCTTGACCTGCGAGCTGGCGCGGTGCGCGTCGTCGACATCGCTGCGCTGCGTCTGCTGGCGCATCGCGTTGATCTTCAGCGCCATGATCGACATGCGGTCGATCATGCTGCCGGCGGTCTCGCTGTTGAGCCGCGCCCCGGCCGCCACCGTGCTGCGCGGCGCGTCGCTGCGGGCCGATTCCGCATCGACCAGCCCCAGCCCGATCAGCAGCAACTCGTCGACCCGCTCGGTCGCATCGTTGCGCGCCTGGTTGTAGCCGTCGATGGCGCGCTTGTTCTTGGCGATCTCCGCATCACTGACCGTGGTCCGCCGCGCCAGATCTTCCTCGGCCCACAGCAGGCAGTTGTTGCGGTGGTTGGTGGCCACCCAGTGCCACAGCGGCTCGGTGGGCAACAGCGCGGCGTCGGCGGGCCAGGTGGGGGTGGCGAGGAGGCGGTCGTGGAGGGTGGCGACGGCGGTGGCCAAGTCTGGTGAGGTTGTCATGTCGGTGGCGTCGTGGGCGTGAGCAGGAATTATCGCCCTCGGTATGGGTGAGCAGGATGGTCGAGCACGCCCGGTCGACCGATGAGAGATGCCGCCCGATCACTGCGCCATGGGTGCCGATACCATCCGAGGCTGTTTCCACCTGACGGCCACGTAATCCCATGCTTCTCGACTACCTGCGCGCCTTGCGTCTTACCTGGACAACTGGAAAGTTTCGCCGTCGGCGCAGGGCCAAGGCGGTCCGCTATTTCGCGGATCGAAAGGCTTTCGTCGCTGCGGGTGGTCAGGTGCTGTTGGACATGCCGATGCTCGACGATGCGAGCGAGGGCGCGGGATCGGCGTCTGGCCACTACTTTCACCAGGACTTGTTGGTGGCCACCAAGATTCATGAGGCGGCCCCTCGGCGCCATATTGATGTCGGTAGCCGTGTCGATGGTTTTGTTGCGCACGTTGCGGCCTTTCGGCCGATTGAGGTCATTGATATCCGGCCACTTCCACCCACGGCGCATCCCAACATTTCATTCCTGCAAGGAGATTTGATGGATGAGGAGCGGGTGCCCAGTGAATGCTGTGACTCGGTGAGTTGCCTGCATGCGCTCGAACATTTTGGCTTGGGGCGCTACGGTGATCCGATCGATCCATTGGGGCATCTGAAGGGCTTCAAGAATCTCGTGCGCATGCTGCAGCCCGGCGGCAGGCTCTACCTTTCTTTCCCGATCGGTCGTTCAGGTGTTCACTTCAATGCGCATCGGGTTTTCGAGGCAACCGAGGTGCTGGAGTGGTCGGCCGGATCGCTTGTTCTGGATGCCTTTGACTATGTTGATGATTCTGGGGATCTGCATCGAAACGCAAGTCCATCGCACCTGCCCATCATGCGGTATGGGTGTGGGATATATAGTTTCGTGAAGTTGTCATCAGCACACTCGGGTTAGGGTGGGACATGAATAAAGTCAGAAACTTGCTGCGACCGGTCAGGACCTTGAGGCGCTTGGCTGCGGGATGGGGGTTTGGCGCGAAATCTGACGGTTTCGTGGATTGGGCCGCGCAGGGATTTGCCACGCCTTGTCCTCCGATCGTGAAGAGACAAGTCTTGCGCCGACATGGTATTGCAAACGCCACTTGGATCGAAACGGGTACGTATCTCGGCGACACGACTGCGTTCCTTGCCCAGGAGGCAAGGCGCGTCTACAGCATCGAACCCGAGCCTGATCTATATCGCAAGGCGGCACGGCGCTTTCTCGAGGTCGATTCCGTCGAGATTGTCCATGGAGCCAGCGAGGCCGTTTTCGAGCCGACGCTGCTTCGTGTCGAGGGAGATTTGAATCTCTGGCTGGATGGCCACTACAGTGCGGGCGTGACTTTCAAGGGAGCGACCGATACACCCATCATGGATGAGCTTCTGGCAATCGAGCGGCGATTGCCCATGCTCGGCCGGGTTGCAGTGTTTGTCGATGATGTACGTTGTTTCAGACCTGATCAACCTGAGTTTTCAGACTATCCGTCGTTGGATGAGTTGGTAGATTGGGCGCGCCGGGTTGGCATGCAATGGTCGATCGAATTTGATATTTTCATTGCCAAGAGGCGGTGAGGAATTCGACGTCGGCTCGGGTTTTCTGACTATCTTCTTTTTTTTGTCAGCCCGGTCAACCATTGTGACCATGCATACCAGTACGGCGAGGTCACGCTCGATGAGATGTGTCTTGCCACCTTCCGATCGCCGGATTGTCCTGATTCGTGGAGCGACTCCCAAGTCGACTTGAAGTGTGGTTTCAAGGCCGTGTTGACGGGGTCAAGTATCAGGCGCTTGATCGCCAGTGGGCTGGCGTTGGATTCCCTGCAATGGCGCATCGCCTCGACAAACTTTCTGGCGATGAGCCGCTGACCAGCGGCTCTCGCGAGAGTGAATGTGCGTCCCGAGGCGGCTGATGCCTCTGACTCCAAGGCTGCATCAGATCCCCAGATGGCGGACCGCACGAGCACGTTGCTGTGCGCTGCCGACCGTTTTTGGCTGAGGCTGGACGCGCGTTGTCGATACTTGATGACCTGTACGGGGCAGTAATAAAGGCTGTCGGCGTTGGCAACCAAGTGGGGCATGACTGCCAAGTCCTCGTACATCGACCATTTGGGCGTCTTGTCCGGCATCACCTTCTGTGCGAGTGTGCGCAAGACGATGCGAGCCCATAGACTGCAACTGGCGTCGTCGAGAGTTGCCGCCAAGGATATATCGGGATCTGTTTCGATCGCGTTCGGTTTGTGGCGCCGCACGGGTGATTCGATCTGGCGAGGTTCTGCCTCGTCCCACCACAAGCGAAAATCGAAGACGAGAATATCGGGGCGAATGCTTGCTAACCTTGCGATTGCGTCCTGCGCCTGGTCAGAATCAATGACGTCGTCGCCGTCGAGGAACCAGACATATTCGCGCGTGGCCGACGCGAGACCTGTCAATCTGGAACTTGCGACGCCGCTGTTCGCTTGCTCAATCAACTGCCATGGGCACGGGGCTTGTCGCAGGCCTTCATGGCCGCGCACGACGTCGACGGTCCTGTCCTGACTGCCATCGTCCACGACGATGATCTCATCGAGCGCAATTGCAACCTGCAGAATGCTGTCGAGCGTTGAAGCGACATGATCAGCAAGGTTGTAAGCCGCGACGATGAATGTGATCGAGGGTCTGGGTGGCTGGGTATCGACGCGCATGGTCACAGTTTTATCCACGATGTCGGGATGATGCTTAGACTGTTGAGTGCAGGGTCGAGAAACCAGGTTTTGGGAGCGAAAGTCATGCCGTTGCCCCTTGAGAGCCAGGCACCCCACCAACTGAAGCTGCTGTTGGCGACGATGTGGTGTGTGCACAGGCTCATCAGCCAGATGTCTTGTGCTGCGGTTGAGCGCGTGGAGTCGATCAATTCGAAAGGCGCTGCCAGTTTCAGGTTGTGGCGCACCCATTCCGGATCATCGGAAAAGACGTAGATTCGGTCCACGACGGACTTGCTGGACAGCAGGGCCAGGGCTTCTGCGTAGTAGTCCAGACTACATGATCCATGCACCTTGGCGGCAGTGGCATTGGTGATGTAGTCGCCTCGTCGTATGTGCAGGCTGACAGAGGCCGGTGTACTTCGGATTTTGCTCGCGATATCGGCGACATACGGCGATGGGTCGGCTCGCAAGCTGAAATGCTGCAGCAGGATGTCGCGATGATTCTTGAAATAGGCTTCGCATTGCCAGTAACCTGACAGACGCACGCCTTTTGGCAGGCCTTTCCAGCTTTCGAATGGGGTGGTGATGTCTTCTTCGCGAACTCTTATCAGGCGACGAAGCTCGGTCCGGCTCAAGGTGTCTCTCGCAGCATCAATGCGGAAGTCGCTCAGGCCATAGGGTCTGACGGTATAGAGGCCAGGGTCGCCAAGCGGGGTCGTGTCAAGAATCAGCGTGCAGTCGTTGGAACTGGCTGCTGCCAATCCGGCAGCATACTGAAACATCTGATTTCCCAGTCCGCCGGCCAGGCTGCTGACCAACACGCCGCGATTGCGGAACAACTGTCTAAGTCTTTTCATGACAACTGCGACGATCTTGTCTTCTTGGCGACTTTGTGGCGACGATAGGCTGAACCGATCCGTCGCATCCAGACGTAGATTGAAGGTGATCGCCTGATCCAGGTCAGGTGGTTGATGACCTTGAGAACTTCCGCACTCTTCGAGTCGGGTGCGGCACGAATCGCATCACCGATGCTCAAGTTCATGTATGAATTCAATCGCTCGATCAGCTCTCGGTAAAGTGTCGGGATTTGTGGTTGCAACATTCCGCAGTCGCGCATGGCCATCACGAATTGATGTGCAAGGCGGAAATCACAAATGCTCAACAACTCATCGTTTGCACCTTCGGCACGAAGTTCCTTGGCATGCAGGGATAACGCTGCCGACCGATCAAGGCAATGCTTCAAGGTTGGCGTGTGGGTGATGCTGCCGGTCCGCATTCGGTACTTGATGAGCGGTTCTGGCAAGTAGATGACTGACTTCGCCCGCCATGTCAATCGAGGCACGGCCGCGACTTCTTCATAGGCTGCGCCAACTGGAAATACCTCAGGTTCAAGCAGTTGGAGGAGAGAGCGAGAATAGATGCGGGTGCATGCCGATAACAAGGCATCATGCAGCGTCTCGTGACAAGTTTTTTCCCTGTCCATGAGCGGTGTGCATGGCTGATGCTGCAATGGCGCCGACCGGACTTCTTGGCCCTTGCCGTCGGCGTGCCACCAGATGAAATCGCAAACCAGGATATCAGGTTGATATTCCTTCAGGAGCATTCTTGCGGCAGGAAGGGTCTCCGGGACGATGACATCGTCTGAGTCGAGAAATATCAGGTAGGTGCACCGACTTGCGGCGATTCCGGCATTTCTGGCAGCCGAAAGGCCAGCGTTCTTCTGGTGAATGACCCGAATGCTTTCCGGGTGGCGCAGGGCCCATGCATCGGCCATTTCGCCGCTTCGGTCCGGACTGCCATCGTCCACAAGAATGATTTCATCACCAGGCGCATGCGCGCGCAGGAGGCTTTCGATGCATGCGTCCAGATAGGGTTCGACCTTGTAGATCGGAACGATATAGCTGACGTCCGTGTGTGTATTCATGTGGTGGAGACTGATCGAGAGCGGGTGCGAACCTTGCTGGCCAGAAGGTGGACCATCAACCGCCACGTCTTCCAGTTCCTCACCCCCGCCCGCCACCGCATGCCCAGCAGTTTCCTCGCCGTCGCCAGGCGGCCGGCGCGGATCAGTTGGCGGCAGAGGTCGTGCACGTCCTGGCCGCGTCCCATGCTGTCGGGCAGGCGGTCGATCACCCCGTCCAGGTCGGCCGCGGGCATGACGCGGTCCATCAGGAACAGGCCGTGGAAGCCGAAGGTCGGCCCGGCGGGTTCGACGCGCTCGAACGAGAAGCGGCTGGCGAGGTCGACCGGGGCGAAGCGGATGCCGTGCTCGCGTTCGAGGCGCGGGCGGTTGTCGTGGCAGATGCAGGTGTCTTCCGGATGGGTGATCGACATCGCCGGGTCCTGCATCGCCCGCAGCAGGCGCTTGGTGCGCAGCGAGAAGCCGCCGTTGCCGACGGTGCGTTCGGGCGGCTGGCGGCGCAGCGGGGCGCCGATGTAGTCGAAGTCGAGGAAACGCGGGTCCCACTGGCTGGCGTCGAGCACGTAGCCGTCCCACTGCACGACCAGCACATGCGAGGTCTGCACGTGCGCATCGAGCCCCTGCAGCATGAAGCGCGAGTAGGCCGGCACGCTGTCGATCACCAGGTCGACACGGTCGATGCCCTCGGGCACGCTGCCTTGCCATGCGGCATCGGTGAACAGCACCGAGCGGCCGAAGTCGATCTGGGCGCGGCAGCGCTGCATGGCCTCGATCGCGAGTTCGGGCAGGCGGGTGTCGACGCAGGCGAGGGTGACCTCGGGCAGGTTCAGGCGCATGGACATCACGGGCTCAGGCCTGGACGGCGAGCCGCTTCAGGTAAAGGTCGACATAGGCCTGCGTGCAGGCATCCCAGTTGAAGCTGGCGGCCCGCTGTCGCAAGGCGGCGCGGTGGGCCTCGCCGCGGTCGGGGGACTCGGCGAGCGCGAGTCCGGCGAGGACCGTGGCCTTCATCGATGCGGCATCGAAATCATCGAAGTAGGTCGCCACGTCCCCGCCGACCTCGGGCAGCGATGTCAGGCGCGACAGGAACACCGGCTTGCCGAAATGCATCGCCTCCATCGGCGGCAGGCCGAAGCCTTCGGTCAGGGACGGAAACAGGAAGCCGCTGCAGTTCGCGTAGGCCCAGGCCTTTTCGGCCTCGTCGAGGTTCAGGCGCACCGTCAGGTTGGTGATGCCGAGCCGGTCGCGCCAGTCCAGCACCTCGCGCGAGTCGTGCCCGTCCGGGCCGGCGAACAGGAAACGCCGCTCGGGCCAGGCTTGCACGAGGCCCTTCAGGGCCTCGATGTTCTTCGAGCGCGACATCCGGCTGAGGTGGAGCAGGAATCCCGGCTCGATGCCTTCGAGCGGCTTGCGCGCACTCTGGCTGAGATCGGCCAC
>JACCDQ010519520.1_pt1 | contig 11544 bp, 11 predicted proteins | sample 7446031 | NCBI WGS metagenome assembly JACCDQ01 (sample SAMN15323442, study PRJNA562643) | freshwater metagenome | isolation source: river surface water | place: USA:Blue River Watershed | collected 2017-08-17
AAGTGGTGCTAATTCAAACATAACTTTAAGATTTATTGATACAACAAAGTTAATTCAAAGGGGTTTGTTTTCAAATGAAGAAAATAATTAACCTTTCCATATGATATTTGCCTTCATTTTACCATACACAGCGTGCACTTACTAGTTACCCTAATACCCTGTTTTAGCATCATTTCGGCCATTACACCTAACCTAGAATTGGTTGCGGCATTGCTTTCTCTGTGGTGTGTTTGGTTGGCGGCAAAAAATAATATCCTCAATTGGCCCATTGCCATGCTGGGTTCTATTGGCTATATTTTTGTTTTTGCCTCGGTAAAATTGTACTCAGATGCGATGCTAAACACGATATTTTTGGCATTTCAAGCATATGGCTGGTACGCATGGTACAAAGCGAATAAATCCAAAGTGAATGGTTCAGAAATGGCCCTAACGGTTGCTGTTTTGAAGCCAAAATTGGGAGTAAGTTTGTTTGTTATCGCCCTAGTACTTTATTTTCCTTGGATAATATTTATCTCACAATGGTTGCCTAATCAACATTGGATTTTGCTTGGATATTCATTGCAATTTCATGCGCCAATGATGCCTTATTTGGACGCTGCGATGATGTTTGTGAGCTTGATAGCGTTGTACTTGCAATCGAAAAGAATTTTATTTCATTGGTATTTATGGATCCTGGTAGATTTGGTATATGTTCCTATTTACATCAAAAGCGAAACCTATTATACCGCTGTTTTATACACCATTTATATTCCCATGGCCATCGCTGGTTTGAAGCTTTGGAAAGCGCAGTTGCGGCCAGAAAGTCGCAATTAAATTGAAAAAATCACCTTATTCGGGAAGGTACAAAAGCGAGGAGAAATTGTCTTTCTGAAAAATCGCCTTGGCGGATGCTTGAATTTCATCAGCGGTAATTTCTTTTATTCGGGCGATAGCTTCTTCGATGGTAGTAATTCTATTGTGTTTCACTAAGCTCTGACCCATGTGAATCATTAGGCCCGGTCTATTTTCGTTGGATACAATGAGTTGACCAACATATTGATTTTTGGCGCGCGATAATTGAACAGAACCCAGTATTGTTTGGTTGAGTTTTTCCAATTCTTTGTAGATCAAATCAACTGATTTTTGGAGGTATTTGGGTTCACTACCTACGAAACAATGGAATAAGCCTGTTTCTTCGAAGGTGGCATAGCCGCTTTCTACATTGTAGGTGTAGCCATATTTTTCTCGGATCGCTAGGTTTAATCTGCTGTTCATGGATGGGCCGCCTAGCAAGTGGTTGAGTAGAGAGAACGACCACCTGTTTTTATCGTTAGCAGAGTAGGCGTAATTGCCAATGATGGCGTATGCTTGGTTGAAATCGGTTTTTTTGGTTTGATGGAAAACAGGCACTTTTTGAAATACTTTGGAGGTTTTCTCAACCCCTTGCTGGGCGGCCTTTGATTGTTTGGCCTCATCAATGCTTAGATTTTGTGTGTGACTAACAATCACGGTTTCATTAGGCAGAAATTGGTTAAGGCCTTTTAATATCCGCTCTACAGAAATATTGCCTATCACGGATAAAACCATATTATGAGGCTGGTAATGTTTGTTTACAAATGCTTTTAAATCTGCTTGTTGAATGGCTTCTACCGATTGAGGAGTACCTAAGATGTTGTGCGCCAGTGGATGTCCTTCGAAGATCATTTCTTGAAATTCATCATAGATATTCTCTTCTGGCGTGTCTAAATACATGTTAATTTCATCCAGAATTACCTTTTTTTCTTTCTCTAATTCTGGAACTGGAAAGGTAGATCTAAAAATCACATCGCACAATATATCAATGAGTTTGATATAATTATTTGAAGTGCTAGTTCCATAAATTGTGGTAAGTTCTTTTGTGGTAAATGCATTGATTTCACCTCCAACACTTTCCATGGAATTCAATACATGAATGGTTTTGCGCTTTTCAGTACCTTTAAACAACATATGTTCGAGGCAATGCGCTAAACCTGGGATATTTTCATCGTTTTTACTACCTGTATTTATGGTGAAACCAGCATGAAACAATCGAGTTCCACTTACTTTTAGATAAGCAATTCTCAACCCATTCGATAAAGTAATGATTTCAAATGCCGATTGGCGATTTTGTCTTGTCATGTTTACACAAAAATACCTCGTATAATCTGTATTTTTGCATAGGCATGTTAACGAATAATACAGAAGAACTGGTACACGGAATACAAAACGGCAAGTATAAGAGTGCAATTATTACTACGCATCATAAACCCGACGGCGATGCCATGGGGTCTAGCTTGGGTTTGTACCATTTTCTGAAAAAGTTTGTTTCGCATGTGCAAGTAGTTACGCCTACCGATTACGCCGAAAATTTATTTTGGTTGCCCGGTAATTCAACCGTATTGGATTGGGAAAAAGATCAAACACAAGGAGAGGAATTGCTCAAAAATGCAGATTTGATTTTTTGCTTGGATTTTAATCGATTGAGCAGAATCAATTATATGGGGGAAGTGGTACGACAAACTTCCGCTCAGAAAGTGATGATTGATCACCACTTAGAGCCCGAAGAATTTTCAGATTTTACCTATTGGAATCCTACTGCAAGTAGCACGTGTGAATTGGTTTATCGTTGGATAGAACATTATTTTGGCTCGTGTGAGGTTTCCAAAGAAGTTGCTACTTGTTTGTACACCGGCTTAATGACGGATACGGGTAATTTTCAGCACAACAACACCAAGCCAGATACACTTAGATTGGCGGCTGATTTGATGGAATTGGGAGCAGAACATCATAACATTCACTCCAACATTTACGATACATTTTCTGTAATGCGCAGCAAGCTTTTCGGCTACTGCTTATATGAGAAAATGGAGATTATTCCTGAGTGTAGAACAGCATTGATTTACTTAAATGCTGAGGAGTTAAAAAGGTTTGAAGTTAGAACGGGAGATACCGAAGGGTTGGTGAATTTTGGTTTGGGAATCAAAAACATTGTTTTGAGTGTTTTGATAATAGATCGTACTGAAAGAGTAAAAATGAGCTTTCGGTCAAAGGGCGATTTCGCTGTTAATGAATTTGCTGGTAAATACTTTCATGGCGGAGGTCATAAGAATGCTTCTGGCGGACAAAGTGAAGATTCATTAGAAAACACGGTAGCTTTGTTTAAAGAGAAAATCCAATTGTATAAAGATCAATTACAACAAGTTAAATAAATGAAAAGTTGTTCTATGAAAAATATGGGTAATAAGTTTACATGGTTCTTTGTATTTGTGATTGCCCTGCAATTTGCTGCTTGTGGCAAAACATTTAAAACACAATCTGGCAGTGAGTATCGATTTGTAGAAGGCAAGCCTTTGGATAGTATGTTAGGTCCAAATTATATGGTTTTGATGAAGCATATGATTTTAGGGCCGGATGGCGATACCATTCAAAATACTTTTGCCATTGATTCCATGGAAGAGAGACCATATCCTGTGCAAACGGGTACTGATGTGAGAGAGGTAATTCAAAAGATGAGCGAAGGTTCAATGGTGGAATTGTATGTGCCTACTGATTCTTTGAAGAAGATTTCCGGACATATTCCACAGGTAGCCAAATTACCAGATGGCAAGCGTGTTACTTTTGTGATTAAGGTTTTCAAGATCATGGATTTTGAAGCTTACGATGTTTACAGAAATACCAAACGTATTTCACAGATCATGGCAGAAAATAAATTGATTGATGATTATGCTGCCAAGCATGGAAAAGGATGGTTATTGGATTCTAGCATGATGATAAAGTTTAGGATTTGGTCTAACACAAGCGGAATCAAACAACCTGACGGTACCATGGTTCAAGATTATTTAACGGATAATTCGCTACTAAAAAATGCTCCTATACATAAAGGTGCCCTTTCAGTTGTTTACCATGTGGAGGTTACTACCATTGATGGGAATCCCATTATCAATTCTTTGATGGAAGGCAGAAAGTATAAATCTACCTATCAGGAAAATTTCCACGATATCCCTGCATTGAATATTTTGCCCTTTTATGTTCCGAAAGGAAAGCGTGCTGAATTTTTGGTTATATCCGATCACGGTTATGGTGCTGCGGGCAGATTGGGAGTTCCTAGTTATGCACCATTGAGAATCATAATCGATAATGTGGAGGCCGCCAAATAAGCATCGCCCGATAAGAAAATTAGGATTAGAGAAAAACGATAGAATGGCAATAAAAGATTCTATTTAATATCGCACAGAATTAGAAAAAACATGAAGAATATTGTTATAACCGGAGGCGCAGGATTTATTGGAAGTCATGTAGTTAGGAGATTTGTAACACTGCATCCAGATTTGCATATTATTAACGTAGATGCGCTTACTTATGCGGGTAATTTAGAGAATTTGAAAGACATCGAATCTGCATCGAATTATGAGTTTGTGAAGTTGGATATTACCGATGCTGAGGCCGTAAATAAGCTATTTTCAGATAAAAAAATTCATGGAGTAATTCACTTGGCGGCTGAAAGTCACGTGGATAGAAGTATTACCAATCCCATTGATTTTGTGATGACAAATGTGGTGGGTACGGTGATTTTAATGAATGCTTTTAAGACGTATGGCGATACCGAAAACGGCAGATTTTATCATGTAAGTACGGATGAGGTTTATGGTACATTGGGCGATGATGGAAAGTTTACCGAGAGCACGCCGTATGATCCCAATTCGCCATATAGCGCCTCAAAAGCTTCGAGCGATCATTTTGTGAGGGCATACCACGAAACCTACAAATTGCCGATTGTTATTAGCAATTGTTCCAATAACTATGGAAGTCATCAATTTCCTGAGAAGTTGATTCCTTTGATGATTCATAACATTAAGCATAATAAACCGTTACCAGTTTATGGCAAGGGAGAGAATATTCGCGATTGGCTATGGGTTGAGGACCATGCACGTGCCATTGAGATGATTTATTTGAATGGCAAAAACGGAGAAACCTACAATATTGGTGGCAATAATGAATGGCGAAATATTGATTTGGTGAAGAAGTTGTGTGAGATAATGGACCGTAAGTTGGGCCGTGAAGCGGGAACTTCTGCGCAGTTGATTACGTATGTAACCGATAGAAAAGGTCATGATTTCCGATATGCGATCGATGCTTCTAAATTGGAGAAAGAATTGGGTTGGTCGCCAACTGTCGCTTTTGACCAAGGATTTGAGAAGACCATTGATTGGTATTTGGAGAATGAGGTTTGGTTGGAACGCGTAACCAGCGGTGCCTATTCCGATTATTATCAGTCTATGTATAGTAATCGTTAATTTTGTATTGAAACATGGCTAATCTTCATCTTTATAACACGCTTTCCAGGCAGGTTGAACCATTTGAATCCTTAACGCCAGGACACGTAGGGATTTATGTTTGCGGACCTACGGTATACGGACCTCCGCATTTGGGTCATGTTAGAGGGCCCATCGTGTTTGATGTTTTAAGAAGATATTTGACCCATTTGGGGTACAAAGTAAGGTTTGTAAAAAACATTACAGATGTAGGTCATTTGGTTGGCGATGCGGATGAAGGAGAAGATAAATTGGCGAAACAAGCAAAGGTGGAGCAATTGGAGCCTATGGAAATTGCCCAATTATACACCGATGCGTATAACCGTGTAATGGATAAAATGAATGTGATTCGCCCGAGTATTGAGCCAAAGGCAACAGGTCACATCATTGAGCAGATTGAAATGATCCAAGAAATCTTGGAAGCTGGATTTGCTTATGAATCAAATGGTTCTGTTTATTTTGATGTACATGCTTATAACCAGAAGCATCAGTATGGGATTTTGAGCGGAAGGGTTGTGGAGGAGTTGCAAGCGGGTGCTGGAAATCAGAGTAGACAATTGGAAGGGCAAGAGGAGAAGCGCAATCCCAATGATTTTGCATTGTGGAAGAAGGCAACTCCTGAGCATATTATGCAATGGAGCAGTCCATGGGGAAAAGGTTTCCCTGGATGGCATATTGAGTGCAGCGCAATGAGTGCAAGATATTTGGGTGAATCGTTTGATATTCATGGTGGTGGAATGGATTTGTTGTTTCCGCATCACGAATGTGAAATTGCGCAAAGTACAGCGGCACATAAGCATCAGCCAGCGCGATATTGGGTGCATCATAACATGATTACAATCAATGGTCAGAAGATGGCTAAAAGTTTGGGAAATGGAATCATGGCAGAGCAGCTGTTTGAAGGAAATCATCCATTGTTGGATCAGGCTTACTCGCCGATGACGTTGCGGTTTTTTGTGCTTCAAGCGCATTATCGCGGCACATTGGATTTTAGCAATGAGGCCTTGTTAGCTGCCCAAAAGGGATTGAACCGCATGCAAACTGCCTTTGCTTTGGTTGATAAATTAAAAGTTTCTGCTACCGCTACTTTTGATGTTGATGATATTTTGGCATCCATCGAAGAGAGTTTATGCGATGATATCAATACCCCACAGGTAATTGCTCAGTTGTTTGAATTAACCAGAAGAATTAACCTAGTGAATGATGGTAAAGAGGAAATGGATGAAGCGGTTAAATCGAAGATTTTGCAAATCATTAATGATTTTGCTGTTGGGATTTTGGGTTTACAAACGGATAGTGCTGATGGTAACAATGATGCGTTGGATGAGGCGATGCAGATTCTACTAGAATTACGTGCAACAGCCAAAGCGGATAAGAATTGGGCTTTGAGCGATCAGATTAGAGATCGTTTGGTTGAAAAGGGATTTGTGATTAAGGATGGAAAAGACGGTTCAAGTTGGTCTAGATAATTATTAACTTATTTAATATTATTGATATATGCCCGGTCACTTCACCTTTTACTCGAATCAAATTGAAGGTGATACGGCATGGTTTTCAGAAGCGGAAGCAAGGCATGCTATCCAAGTTTTGCGTTATGGAGTAGGTGAGAAAATTGAATTTACCAATGGATTGGGTATTCGATTTCATGCAGAGATAACTACTATATCAAAAAAGGATTTTTCAGCCAAAATCACTTCTCGCGTAGAGGAAAATAAGCCCAACAGCATTCATCTTTTCATGGGGGTGCTTAAAGCAGGTGATAGGATGGAATGGGCGGTTGAAAAATGCACCGAATTGGGCGTTGAAACGATTGTTTTTGTTTCCACGAAAAACTCTGAAAGAGCCAAGGTGAATTTGGAGAGGATGAACAAAGTGGCAATGTCTGCTATGAAGCAGTCTCACGGAGCATTTTTACCTGAAATTCTGCAGTTAACATTTGACGAATCAATGCGATGGGGTGATGGTAAAATATCCAACAAGGTGATTGCTTATTGTGAGTTTGCCGAGATGGATTCAGCAGAAAAAATAAGGGATTTGGCATTGCCAGCTACTGTTTTTATTGGTCCTGAAGGTGATTTTACCCGAGAAGAAGTGGAGAAAGCCCAAGCAAATGGGTGGAAAATTTTGATGTTGGGCGATCAAATCCTACGTTCAGAAACTGCGGCTGTTTCTGTTACAGCTGCATTACGAATGCTTCATTTGTAAGCATTATCTTTGTATCGTGAATGTTTTATTATTAGGCTCCGGAGGCAGAGAACATGCCTTTTCTCTTAAAATTTCCCAATCGCCCGAATTGAATAAGCTTTTTATTGCTCCTGGCAATGCTGGTACGGCTTTACATGGCACGAATGTAGATTTATCGCCAACCAATTTGGAGCAAGTTTATCAGTTTTGCGTTGAAAACCAGATTGATTTGGTGGTTCCAGGAAATGAGGATCCTTTGGTTGCGGGTTTGGTAGATTATATTGAAGAAAAATCCTCAGCTGCGGGCTTGAAAATGGGCGTGGCTGGTCCTTCAGAATGGTGCGCCAGACTTGAAGGCAGCAAGGATTTCGCCAAGGCATTCATGAAAAAATATGAAATTCCTACTGCAAAGTATGAGTCATTCCGTTTGGGAGATTTAGAAAGTGCTTCTGCTTTCATGAAAACATTAGAGCCTCCTTATGTGCTAAAAGCGGATGGATTGGCTGCGGGTAAAGGCGTAATTATTACTGAATCTTTGGAAGAGGCGGAGGCTGTTTTAAAGGAGATGACTGATGGTTCAAAATTCGGTAAAGCAGGCGAAGTAGTTGTAATTGAAGAATTTCTCAAAGGAATAGAGTTGAGTGTTTTCGCTGTTTCTGATGGCGATTCATGGCAAATTTTGGGTTCGGCAAAGGATTACAAACGCATTTTTGATGGCGATCAGGGTCCAAATACCGGCGGTATGGGAGCAATTTCTCCTGTGCCATTTGCGGATGCTGCCTTCATGGAAAAAGTAATTTCGAGAATTGTTAAACCAACTTTTGATGGTTTAAAAGCAGAAGGTCATCCCTACAAAGGATTTTTATTTGTTGGATTGATGAATGTGGCCGGTGATCCGATGGTAATTGAGTACAATGTGAGAATGGGCGATCCTGAAACGGAAGCGATTTTCCCAAGATTGAATACGCCGATGTTGGATATGTTGACTGCCATCGCCAATGGAAATTTGAGTACAGTGAACATCGAATTAAAGGAAGAAACAGCAGCAACCGTATTCCTTGTTTCTGGAGGTTATCCGGGCGATATAGAAAAAGGCAAAACCATTCTAATTCCAGGAGCTTATCAGTGGCAAACTGCCGATAGTAACAAACAATGGTTGTTTCACGCCGGCACCAAAATGCAGGGCGATGATGTTGTAACCAATGGAGGTAGGGTTATTGCGATTACTTCATTGGGGAAAGATATTGCCGATGCGTTAAGTAGATCCAATGAAATGGCCCAAACTGTGGAATTTGAAGGTAAGTTTCATAGAAAAGATATTGGATTAGATTTGTTGAATTATTAATTCGAATTTATGAACCCCAAAAAGAATTCGTATTCGCCTTATGATCAATTGATTAAGGCGAGAATGAAAAGCCCTGTTCAACTGTTTATCAGCTATTTTTTACGTGGGTTGTTGGTTGTATTGCCAGTAGCTTTAACAGTAGGGATTTTGTTGTGGATGTATCGCGGGATCGCGAAATGGTTGGATTTTGGTCATACAAGTTGGGGAGCAGTTGGGATATATGCCCTCGTTGGGATCGGTGTAATTCTTTTGGTTGGTATCTTTACAAAAGGTGTAATTGCGAAGCAGGTATTGGAGTTTTTTGAAGGTATCATTGAAAAGGCTCCAGGTTTGAATTTTATTTTTGGAACTACCAAGGATTTAACACACGCATTTGTGGGTGAGAAAAAGAAATTCAATAAGCCGGTAATTGTTGAAATGGGCAATCAGGAGTACAAAATGGGATTTATGACGCAAACAAGTATGGATTCTATCAATATGCCTGATTTTTGTTCGGTTTATTTGCCCTATAGCTACGCACTGTCTGGAGAAATGGTCATAGTGCATAAAGACAAGGTGAGAAAGTTAGATATAGAAGGCGGCGACGTTACGAAGTTTGTTTTGAGTGGTGGCGCTGCTGAACTAAAATAATCTCTACTCTGGGGATAATTTTTGGCCACTCTCTACGTTCTATTTATCAATATTGGGTTTAATTTGAATAATATGTTGTTTTCCATCATTTCATTGCTTCAAACAGCTGGCACTACTGTAGATCCACAAGCAGTTCAACAGCAGCAACAAGCCGCTAATAAAGTAGCTGAAGAAGGTGTTCCAATGCTAACCATCATGATGAAGGGTGGCTTTGTAATGGGTTTATTGGCTTTGTGTTTGTTAATCGCTATTTACTTTATCGTTGAGCGATTTATTTACATCAACAACAGAGCGAAAATCGATTATAACTTGGTTAGCAGTATTCGCGATAACTTAAAAGAAAATCGCTATGATTCTGCATATCAATTGTGTTCTAGAACCAATACCGCTCAAGGTCAAATGATGGCAACAGGCTTGAATTTGTTGGGCGCAAATTTGAGAGAGATTGAAAGTGCCATGGAAACCAGAGCCAACATTGAATTAAGTGCCATGGAAGGTAATCTTTCTTATTTGAGTTTGATTGCACGTACTGCACCGATGTTGGGCTTCGTAGGAACCATTTGGGGTGTAATTAATATTTTCTATACCGTTGCACAAGTAGGTGGTTTGGAAATCGGTGCCATTGCTGATGGTTTGTATATCAAATTGGTTACTTCTTTCAGTGGTTTGTTGGTAGGTATCATTGCATTTATTGGTTACCAAATGTTTATGAGAAGGATCGACAAGTTTGCTGAGCGTTTGCAAGAGCAAAGCCTTCAATTGATGGAATTGCTAACCAAAGCCAATCACTAATTAATATCAAATGAAAATCGGAAGGCGTAAACGCGAAGAAGCAGAAGTAGAAGCTTCATCCATGAACGACATCATGTTTTTCTTGATGCTGTTCTTTCTTATTGCCTCTACATTGGCCAATCCCAATGTTATCAATATTACGTTGCCAAAAGCAAAAACAACCACTGCTGTTCATACCAAAACTTTACCGATTACCGTAAAAGTTGCTGGAAAGGGTACCGAAAACGAGCAAATTCAAATCTATTTTGAACAAAGATTGGTTCCCTATGAAAACATGGAAGCAGAACTTACCACAGAAAGAGATAAATATGCCGATCCTGAAAATCCTGCGAATGGATTGAATGTGGTTTTGCGTTTGGAGAAAGATTTGGAAGTGCAGGATATGGTAGATGTGATGCAAGTAATTGCTAACTTGGGTATCAAGATGGTGTTGGCTACGGATAAGTCTACCCGTTAATTCTCGAAATGAAAGCTAGGCTACTAAATATTGTTGCCTTCAGTTTATTTGGCTTTCAAACTTCTTTATTGGTTTCCCAATCTTACGAAAGGAGGGAATTTATTGCACCCAATCAATTGGATATTGGTGTGATGAGGGGATTTTTGGTTGCTCATAATGGGGCGATGCAAAATCTGTTTCATCCTATTCAAGGTGTTCAAGTTCATTTTCTTAGGGATATGAAGCGAAATTCCCTTAGAGATGGCATGTTTAAAGGTGTGAACGCCGGATATACACTAAATTATCAAGACTTAGGAAGCGCAGCTGCTGGAAAAGCCATAGGAATGGGTTTTTCATTATATGTGAAGCATTTTAAAAATACCAGTTTTACTGCGGGAATGGGATGTGGCTACCTAACATCGCCCTATAACTCCGATAAAAATCCTGGAAATATTGCCATCGGAAGTCATATCAACGGTATGATGCGATTGGGTTATCGTGTAGATGCGAAATTGAATAAAAGTTCAAGGCTGTTTTTTGAATTGGGAATGACGCATTTTTCGAATGCCAATTGGAGTCAGCCAAATTTGGGTGTCAATATGCCGTATATGTCGCTGGGAACAAGTATTCCACTGGCGCGTAGCGCTTCATTTGCTCAGCAATATGAGAAGCATAGAGACGAGTTGTTCCAGATCAATCAGTTGCGTTATGCATCTTCCTTACAGGTGGATTTTTTAAAGAGAAAATGGAATGTAATTGGTGGTATTAGTGTTGGAAGAAGGCAAGTGGAATTGGATGAAGAAAGGAATTTTGCCATAACGGTTTTCGAGGCGATGATTGAAAGAACA
>JACCDQ012183808.1_pt1 | contig 11539 bp, 12 predicted proteins | sample 7446031 | NCBI WGS metagenome assembly JACCDQ01 (sample SAMN15323442, study PRJNA562643) | freshwater metagenome | isolation source: river surface water | place: USA:Blue River Watershed | collected 2017-08-17
CGTCACCATACGCTTCTTTTGGATCAAGATCCTTATTCAGTATAGGTTTCGTAGAAGTAGCCGATTTTGGTGCCATTATGTCTTGGGAAAAACCCATACTTGAACTTAACAACACGAGCAAGATGAAGAGACTCTTTAGACGTAAATTCATAAATTCATTATTCGTATCAATCATACGAATGTCATTAGGACCAAAGCATTCTCTAGACTTAAAACCTGAATAAAAGAAATGTTTAACTAAAAATCGCTGCCTCTTTTAGGATAAAAGTTATGAAAAAAATAGCGACATTTATTACGATTATTTTTTTATGTTTTAAGGCCTCTGCTGACGACATATCTAAAGCTCAAGCTCTAGCTGCAGCGAAAGATTATTTAGGTTTAAGAATTCAGCTTATTAAGTCTTACAACAATCCTGTTAGTTACAAAGATTGGCTTAAGTTTCGACGTCTGATCTACGATACTCCGCAAGTAGGCTACGACATTATTTTTGCTTGGGATCAACACAAGCGCGTCACTGGAATGGCAGAAGACTCAACAGAACAACTTGTCGAAAGAGCAATTAAAAAGGCAGAAGAACTTTTAGTAGAAAGACAATATTCAAAAGCCTTTGATCTTTACCAATTGGCAGCAACCCGAATCAAAAAAGCCTATCGCAGCAAAGTCGGAAAAGAAAGTCGCAATATTTACTACTGGCTATTACATCAAATGGGTCGCACATTGTATTCGTCAGGCAATTACGATCAAGCCTTAGAAGTGTATGGCTGGATTCCAACTCGATACTATCAATTTCGCCAAGTGCAATTTGAAAAAATGTGGACAGCGTTTCGATTGAACAAATTAGACATTGCAATGGGCTCTATTATTTCTCAACAGTCGGCATATTACTCAAGATACATCGAACCAGAAAGCTATTTGGTTAAACTTTATATTTTGCAAAAGCTTTGCGATCAAAAGCAAGTATCTCGCGTTGTGAAAGACATCGACAGTTACATCAATCAAATTCGCTCAAAAAAATTGCGCCTAACAGAATGGGCCAAAAATGATCTTTACGATTTTTCAATCAGCCTACTAACTCGGGCCGGAGACTCTGAGGGTTTAACCACGCTGATTTCAGCCCAAGAACGAGCAGATCAAAAAAATAAAATTCTTAAAAAATTGAACTCAAAGTTCGCCGAAGATCAAGCCCGCATCGAACGCGACCTGAACAAGGTAAAAGGTTATGCGATGCTAATGCGCTTTGATGTTTCTGAAGAACTTGAAAAAGTAACTTCATTACCCACTTCGGATGTTCTTTCGTCTCAAGGATTAGAATATTGGCCCACATCCAAAAATGAAGAATGGGTCGACGAGGCGGGCCAGTATTTTTACAATGGTGAAACAAAATGTAAGAAAAAACCAGAGGCCGCACCTTCTGAAAAGCCAGCCTCTTAAGAACTTTGCGTCCACTTCGCAGCAGCAGGTCTAACCACATGATGAAGCCAGGTCGCTAAAACTTTTTGCTTTGCTTCTTCAACATGCGTAAACATCAAACGGGATTTTCCCATCTTGGAAGGCACCGGAGAACAAATAAGCTTAAGGTTATTTTTGTTGTCCGGAGCTGAAATATAGATTTCAGCTTCTGTATTGAAAATATAATCTGGAACGTCATTTACTAAACTCAATCCACCTAAAGAAACATCGTTCGTATAAGTTAAGAATGTATTTTTACCCGACTTTATAATCACTCGGAGACGAATATCAAATCTCGGGTGCGCCCTTCTTTCGGCACCTTTTTTTTCTTCTTCAACCAAGTCTGGTTGAATCGGTGCGATGATCGAAACACTTTCTGCCGCGACCGATTCAGCCAACTCTTCATTTGAAACTTCGGGCTGAGCTTCAGGGTTGAAAAATTCTTTTGGCAATTCAACTGATTCCGCCTTTGGTTCGCCACCATTTCGCAAAAGGCCTAAGATCACAGGGCTATCTAAAATACAAACCCACTTTTCTGCACCTTCATCAACAAACACCCACCAATTTTTAATTTGATCAATAGTTTGGGCACTTAAAACAATGTAAGCAGAATTTAAATCCAAAGCATTCGATTGCCAATTCGTTGCAGTGTTTTTTAGAAATACATTTGCCATACTTTAGTATCGGTTTTGAATATTTGATTCTTAAATGAAAGATCGTCTCAGATTGAAACGCTAAATAAAAACGCTTAAAGACTGCAAGACTTCAACACCATGTTCTCAAGCCATATATGTGAAGACAATGGTGAAGATTTCAAAGCTTTATCTGTTTCATGCAATACAATCAAAGCTTCTTCAATTTTTCGAGGTGACCAGAAACGGGCCTGATCACAATAACTTTCGATAAAATAACTAGGAATTTGTGCAAGGCTTGCTAGCTTGGCTCCACCAATTCCTTGATCAAGACCCGCACGCACAGTAAGTAACACGCGCATATGCCGAGCCAACAGCGCAATAATACCCGCTTCGCTTTGCCCTTGATCCATTAAACTAACTAATTGTTCTAAGGCCTTCACGCGATCTTTTTGACCAATCGCCTTAGTGAAATCAAAAACACTTTCTTCGCGACTGAACGAAACCACCGAATTCACATCATCAAGTTCGATTGTTTGTTTCGAACCAATGTAATCTTGAATTTTAAAAATTTGGTTTTCAAGTTCAGATAAATTATTACCCACTAGTCGATACAATCTTTGAATTGCGTCACTCGTGATCTTCAACCCAACATTTTGAGCCAAATGCATAATCCACTGAGGGACTTGGTTTTCATAAGGTTTTTTAAACTCGACACAAAACGCATGATCCAATAACAATTTGATCGCACGCTTACGCTTATCAACTTTATCGGCTAAAATGACAAATACTGTTGAAGGCACGGGGTTTTCTAAAAGGGGTTCTAATTGCAATAGCTCAGAGTCTTTAAGTTCGTGGGCATTTTTTAATATAACCAATCGATGAGATGTAAACACCGGTAAAGTTTCAACTGCATCTTTAATTGTGCCGACTTCAGCGTCGGCCGCATAAAAAAGCGAATAGTTAAAATCCATAGTAGATTCATCAAGAACCGAATATTTAAAACGGTGCGTGCATTGATTTAAAAGATAAGGTTCATCACCAAACAAAAAATAAATAGGATGAAACTTTTTGGTTTCTAAATCCTTATATAATTTTGACGGATCAAAAACAGCCATGCCGTCCCTTCAAAGTTTTAAATTCAAAATAAGTAACTAAAAATTCTCAAGCATTCGGTCAAAAGCCGCCTGCATCATCTCTTTTGATAAAGCGTCCAAAGTCTGCCGTTTTGCAGAATGATTGTAAAGATTGTTCGCCGTGTTGATGACCGGCAATGTCACTTGCGGAGATGAGTAGTTCTGCCCTTGCCTAAAAGTTCCGCTCCAAAGTACCTCAGAACTACCTTTTTTCTTCAATGTGATCAAAACATCAACGGTTACTGTGTATGCCGTGGTCAAAATATTCTCTTTAGGCAGGTACTGAGAATTTTTTGATTCGATAATAGATTCTGAGTTCACCACATCGATGCTTGTAATTTTCCCTTGCAATACGGCCTCTGCTTGAGACTCTTCATTTACAAGCTTCACTGCGCGCGATTTCAAAGCTTCGTTTTTAAGTGAGTTTGTGAAGAAAATTTCAACTCCGGGTTCGGTGCTTTTATTTTCAAACAACGGAATCTGAATGCTTTTCACATCACCCGGAAGCTTTTCGATATTCGTGCTGAGTTTATAAGCGCAACCCGTCAAAGAAAAATAAATGACTGATCCTGTCAGTAGCAAAAAAAGAAAGGTAAGACGGCGTTTCATCTGGTTTAATAAAAGCCTCAAGGAAAGTGTATGTCAAATCCTATTCTTCTTGCCCCAGGCCCCGTTCAACTGCATCCCGAAGTGCAAAAGATACTGTCACAACCAATGATTCACCACCGCACGCCAGAGTTCGATCAGATATTAGCGCGTGTGCTGAAGAATTTAAAATATCTTTTTCAGACCAAAAACCATGTTTTCATGCACACATCAACCGGCAGCGGAGGCATGGAATCAGCTTTGGTGAATACTTTAAATCCTGGCGACCAAGTTCTAGCAATCGTCTCTGGAAAATTCGGAGAGCGCTGGGCTGAAATGGCTGAAGTTTTCGGAGCAAAAGTTCAACGCCTGAATGTTGAGTGGGGAAAATCAGTTGACCCGCAAGAAGTTGAAAAAGCTTTGAAACAAAATTCTGAAATAAGACTTGTGCTTTGCCAAGCTTGCGAAACAAGCACCGCCACTTCACATGACATTCGAACTTTAGGAAAAATTATTTCTAAAAGTAACGCGTTATTTTTAGTCGACGGAATTACAGCTACCGGCGCTTACGATATCCCAATGGACGAATGGCACATTGATGTTTTAATTGCTGGAAGCCAAAAAGCTGTGATGCTGCCAACGGGTTTAAGTTTAATCGCTTTTTCTGAGAAGGCATGGAAAATTTCAGAAACGGCTAAAACGCCACGGTACTACTTCGATCTACGCAAAGAATTAAAATCAAACAAAAACGGAGAAACTTTTGTTTCTTCACCGGTGCCATTGATACGAGCGCTTGATTATGTTTTGACACGAATTCAAGAAATTACTTTAGAAAAGCATTTTAAACAATTGCGCCGCAGAGCCGATTTTACACGCGAAATTGCCCATGAAATGAATCTCAAGCTTTTCTCAAGCTCGCCTTCTGATTCTGTAACGGCACTTGTGTTACCAGCGGGCCTTAATGGCGTTCAATTTCGCGAAGAACTTGAAAAGAAGTACGCGGTAACTGTAATGGGTGGACAAGATCAATTAAAAGGAAAAATCATTCGTATCGGGCACATGGGTTATATTTTAGACGATCACATGGTCGAAACGATGCATCGTTTAGCTTTGTGCCTGAAAGATTTTGGCGTCAGCATAGACCCTGAAAAAATAAAAGTAAAATCAAGCGACTGGCTGAAGGCAAACCAAGTATGAAAAAGATTCTGATCTGTGATCGCTTCGCTATTGAAGCCTTAGTTGAGCTAAAAAAAAATTCTTTTTTTAACGTACTCACCTACTCAGAATCAGAATTATCCACTGCCGACGCATTAATTATTCGCTCGAAGTTTATCATCGATAAAGCTTTGCTTGATAAAGCTCTAAATTTAAAACTTGTTGTGACTTGCACCAGTGGATTTGACCATATCGATCTTCAAGAAACCGAAAAAAGAAACATCACGGTGATGTTTACACCAGAAGCGAATGTAACTTCTGCAGCTGAACACACTTGGGCTTTGCTAATGGCCTGCACACGCCGCGTGGTTGCGGCCCACAAAGAAATTAAGGCTGCGAACTGGAAACGCGACCCCCTTGTTAGCTTTGAATTGGCTGGTAAAACTTTAGGAATTGTTGGCCTTGGTCGCATCGGCCAAAAGGTCGCAGGTTTCGCTAAAGCTTTTCAAATGAACGTGATTGCTTTCGATCCGTATATCTCGGCCGATATTTTTCAAAAACTAGAAATCACTCGAATGAGCTACGATGAGCTTCTTAAGCAATCCGATATTTTAACTTTTCATGTGCCCGCCACGTTTGAAACACATCACATGTTGGCACGCCCTCACTACGAATCAATTCAAGAACACGCGATGATCATCAATACCTCGAGAGGTTCAGTGATTGATGAAGACGGCTTGGCTGATGCGCTTAACAACAAACAGATCTCATGCGCTGGCCTTGATGTTTTCAATAAAGAACCTTTGCATCGCGATTCAAGATTGATGAAATGTCAAAATTTAATTATGACTCCTCACTTGGGGGCTTTCACAGAAGAAGCTTTCTTAAAAGCGTCTTTGCAAGCAAGCCAATTGGTGCAAGATTTTTTCGAAAAAAATTTAACTCAAAATACTTTGCCCCTGAAAAACGAATGGGGATCTTTGTCGTTTAAGGAAAGGACCTAGAACATGTCAGCAACAGTTGTGATCGGAGCCCAATGGGGCGATGAAGGTAAAGGGAAATTAATTGATGTTTTAGCAGGAAAAGCCGACATGGTCGTGCGATTTCAAGGAGGGTCCAACGCGGGCCATACCCTTGTCGTCAATGGTAAAAAAATCGTTCTTCATTTGATTCCTTCAGGCATTCTACACGAAGACAAAATCTGCTTGATCGCCTCTGGTGTCGTCGTTGATATTTTTGGACTCACGACTGAGATTAAAAAACTACAAGCTGAAGGTTTTAAAATTAGCCCCAGCCAACTTTTAATTTCAGACAATGCAACCGTCTTGCTTCCCTATCACAAAGCTTTAGATCAAGCGCGCGAAAAAGCCTTGTCTGAAGGCAAAATCGGAACAACTGGTAAAGGCATCGGCCCCGCCTACGAAGACCGCGCAGCCCGCCGAGCTCTTGTCATGAGCGATCTTTTCGACCAAAAAAACCTATTACAGAAACTTGAATTCGTTTTAGCCGAAAAAAATATTCTATTAAGCAAAATGTACGACCAACCCGAAATAAAAGCGAAAGACATTTACGACCAAATTCAAACCGTGGTTGAAGATTTACGCGCTTATCGCACTTCTGACGTCAGCCTGATGGTTGCGCAAAAGATGAAATTAGGTAAACGCGTGCTTTTCGAAGGAGCTCAAGGAACTTTACTTGATATTCACCACGGTACCTATCCGTTCGTGACCAGCTCATCGACTGTGGCTGGCTCTGGATCGATCAGTGCCGGCGTTGGCCCCCATCATCTTTCTAAAATCGTTGGTGTCTTTAAGGCCTACTGCACACGCGTCGGAAGCGGCCCCTTTCCGAGCGAATTGAAAGACGCCGTCGGAGAAAAAATTCAAAAAGAAGGACACGAGTTCGGATCAACCACGGGACGCGCCCGCCGTTGCGGCTGGCTTGACCTAGTGGCTTTAAAGTACGCCATCCGCCTGAACGGTATAAACAGCCTGGCGATGATGAAATTAGACGTACTTTCTGGTCACGATCAAATCGGCGTCGTTACTGGCTATAAATTGAACGGAGAAATCATCAACGAATTCCCAACTGCTACCGACTTAGTCAGCAAAGTCGAACCGGTGATAGAATATCTAACAGGATGGAAAGATGACCTCACAAAAATCAAAAACGTGAAGGATTTACCTCGGCCCGCGATTGAATATATTGACTACGTTTCACGCCATGCGGGCTGTCCAATTGATGTTGTTTCGGTCGGTCCCGATCGCGAACAAACATTATGGATTAAACCCTTGTATAAAGATTGAGCACTGCGAAAAAACGTTTGACTACTTCGACGGTCTATTACAAATTGTCGACTCAGTTCAATAAGTGGTTCGCTAGCTCAGCTGGTAGAGCATTTCACTTTTAATGAAAGGGTCGATGGTTCGAATCCATCGCGAGCCACCAATTTTTTGAACTTCTCTGTCTCTTCGTTCCCATCGTCTAGTGGCCTAGGACACCTCCCTTTCACGGAGGATACAGGGGTTCAAATCCCCTTGGGAACGCCAATTATTTCTAAAAAAACCAAATTAATTTCGCAGAATTTAGAATGAGTCGATCAGCATCGACATATTTTGTTCTGTAGCTAAAAATTTCTGCTGTGAATACTGATGATTCGTTGTTTTTATAAATTCAAGAAAACTCATATACAAATCATTTGCGGCAACCAATGCTGCCGAGTCTAATAACATGGGAATCACACGTACTTCGACTGTAAATTTATCAGGATCTCCGATTAAAATATTATTGAAATTGAAGTCACAATACTTTGTAGGCGCAAGCATTTTTAATTCACTCACGACGTCAGAAAATGGCTTGGTCTCATTTGCAAGATCAAATGCGTAATCTAGAATTGCTTTCGAATATTCTCCTAATCGAGTGCAATAAGGGTTCGGAGGAATCATCGCTTTCAGAACATCTGTCCACACATAAAAATAACGAATCATTCTCAGCAAAGTTTTTGAATTTGCGAAATCAGTGCCGTCAAAATGAATATGAAAGGCACCCTCTTGCGGAACAATACAACCCATTGAATTGGCCAAATCAATAATTTCTTCAAGTCTCTGTTGGTGATTTTCAGTAATCGGGGCCGTAACGATTTCGCAAATACGATTTCGATCCGCCATCTGAGAATGAGCTCCACAAATTAACTTACTTTTCTTTCCAACGACAGAATAAATTCTATCTTTAATTTGCTGTTCGACCTTATATAGTTTTGAAATAGGCTTTAAAATTTCACTCGTAGCTGAACTTGAATCACATTGATTTTGTATTAAATCAATAAAACGAATATCATCTGTTAAAATATGGTACCATTCGTTTGATTCAGGCACCGACGCATCTAATGAATGTCGAATTGTCATGTCATTTATAAATCGAAACTGCCAGCTTTGATTGTTCCAAAGTTCAAATCCTTTAGTTAAGCAATAATATGCAATACCATTATTCGAACCTGGCCAAATTTCAGATTCACGGTGAAAACATGTTTTTAAATTGAGATTATATTTTTGAGAGAAATGATAAGCGATTGAATATCTTGTTGAGCCAATCGGGGCAAGAAGTTCTAGTTCGTAGCCTGCTTTCACTAGGATAGTCCCCGTTCATTCATAAAAAAGGTTTATATGAAGCGGATTTTGTATATCCGCTTCATATAAAAATAACTATTTTTTAGTGATTTCGCAACCGCCAGCTTTAAAAATTTCTGGCAATTTATGTGGGTATTCATCAAAGTAATCGCCACCAGCAAAATTGTTATCGATTAATTTAATAATAGCTTCTTTTCTTTTACCTTTAAATTCTTCATCCATAACCATACCTGGCCAATCTTGGGCAGCTTTACGATCTAAAGCCTTCACGTCGCACATAACGCGAAGTTCAGCGTTTTCAGCAATAATAACTGTTTTAATTTGAGAGGCTGATGCAACTGAAGTCATAACTTGGAAAGCCGATAATGCTGCGAAAAGTTTTGTTTTGTTTTTCATTTTTTTCCTTTGCTTGGGTTTATCGTTTTTAACTGCTTACTCAATGGGTTAAAGCAAAAGCAAGACCTAGAAAAAAAGCCTCTATTCCAATATATATTTCATTAGTGTATCAAAATGATCTGAGTACTTTATTTGTCACAGACCTGTATATTCTAGAAACGCATTTTCTTTTTAAGATTTTAAAGCTATGTTACCCCCCATGGAACAATCTCACTCGCTTTTCTATTACTTTCTGCACTGGTTAGTCGCAGGTTTTGCTTTGCTTATGACTTGTAAAATTATGCCCGGTTGGAAAGTAAAAGGTTTTGGATCAGCCTTGATTGCTGCCGTTGTTATCGGACTTGCAGACGCGATTATTTGGCCGATTTTAATTGTTCTAACATTACCTGTGAATGTTTTAACCTTAGGACTTTTCACATTCGTAGTGAATGGCGCAGTTCTTAAAATTTGCTCAGGATTACTAGAGGACTTCGAAATCAACGGCTGGTTTTCAGCCATATTCGGCGCCCTAGTTCTTGCAATGATCAGTTCTTTATTTCATTGGGTAATAGTCTAGTTGATTAGTGATCAATCGCGAGCCCATCTAGTAAAATGCGCATGCGGCCAGAACCTCAAATTCAAATTTTAGATAAAATTTCTTTCTTTTTTTGATCGAATTCTTCTTGAGAAATTAAATTTTGATCTAAAAGATTTTTCAAATTTTTAAGTCGAGTCGCAGGGTCTTCCGAATTTGAGGCACCCGTGCTTGAGCTATTCATCCCTGCCATTGCACCAGCCATTTGCTGCCCCAACCCGAAACCAACGCCAGCACCTAATCCCATACCGGCCATACCATTTTGATTTTTAGCTGCCTCTTTTAAAGCTTCAAGTTGCTGAATTTGAGCGTAACTTAAGCCCACCGCTTTTGCCGCTTGCCCTTCGGCTGACATGTCGGCGATGCGGTTTATTCGAGCCATTGTTTCTTCGTCGAACGAAGTGCCTTCAATTCTGAAATCCAATAGCTGAAATCCCAAAGAAGCGAATTCGGGTTTTAAATCAGCAGACAAGGCCTGCGCGACTTCCATTCGATGAGAATCAATTTCGGCAAAAGAATACTTCATACAAGCGAATGAATTCGTTAAAGGCTGCAAAAAACGCGAAGACATCATTCGACGAAGATCTTCAGTGGTAAAAATCTCTAAAAGACCAGAAACATTTTGCACAAACCATTGAGCATTATCAATTTTCACTGAAAAATTTCCGTGAACTCGCAAAGATACCGGAAAATTATAGACCGGGTCTTGGTACTTGATGACAGATGTAGTCCCCCAACCTAAATTTACAAGCTGTGAAGTCTTAAAAAAGTAAAGAGCGGTTTTATGTTCACTTTGAAAAGCTTGCATAAATTTAGAGACAGTCGTCCAAAAAGGTATATTTGCTGTATTCAATTCAACAAGCCCCTCTTTTGCGTAGACATCAACGACCTTACCCTCGTAAACAAAAATGCATCCCTGTCCAGGGCCAACTAAAAGTTTCGAAGCATTTTTAATTTCATCGTGATTCGTGCTCCAAAGTTGCATGACCGAATCTGCAGATGGATTTTTCCACTCGATAACAGAACGCAATTGATTTTTTATAGATCCAAACATAATTCCTCCGGGTGCACTTTGTTTCAATTTTATTCTGAATCAGAATCAACTTGCACGGATATTAGTAGTAATTAACTCACAACAGCAGAAGCGCTGGATGAACGAATTGTGTTGCGCGATTTTTTTAAATTTAGCTAGACTAACGTAAATGAAAAATAGCTGTCCTTCATGTGGCGCACCACTCCAACTGACCAATGCAATTTCACTTTACTGCGTGTGTGCCTATTGTCAGTCACAAGTCTTTCGTAGTGAAACTGAAATTGAGCTTCTTGGCAAACAAGCCGAGCTTCCCGAAGATATCAGCCCGCTACAGCTCTATAGCGAAGGCGAATTCATGGGAAAAGCCTTTAAAGTCATAGGCCGTTGCAAACTACAGTGGGAAGACGGAAGCTGGAACGAATGGTTTTTAGATTTCGGAACAGGATCAACAGGCTGGCTGGCGGAAGCCCAAGGCAAATGGATTTTATCATTCGAACAAAAAGACCTAATCATACCAAAGCAAAACGAAATAAAACTGGGTGATTCATTTTTGTTCAATAAAATCGAATACACTTATGCTGATTTAAAAAATGCAGTTTCATGTGGATTTGAAGGAGAGCTTCCTTTCAAAGCTACAAAAGGTGAAAAAAGATTTTCAGTTGATTTGAACTCAAAGATTCCGAATAAATTTTTATCATTCGAATATGAAGAGGCAGACTCGCGCGCGTACTTGGGGCAATACGTAACACTTTTCCAATTGAAAATGAAAAACATGCGAGAATTCGATGGCTGGAAAATTAATTAGTCCGCGAATTTTTCAGTGTGACGGCTGTGGGGCTAATTTAACAGTTAGCGCTTCTGGATATTCAAGCGTGATTATTTGTTCAAAATGTCTTTCAACGACAGACGTTTCACATCCATTACCTAAGTTAATTAAAAAATATCAAGGCGCC
>JACCDQ010809738.1_pt1 | contig 11537 bp, 10 predicted proteins | sample 7446031 | NCBI WGS metagenome assembly JACCDQ01 (sample SAMN15323442, study PRJNA562643) | freshwater metagenome | isolation source: river surface water | place: USA:Blue River Watershed | collected 2017-08-17
CCAATCAAGCAGATCGCAGTTAACGCAGGACTTGAAGGCGGAGTTGTTGTAGAAAAGGTGCGTCACCTTCCTGCAGGACAAGGCCTCAACGCTGCAACTGGTGAATATGTAGACATGATCAAGTCAGGAATTATTGATCCAGCAAAGGTGACACGTTCTGCATTGCAAAACGCTGCATCAATCGCTGCTCTATTTATTACAACAGAAGCTGTTATTGCAGATAAGCCAGAAAAGACTCCTGCTGCCCCACAAGGTGGCGGAGATATGGACTTCTAACTCCCGACAATTACGCGTAACGCCGCCTTCAATTAACATGAAGGCGGCGTTCTGCTTTACCCTTAGAGCATGGCAAAGAAAACCCTCGCTCCGAAAAAGGAGACTCCTAAGAAGGAGAAGACATCAACAAGCACAGCTGTTGCTTTTGATGCACAGGATCTTGCCCGAAATGCAGCTCTTGAAGTAGCAGAGCAACGTGATCAAGTTGGTGGATTTGTTTCAGTTGATTTTGATGACGACAATCGTGTTGCAACTTATTTGTTTGATGCAAACCTTGCCGGTTACAAAGGTTGGCGTTGGTGCATCACCATTGCAAAGGTTGATGCTGATTCACAACCAACTATTTGCGATGTAGTAGTTCTTCCAGGTCCAGATGCATTACGTGCACCTGAATGGATTCCATATCGCGATCGTATTTTGCCTGGCGATGTTGGAGTAGGCGATATTGTTCCAAGCTCACTTGATGACACACGTTTAGTTCCAGGTGCGGCTGCATTGCCTCAAGATGAAGAGCTCGATACGGCGATGGCTGTTGAACTTGGTTTAGGTCGTGCGCGAGTAATGTCAATCGAAGGACGCGATCAAGCAGCAAAGCGTTGGTATGAAGGCGAACGTGGACCAAATGCACCGATTGCCCAGTCATCACCAAAGCCATGCCACAGCTGCGGATTCTTTATTCCTATTGCAGGTTCATTGCGATCAACATTTGGCGTATGCGCCAACGCAATTGCACCTGATGATGCACGCGTAGTGAGCGTGGATCACGGCTGCGGAGCACATTCCGAAGCGACCTTCACAGAGCCGGTGTTAAACTAAGCACCTGCTATCGCACCCGCGATACATATTTACAAACGAGTAAAGAAAACTAGCAAGGAGCCCTCCCCATGCCTACAGGACGCGTTAAATGGTTCTCATTAGAAAAAGGTTTCGGCTTTATTGCAAATGATGAAGGCGAAGATGTTTATCTAGCCGCAACTTCACTTCCTGAAGGTGTTGCAACAGTTAAGCCTGGAACAAAGCTTGAGTTTTCTATTGCTGACAGCCGTAAAGGCCCACAAGCATTATCTGTACACATTATTGATGCACCACCATCACTTGTAGAGAACTCACGTGTTAACAGTGATGATCTTGCAGCGATGATTGAAGACACAATCAAAATTCTTGACCGTGTTGGAAATGGTTTGCGTCATGGCCGCCATCCAAATGCACAAGAGGCAGATCGCCTTGGTCGTGTATTGCGCGGTATTGCTACAGCTCTAGGCGCTTAATAAAAGTTAGAGCTTTACTGCTTTAAATACCGCTTCGTCGATCACGACGAATTGTGTAACGAATTCCAGTAAGGCCTAGTACTGCTCCACTCACGCATGTCCAAACAACTTTGGCATCAGCATTTACTGCAATAGCAATCACACCGGCTATCACCCAGCATGTGATTCCAATAGCGACTAGAGTTACCGCATTGCGTAGTCGAGTAGTCATGGAAGAAGAGTAATGGGATTTCAGGTTAAAGAGGATGGTAATTGGCGTTCATTTCGCCATCGTAATTACCGAATACTCTTTCCCGCCAACGCTGTTTCCAATATTGGTAGTTGGGCTCAACGTATTGCCCAAGACTGGTTAGTTCTCGAACTCACAAATAACAACGGTACGTATCTTGGCTTAGTTACCGCTGTTCAATTTGCTCCCGTACTTGCATTTTCATTGCACGGCGGAAAATTGGCTGATCGATTTAATAAGCGCAAAGTTTTGATTCTGACAAACATCATTGGCGGCACCGCATCACTCGCATTGGGTGCATTGGTAATGACAGATCACATCGCCCTGTGGCATGTATTTGTACTTGCGGGAATCTTGGGAATTTCAACTGCAATTGATGCTCCAGTACGCCAGGCATTTACAACAGAGGTAGTTGGACAGACCGATCTACCAAACGCAGTATCGCTGAATTCAGCTAACTTCAACGCTGGCCGCTTGGTAGGCCCTGCAATTTCAGGTGGCTTAATCGCAGCATTCGGTACAGGGCCTTCCTTTATTGTTAACGGGCTTTCATATTTCTTTGTTATTACCGCTCTTGCAAACCTAAATGAAAAGGCTTTTTTTCATCAGGATCGACCAAAATCCGATGGAAGTATTCGTGAAGGCATTGCTTACGCAAAGGCCCGTCCAGATATTTATGTAGTAATGCTGATGGTCTTCTTCTTGGCAACCTTTGGACTTAATTTCCAGATCTTCAATGCGCTTATGGCAACACAAGAGTTTGGCCTGGGGCCTGCAAACTTTGGTTTGATGGGAACCTTTATCGCGATTGGTTCACTTTCTGGTGCAATTGGTTCTGCGCGGTTAGAACGATTTAGAAATACTAAGTTTGTAATCCGGGGAGGCATCGCTTTCTCTGCATCCATCATGGTGTTATCGATCTTGCCTAATTACATTTCATATGTAATTTGGTTGCCAATCTGTGGTGTAACTGCCCTAACTACTTTGGTCTCAGCAAATTCAATTGTTCAAACAAGTACTGATCCTGCGATTCGTGGTCGCGTGATGGGTCTTTACCTACTTATCTTTATGGGTGGAACACCATTTGGATCACCGCTCATTGGTGCAACAACAGACATTATTGGTATCCGCCCAACTATCGCGGTGTGTGGAGGAATTTCTTTGTTTGCCTCACTTTATATTTGGTTCAAATACAAGAACCGAGTCACTCTTCCAGCAGATATTTCTGTTGCTGCAGTTTTAAAGACTATTAATCGCAATAACGATTAATAGTCCAACAAGTGCTAGCAAGGTAACTAAACGACGAACTTTGTAACTCATTACGCTGCCTCAACAACTTTTGATGGAATTGCTTTAACAATTGCAAAAGCAATTGCAATGAGAACAAAAACCATGATGTATGCGCGTGAAATACCGAAACTATCGCCCAGAATTCCTAGTAAGAATGGGGCTCCAGCGATCGCCGTTCCAGCCGCTAATGAAGCTCGGCCGATCGCCAAATCTGGACGCCCATCGCTTAACCCGATAAGTCGGATCGAAGATAGTGCGAACTGCATTGAAATTCCCATGCCAACGGCCAGCAAGCACACGAGCGAAATGATCATGTTGTGTGACAACCAGAAGCCAACAAAGCCAACAAACTGAAGGGCAATGACGGAAAGCAGTTGAGTATCGAGTTTTAGATGACCAAGAACGATTCCGCCATACCATCGGCCAAGGCCCATACCGGTACCAAGTGCCACGATTGCAACAGTTGAAATTGCAGCGGTTGATCCAACACGATCTTTTAACAGAGCCGCTGCCCAGAATGAAGTTGCAAACTCACTTGAAATACAGGCAACAAAACCAAACCAAGAAATCCAAAAGCTGCGTGAAAGCTTTCCACCTTGTGGACCATCTTCATCTGGAACATGCTCATCTTCATCTTTTTCGCGTCCAATAAAAAACAAAGCTAACGCAACAGGTAGTGCAAGGAGTAGACCTAATCGCCAGATATTTGGAAATGCAATCGCGATTGTTCCAATTAGGGCTGTTCCTGTTACAAAGCCAACAGATGCAATTCCATTAGCTTGAGGGATTGCAACTTCTGCGGCTTTTCCATAGTGGTGTGACATCTTGGTCAGCATCGTGTTGATAACAACTGATGTACCAAAGCCAGTAATTAATGTTGCCGGCAATGTTATGTAAACAGGGGGAGCAATAACAAACAGAGTCAAACCAACGATAAATATTGAAAGTCCGATCCAACTGGCTTTCGAGCGGCCATACTTGTGAGCAATACGTGGGTTAGCCCAGCCAGCAAAGATTGATGCGATTCCCATCGCAGTGCCATGTAATCCAGCGATTGTTAGCGAGGTTCCCTGATCTGCGCGCAATAACGATTGTGCAGGGCCAAAGCCTCCTAAATAAAAGTTTACGATCGCAGTTTGAACCGCCACGACCCAGAAAAAGCGGTCGCGATGAAAACTCTTTGGCATTAAAGCGCTGCTACAACGTGATCGATGCACTTTGTAAGTGCTTCAACATCACTTGGATCAACCGCTGGGAACATACCGATGCGAAGCTGGTTCTTGCCTAGCTTGCGGTAAGGCTCTGTATCAACAATTCCGTTGGCGCGAAGTGCTGCGGCAATCTTTGTTGCATCAATCGCATCATCAAAGTTAATTGTTCCAACTACCTTTGAACGCATTGCAGCATCTGTAACAAATGGAGTTGTGTAGCTTGTCTTCTCAGCCCATGAGTACAAGATGTCTGAGGATTGAGTGCTTCGACCTGCAGCAAATGACAGTCCGCCATTTGCATTCATCCACTCAATTTGCTCTGCAAGCAACATCAAAGTCACAAGTGCTGGAGTGTTATAGGTCTGATCTAAGCGTGAGTTCTCGATCGCAATTCCAAGGTCAAAGAACGCAGGAACCCAGCGACCACTTGCCTTGATCTTTTCAGCGCGTGCAATCGCAGCTGGAGACATAATTGCAATCCAAAGACCACCATCTGAAGCAAATGACTTCTGTGGAGCGAAGTAATAGGTATCAAACTCTTTTGCATCGACCATCAAGCCGCCGGCAGCAGAAGTTGCATCAACTAGTACAAGTGCACCATCGGTGCCTGCTGGGCGAATAATTGGCATCGCAACACCAGTAGATGTTTCATTGTGAGTCAGCGCGTACACATCGATGCCTGCTTCAGCAACAGAAACTGGGTGTGAACCAGGCTCTGCCTTGATGACAGTTGGCTCACCTAGGAATGGAGCTTCCTTTGAAGCTGCAGCAAACTTTGATGAAAACTCACCAAATACCAAGTGCTGTGAACGCTCTTCGATCAAACCGAAGGTTGCGATATCCCAAAACGCTGTTGATCCACCATTGCCCAGAACAACTTCATATCCTTCTGGCAGATTGAAGAGAGATGTAAGTCCTTCGCGAACGCGCTTAACAACATTCTTAACCGGCTTTTGTCGGTGAGATGTTCCAAGAATTGTGTTTCCACTTGCCGACAATGCAGCGAGTGCTTCTGGACGAATCTTTGATGGACCGCAACCAAAACGACCATCTACCGGCTTTAAATTGGAAGGAATAACAATGTCTGCGCTCATGGGCTAAGACTACGGGTAGTACCTATTGAGTTCCCAATCGGCACTGATGTTAGCCCGCTCATAGCGTAAGCGATCGTGCAAACGTGAGTATCTGCCTTGCCAAAACTCGATATTAAGCGGGGTAACGCGATATCCACCCCAATGTGGCGGACGAGGAACAACGCTTCCTTCTGGCCACTTCTTAGATGCGCCATCAAAGCGTTGCTCTAACTCTTCTCGTGTTGCTAGTGGTGATGATTGATGACTTGCCCACGCACCAATCTGTGAACCCCAAGGACGTGTTGCAAAGTAATCATCTGATTCTTGTTCTGAAACTTTTGCTGCGATGCCACTAATTGAAACTTGTCGTTCCATCGCATACCAAGGAAATAGCAAAGAAACATTTTCACTAAATTCCATTGCATGCGCTTTACGAGATTCGTAATTTGTAAAAAATGTAAAGCCACCTTCTGAAATATCTTTTAATAAAACTGTGCGCGTATTAATTTGCCCATCACTGGCTAATGTTGAAAGCACCATTGCATTTGCTTCCACAATTATAGAGTTTTCATGTGCTTGCTTTAACCACATTGCAAAAGCTTCATATGGATTATCAGGAAGAGTTTCTAAACCAGCATCGCTATAAGAACGACGCATCGCTCTGATCTCATCACGCGTCACAATCTCATCGGCCATGGCCCTATCGAACCTCACTTCGGGCCGGAGGGCGAGTTTTCGGGGGTGCCTGCAACGACTTATGTAACGGCAACCCTTTATAACAATCGGATAAATGACCACTGAAAACAAGGGAATAAGCGCCATTTGGTTTGCTTACTCACGCACAAAAGAGTGGAATTGCCCCAACAGCGCATGCCCTCGTATGCGCTAATTCCATCCATGGAGGATATAAATGAACAAAAAGCGTCTCGGCATTATTAGTGCCATAGCTACCGCTGTTCTTGCAGCTACTGCACTTGTTGTTCCATCAGCAAATGCAGCTGGAAAGTCTCTCGTCATCTGGTCTGACGAAAGCCGCGCAAAGACTCTTCGTGAAGCAGCTGCTTCATGGGCGTCAAAGAATGGTGTAACTCTTACAGTTGTTATTAAGGACTTCGGTAAGGTTAAAGATGAATTAATCACAGCAGCACCAAAGGGTCTTGGTCCAGATCTTCTAGTAGGACCACATGACTGGGTTGGTCAATTAGCTGCATCAGGTGTTCTTGATCGTATGGTTAACCTCAACAAGAGTGCATATGCAGCATCAGGAATCCAAGGCTTCTCATATAAGGGTCTTCTATACGGACTCCCATACAACGTTGAAAACATTGCGTTGATCGTAAATACAAAGCTTTCACCAACTATCCCTGCAACTTTTGCTGATCTAGAAAAGACATGGGCAACATTGAAGACAGCTGGAACAGCTAAGGTCGGTATCGAAGTTCCTTACGGAGATCCATACCACCACATGCCATTGTTCTCAGGTCTTGGTGGATATGTATTCGGCGTTGGTGCTTCAGGTATCAATGCAAAGGATCTAGGAATTAACTCAAAGGCATTTGCTGCTAACGCGTCAAAGGTTGATGGTTACTTCTCAAGCGGCCTACTAAGCAAGTCATCAAACTATGACTTCGTGCAGTGGTACGCAGGTAAGGCTCCATACATGATCACTGGTCCTTGGAACCTTGACAATATTAAGAAGTCTGGAATTCCATATGCAATCGCATCAGTTCCAGCAGTCAATGGAACGCTTTCACGTCCATTCGTAGGTGTGAACGGTTTCATGATGAGCAAGTTTGCAAAGAACAAGATTGTTGCTCGTCAGTTCCTAACTCAGGTAGCTGGTTCTGATGACTTCCAGTTGGCTCTGTACAAGCTTGGCGATCGTTTGCCAGCGCTGAAGACAGCAGCTGCAAAGGTTGCAGACAACAAGGATGTAGCAGCATTCGGTAACTTCGGTGCTTCAGGTACTCCTATGCCAAACATTCCTCAAATGAACTCTGTTTGGGATGCATGGGGCAATGCCTGGAAGAACGTAGCTGATGGAAAGCAAACTGCAGCAGCAGCATTTGCTCAAGCAGCAGCTAACATCAAGAAGGCAATTAGCTAATCAATTAGCAATGGATAAGGGGCGTCGGTTTCCCGGCGCCCCTTATTTTTAAAGACAATAAACAGGAGAATAGCCACGTGAAATTCAGCAATAAGACGCCAGCGCTTCTGCTGAAGATCATGCTGCTCGGAGCACTAAACGCCTTCACGGTGTGGAGCGTTCCAATTCTTATTTCAAATAAGACTTGGATTTTTGCTATTTATTTTGTGATTTCAACTTTAGTTCTCGATTTTATTTTCTTAAGTAAGAAGCGAATCGCTCCAAAATATATTGTTCCAGGAGTTGTATTACTTCTTATGTTCCAGGTCTACCCAGCATTTTTCACTGGGTATGTAGCATTTACTAATTATTCCAATGGTCACTTCTTAGATAAAGAAACAGCCATTGATGTCATGGTCTCTAACTCATTTGCACCAGTTGGCGATACTTCTAATTACATGCAGGTAGTCCGCGACAACACTACCCAGAAAATCGCACTCATTGTTAAGGATACAAATGGGTACGGAGTTGGTACGCGCGATGGCTATACGGCAGTTCCTAGTTCAGACTTAACAATTAGTGGCGATGGAAAAATTGAAGCGGTCAAGGGGTATACAACCCTTACGGATGATGAAGTTTTTAACATTCTTGATGAGTTTAATGATTACAAAGTTCCTATCGGTAATGATCAGTTTTATTCTGTTTCCGATATAAATGCAGTCGAACTTGTTGCTCAAAATCTTCGCTACGACGCCGCAAAAGACACTGTGACCGACATTGTTACCGGCACTGTCTACTCGCCAGATGACAATGGATCTATGGTCAGTGCAGCTGGCGAAGAGATCGAGCCAGGTTGGACTACAACAGTTGGATGGCGAAACTTCTCTAAGGTGATTAACGATGAGCGCTATCGCCAACCTTTACTTCAAGTATTAGCCTGGACCTTTATTTATGCAGGTTTAGTAGTCCTTAGCACCTTCTTCTTAGGTTTATTGCTTGCATTGGTTCTCAACCATCCAAGAATGAAATCTAGAAAGATTTATCGAACTCTTCTAATCGTCCCTTATGCAATGCCATCCGTACTCTCAACCTTGGTGTGGGCGGGAATGTTTAACGTTGATAACGGTGTAATCAATAAGATTTTGGGAAGCCCTATTCCTTGGCTATCAGATCCTTGGCTAGCCAAGTTTGCCGTTCTACTTGTTCAGTTATGGGCAGGTACTCCATATATGTTCCTGATTGCAACAGGTGCGATTCAATCTTTATCGACTGAAACCATCGAGGCTGCTCAGGTAGATGGCGCTTCGCCATTCCAGGTTTTCTCAAAGATTAAGTTGCCTCTTGTGTTAATGACCTTAGCGCCGCTTTTGATTGCAAGTTATGCCTATAACTTCTCAAACTTTGGCGCTATTTATTTGCTCACTGGCGGTGGTCCAACAATTATCTCCTCCGGTGGCATTGCAGGTCACACCGATATTTTGATTTCCTACACTTACAAGATTGCCTTTGCGGCAGGTAAGGGAAATGATTATGGGCTTGCAAGTGCTGTTTCTTTCTTCAACTTCTTACTGGTTTCATCAATGTCTATTTACAGCTTCAAGAAATCTAAGACAATCGAGAATATGACATGAGCACTGAACAAATTTTGAAGCAAAAGCCACTCACCCCGGCGCAATGGGGCAAGAAGATTGCGTGGCGCCATGCAGTTGGTGTACTTGCTGTTGCCTTTGCATTGTTCCCACTCGTGTGGATGATTTCGGCTTCCTTTGACACCTTGGGCTCTCTCAGCGCACAGAAGTTAATTCCGGACAATATTGGGCTTGATAACTTCCGAACGCTTTTTGGAAATCCAGATCAGCCGTACCTAAAGTGGCTTCGAAACTCCATCATAATTTCAGCGTCAAACGCCATTTTGCAGATGTTTATTGGTGCAACTGCTGCCTATGCGCTTAGCCGCTTCCGATTTAAGGGGCGCAAGTTAACTTTAATGACGATTCTTGTGGTGCAGATGTTCCCGCAGTTATTGGCAGCAACGGCGATCTTTTTGATGCTTGCTGATCTCGGTAAGAGCATTCCATTCTTGGCGCTAGGTCAGACTTCCGCATTGATTATTGTTTTTGCAGGTGGCGCTCTCGGAATTAACGCGTGGATGCTCAAGGGTTTCTACGACACCATTCCAGCAGAGATTGATGAATCAGCAAAGGTTGATGGAGCTTCACATGCACAGATTTACTTCAGAATTATCTTGCCGCTAGCTCGTCCTGTACTTGCAGTTATCACACTCCTTTCATTTATCGGAACGATGAACGAGTTCTTGATTACCTCTGTTATTTTAGGTGGAAATCAAAATGCAATTACATTAGCCGTTGGTATGCAGCAGTACATCGATGGACAGTACAACGCACATTGGGGACCATTTGCTGCTGGAGCATTAATTGCATCTGTACCGGTAATGATTCTCTTCCTATACCTACAAAAGCATGTTGTTTCCGGTCTAACCGCCGGAGCATATAAGGGATGATGAAAAATACACCTCACCACGACGGCAGTGATTTATTCGTCAGTAACAGCGCACCAAAAATTGGCGACAAAGTCACCTTAAAGGTCCGCGTTCCAAATGATTATCTCTTCGAAAAGGCGATGCTTCGCATTTATCATGATGGAGAGCCAAGAATTTTCGAAATGAAGGTAATAAAGAAAGGCGATGTTGAGTCTTGGTATCAAACCACTGTCGAGATTCTTAACCTTCAAAGTAGCTATCGCTTTGCCTTTATTGGTCACGGAAAGTACGAGTATTTAAATGCTCGTGGTCTCTTTGATCATGACGTGCACAGTAATAATGATTTTCAAATAGTTGCCATCCCGGCTAACCCCGCTTGGATAAATAGCTCTGTTTTCTATCAAATTTTCCCTGACCGCTTTGCTCGATCGGGCAAGGTGAACATCACTCCCGACTGGGCGTACCCACGCGAATGGAACCTTTTGCCACGGGGCCGTGGAAAGTACACGGGTCAAGAACTTTATGGCGGCGATCTCTATGGAGTTCAAGAACATCTAGACCACATAACTGACCTTGGTGCTAATGGAATCTACTTCACACCAATTTTCCCTTCTCGCTCTAATCACCGTTACGACGCAACAAGTTTTGATCATGTAGATCCAATTCTTGGTGGAGATAAAGCTTTTCAATCTCTCATCAAGGTTTCAAAGAAAAAAGGGATTCGAATTCTCGGTGATCTAACCTCTAATCACTGCGGTGCCGGGCATGATTGGTTAGCTAAAGCCAAAAAGGATAAGAAATCTAAAGAGCGAACATATTTCTTCTGGGATAAGTCAATCAAGTGGGGTTACGTTGGTTGGTACGGACTTGAATCACTCCCTAAATTAAATTACGCATCAAAAGCGCTACGCAAAGCTGTCTATGAGGGCAAAAACTCAATTGTTAAAAAATGGATCTCTCCAAAGTTTGGCATGGCGGGTTGGCGCATTGATGTTGGAAACATGACCGGCGTTCAAGGTGCAGAAAATCACCATGTAGAAGTAATGCGTGGAATTCGAAGCGCTATGCAAGAAGTAAATCCTGACACTTGGTTAGTAGCGGAAAATGGAGACTTCATTGCAAGTGATTTAGATGGCTTGGGTTGGCAAGGCGCTATGAACTATCAAGGCTTCATGCGTCCATTTTGGAACTGGATAAACCGTAACCCTGAAATCACCGGTGGCTTCCAAGGATTACCTTTCGCAATGCCAAAGATCAATGGAAAGCAACTTGTAGCTTCCATTCAAGAGTTCAACTCTTCGATTCCATGGCGTTCACTGACCGCATCCATGATGCTTTTAGATTCCCATGACACGGCACGTTTCAGAACAGTTGTTTTAGGGGATATTGCAGCGCATAAAACAGCTATGACCATGATGCTTTCTTATCCAGGAGTTCCCTCGATTTTCGCAGGGGATGAAATTGGGCTGGAAGGATCTTGGGGCGAAGATGCTCGCCGCACAATTAACTGGGAAGATCGCAGTGGCTGGGATGTTGAATTCTTTGCCGAAGTTAAGAAGTTAGTGAAGCTTCGTAAGACTCAAGATGCTTTAATAAATGGTGGA
>JACCDQ010094796.1_pt1 | contig 11535 bp, 11 predicted proteins | sample 7446031 | NCBI WGS metagenome assembly JACCDQ01 (sample SAMN15323442, study PRJNA562643) | freshwater metagenome | isolation source: river surface water | place: USA:Blue River Watershed | collected 2017-08-17
CATCAATGTATTTTTTGATGTCTTTTCTGAAATCTGACAATGTAGTAGTTAACATAGGTGTTGATGGTTTAAGTTAGTACACAAAAGTACAATTATTTGTACATATTATTGTACAAATATAATCAATTGAACGAATTAAAAGAAGTTGAAATTAGTTGTTTTAAATTTGATATTTGTAATCTGTTGATTTTCAATAACTTTGCATAGAATAGGGGTAAATTTTTGTGAAACTTGTCATAAAATGGGGGTAAATATTACGACATTTGTTATAAAATAGGGGTAAATATTTGTAAAACTTGTCACAAAATGGGGGTAAATAGCAAATTGCTTATACAATTTAGTATTGATTAAACTAGCCAATTTAAAAAAGTTTGGGACTAGTTAATTAATTCTAATTCACCAAAACGGTGGTAACCAAATCAATAATATTCAGTTAGTTTATTTCTTAGTAAGTCTTTGAATTTCTTTTTCTAACATCTCGATATACTTTTCACGATATTTATCTTCTTGATGAAAATGATAGCTTCCACCTTGATCATAACCCTGAACCCCCTGGGAGTTGGAAATATTGAAAATGGTCTGTGAGTTAAAATTTAGAATCTGTGAAATCTCTACATCCAATACATCAGCAATTTCACAAAGTCGCTTTAATGTGATTTCAATTTCACCGCGCTCCAGTTTTGAATAACCAGATACACTTAGGTCTAAGTCTGAGGCCATTTGCTCGCGGGTAATATTTTTTAATTCCCGGAATTTTTTAATGTTGCCAATAATTGTTTCAATGAACTGTTCTTTGGGTAGTGATTTCATGGGTTAAATGTATAATAATAGTGGCAAAAAAAGCAACATAGGTTGCAATATAGTATTTTTAGTTGTACACATACTATGGGTTTCGTTGTTTTTTTGGTTTTATGTTGTCTTTTTATTACTTCAAATTTCTAAAATCTCATTTGGTCTGGTTAATACTCTCTTTTTTAATCCTCAATCATAGGTGTATTTATCTACATCCTATTTCCAAAACAGTAATTAAATAATTGTGAAAATCATGAAATTACAATGCCAATTGAATTTAATGGTTCTAGCAATATTTTGGTTACCGTTTAATTTACTAATAAGTCAAAACAGAGTCTCAAATGTTGAAGGTGAAAGAAATGGCCCTAAAGTGTTACTTCTGAATTCAAGTGGGAACATTGAAGGCAATAAATTGGTTTACGACGAAACAAAGAATATTGTTTTTTCAAGGTTAAAGAAAAACTTAGATAAGTTCAATGTTAGAAAAACCGAGAGCAATTATAAACAATTTACTTATAATTTAAATAAAAATTCAATTGATTTCAAATGGAAAGACAATAAAATCTGGGATAGTGCCACACAACCAGATTTTATTTTTACCATTGAATCATATAATAAGTCTTTGAATTCCGGTAGTTCAGAAATGGTAATTTCAAGTTTTAATGGTTGTAATTTTGTTAAACTAACTGAGAAAAAGTTACAATTTAAGGAAAACAGCAATTGGATTAAAAATGATAAGCAATTTGTTAAAATAGATAGTCTTTTACAGTCTATAATTTATAATTCCATAATTGAGAATGTTAAAGTAAAAAAAATAGGTATAGAATTGGATTGTGTCGTTGAATTCAATTTGTTGGATTCTAACAATCTAGATTTTTATGAGCATAGGAAACAAGGATTACTAGATTCTATAGAATTTTGGATTATCAATAATTCTTTAGAAAATCAATACTACCTCAAATCTTTAAATCAGCGATCTGTTCAATTTAACTCTATTAGGGTGCCTTTATTTGATAACAAGAAGGAAGTGTGTTTGGACGCACAATTATTTTTTCAACCACTAATTAATCTAATTCCCAACAGTGAGTTGCAAACTAAAAATTTACCTCAGGACATTGATGCAATAGTTAGAATAAATAATTAAAAACTTTGTAATGTTAATAATTGGAAAGTGGAAATTGATACAATTTGAGCATTGGGTAAAAAAAGAAACTTAAGAAAGTGAATTGATTTTTTTAAAACAATTAGATCACTTTCAATCCACCCGCAAAACCAATCCCTTTAAGTAATGCCCTTCGGGATGGAAAATGTTAACCGGATGATCGGGACCTTGAGATAAACGGTGCAGAATCTGACATTTTCTGCCAACTTCGATCGCGGCAGCTGTCACCGTGTTTAAAAATAAGGCCTCGTCAATGACCTGGGAACAGGAAAATGTGAACAACAATCCTCCCGGTTTAACTCGTTGCAATCCCAATGCATTCAAACGCTTGTAGCCCATGGTCGCAGAATGCTTTTTCTTCAAACTTTTGGCAAAGGCCGGGGGATCCAAAACTACAATATCGTAATTGTTTTCTTCGTCAGATAAATATTGCAGCACATCTGCCGTTTCGCTTCGGTGACGATCGCCGAATCCATTTAATTGTGCATTGACATCGCACAAATCCGTGGCGGTTTTGGAAATATCCACAGAAACCACCTGTTCAGCGCCTCCGTGCAATGCGGCAATCGAGAATCCACCGGTATAAGCAAACGTATTTAATACCGTTTTACCATGAGAATAATGTTTCAATAGGTTGCGATTTTCGCGTTGATCGAGGAAGAAGCCCGTTTTTTGTCCCGTAACCCAATTCACGTTCAACTTCATGCCGTATTCTTCGACCACAGTTTCATGAGTATCCCCCAAAAGGAAACCATCTTCCACTTCATCATCGTGAAGAGCCGCTTTGCTTTTGCTGTAAATGGTGGTAATATCGGATCCGAAATTGACCTGAATGGCTTGTGAAATTTCATCCAAATGCAGGAACATTCCATCGCTATGTGCTTGAATTACAGCGGTATTTTTGTAGATATCTACAATCAAACCAGGAAGTTCATCGCCTTCTCCGTGCACCAAACGATAAGCGTTGGTTTGGGAGTTGACATGCATTCCCAATTGTTCGCGAAGGGATTTGCAACGCGCAATTTTTGCATTCCAAAAATCAGCATTGATTTCTACGGGTTCAAAACTGAGCACTCGAATGGTGATACTGCCGGTTCCCACATGTCCAATGGCACAAAATTGCTTTTTATGATCCAGTACTTCAACCAATTCGCCGGCGCTGCATGGATCCATTTTTTCGATGGCACCCGAGAAAATCCAAGGATGTCGGCGGGCAATGGCAATTTCTTTCCCTTTTTTGAGGATGGCTATTTTCACGGCAACAAAGGTAGTTTTTTTTCATTTGTTTTGATATTCATTCCAATTGCATGAAATTTGAATCATGGCCGAAAAACTCAGTGAAATAATTGCCCATTTGGAATCCATTGCCCCTGCATCGTTGCAGGAATCGTACGATAACAGCGGATTGATTGTCGGAAATCGCAATCAGATGGTGAACAAGGCCTTGATTAGTTTGGATTGCACGGAAGATGTGGTTCGCGAAGCCATTCAAAACCAATGCGATTTGATCATTTCGCATCATCCCATTGTTTTCGGGGGATTGAAGCGCTTAACAGGAAGCAATTATGTGGAGCGAACCGTTGAATTGGCTATTAAAAATGGAATTGCGTTGTATGCCATCCACACCAATCTCGATAATGTGTTGCATTCGGGCGTGAATGCCAAAATCGCGGAGAAAATAGGGTTGGAGCAATCGGCTATATTATCCCCAAAGAAAGGGAAATTGCTGAAATTACAAGTTTACACCCCCATAGATTTTGTAGAAATTGTGTCAGAAGCGCTGTTTCAAGCGGGTGCTGGACGAATTGGAAATTACAGTGAATGCAGTTTTCAAGGGTCTGGTTTGGGGACGTTTAAGCCGATGTCGGGAGCCAATCCGTTTACCGGTACGCAAGGGGTGAGAAGCCGTGAAGAGGAGGTTCGTTTGGAAGTTTTGGTACCTGAACACGCGGTTTCTCGGGTGTTGGACGCCATGAAACAGGCGCATCCGTATGAGGAAGTGGCGTATGATTTGATTCGTTTAGAGAATGAATGGCAAGAAGTGGGGAGTGGTTTGGTGGGCTATTTGGCAGAGGAAATGGGTGTCGACGAATTTTTGGCCCACGTCAAGCAATCCATGGAGTTGCCGTTAATTAAGTTTACGCCTTTAACATCCCCCGATAAAAAAATTAAAAAAGTGGCTATTTGCGGGGGTTCGGGAAGCTTTTTAACCAAGGTAGCCTTAGCAAAGGGTTGCGATGCTTATATAACGGCGGATGTGAAGTATCACGAGTTTTTTGATGCTGAAAAACAGTTGTTACTTTGCGATATTGGACATTTTGAGTCGGAAAAATACACTATTGATTTGATTTCAGAGATTTTATCAAAAAAATTCCGTACTTTTGCAACCATTTTTGCACAATCTATAACCAACCCAGTACAATATTTTATATAACATGGACGTAACCGTAGAAAAAAAACTACAAGACCTTTGGAAATTGCAGCAAATCGACAACAAAATTGACTCTTTGAGAGCGGTTTTGGGGGAGTTGCCAATGGAAGTTTCTGATTTAGAAGACGAAATTACAGGTCTTGAAACCCGTGTTCATCACATACAATCTGAAATTGATGATTACAACAATGAGATTTCTCATAAGCGTAATGCTATCAAGGATTTTCAGCGTTCTATCGAGAAGTACAACGAGCAGTTGAACAATATCAAAAACAGCCGTGAATACGAAGCAATCGATAAAGAGAAGGAAATCGCAGGTTTGGAAATCTTAGCTGCTGAAAAGCGCATTCGTGACTACGGAAAGCAAATTGAATCAAAAACAGAATTATTGAATTCTACTCAAACTGCTTTAGAGAGCAGAAAGGCTGATTTGGAATTCAAGAAAGCTGAATTGACTGAAATTGAAAAAGAAAACGAAGAAGAAATTGCTAAATACAACAAAGACCGCGAATCAGCTATGAAAAAATTGGATGAGCGTTTGGCACGTGCTTATAACCGTATTCGTGAAAACATGAAGAATGGTGTAGCTGTGGCTCCGATCATGCGTGGATCTTGCGGTGGTTGCTTCTCTAAAGTTCCGCCACAACGTCATAGCGACATTCGTGCACACATTAAAATTACCGATTGCGAGCATTGCGGAAGAATCTTGGTTGACCAAACTATTTCGGGTATTGCAGCTCAAAACGAAGAGGTGGTTGAAAAACCAACACGCAGAAAAATGCGTTTAACCGCTAAATAATTTTTCATGCCAGTGGAGTTACTGGTGTAATACAAAAGAAAAGGCTTCCCGCGGGAAGCCTTTTCTTTTATGTAATAATTTTCTTGAATCTGGACGTTTTAGCATTTATTTAAGGGCATTTTCAAAATAGGGTGGATTCTCATTTATTTTATAATGGTAGTCCATCATTATCTCAATAGAGAATTAGATTATTTGAAAACATACCAATTTTTGGTATATTTGATGTAGCTTAAATTTTAAAACCTATATGGCGAAGAATACATCTGTTTTATTAGGGGATTATTTTGAAAATTTCATTAATGAAGAAATTGCTTCAGGTCGTTTTAAATCTGCTAGCGAAGTTGTTCGAACTGCGTTAAGATTGCTCGAATTAGAAGAGCAGAAAATGAAAAGATTAAGAGATGAAATTATAATTGGTGAAAATAGTGAACTGATTTCTGATTTTAATCCAGAAGAGCATTTGAAAAAACTTCAAAACAAGGTTTCATGACCAATCTTTATAAAATTAGTTCAAAAGCAATTGAGGATATAGATAGAATTTGGTTGTACACACAAGAAAATTGGTCACGAACTCAAGCAAATCACTACTATAGGCTAATTTTTCAAGAAATTGAATTCATTTCTAAAAACTTTGAATGTGGGAAGGATATTAGTGAAATTAGAAAAGGCTATAGGAAATACAATGTGAAATCCCATATTATAATTTATCGAAAGGGGAATGATAACATTGTGGAAATCATTAGAATATTACATCAAATGATGGATATCCCTAATCAATTATAACCTTAATACTGCTCCTTTTCGTTGGGGAAGTCAACACTCTTAACATCTCCGATGTATTGGCGCACCGCGCCATGAATTGAATCATACAAATTCAAATACCGTCTTAAAAATCGAGGATTGAATTGCTTGGTAATGCCCAACATATCGTGCAAAACCAAAACCTGTCCGTCAACACCATTTCCTGCGCCAATGCCAATTACCGGAATCGTTAAATTCTCTGCAACGCGACGTGCCAAATCAGCAGGGATTTTTTCTAAAACAATGGCAAAACAACCAGCCTCTTCCAATAATTTACTATCAGCAATGAGTTTCTCTGCTTCTGCATCTTCAGTAGCTCGAACGGTGTATGTTCCGAATTTATAAATACTCTGGGGTGTCAGTCCCAAATGTCCCATAACGGGCACACCAGCAGTTAAAATTCGCTTAATACTCTCTAAAATTTCCTCTCCACCTTCCATTTTAATGGCGTGAGCACCACTTTCTTTCATGATACGAATGGCGCTGTCTAAAGCCACTTTAGAATTCCCTTGGTACGAACCAAATGGCAAATCTACCACCACCAAAGCGCGATTTATACCTCGAACCACACTCGAAGCATGATAAATCATTTGATCTAAGGTGATGGGAAGGGTCGTTTCATGTCCCGCCATGACATTCGAGGCACTATCGCCCACCAAAATAACGTCGATTCCGGCATCATCTACAATGGTAGCCAATGAATAATCGTATGCTGTAAGCATGGAGATCTTTTCACCGCGTTGTTTCATTTCGATTAAAACGTGTGTGGTGACTTTCTTGATTTCTTTATGAACCGACATTTGCGTGAATTTAACTGCAATATTTGTCATAATTTCGGAATTCGTACTCATTTCCCCCGAAAAAATCATAACAAAATCGTAATTTTGGAAAGATGTTGTTTTCAAAGACCCTAGATCGCCTTCGTTTAACGTATAAAAGTTCTTTCCGTAATACCGTTTCAAAATGGGTCATCGTTTTGACTTTCTTGGGATTATCGGTCTCTGCTTGCGACAACGAAGTGGATATCAACGCCGATTGGAAGGAAACCATGATTGTTTACGGGTTACTCGATGCCAATCAGTCGGAACAATACATCAAAGTCAATAAGGCATTTTTGAATGAAGCGGGTTCAGCTTTAATGGTGGCGAAAAATTCAGATAGTTTATATCTGGAATCCGTTACCGTGAAAGTGATTCGAAGTAGAACCGGTGAAGTGTACACGCTTACACGTGTCAACGAAATACCCAAAGATTCTGGAATCTTCGCCAACGATGTCAATTATTTGTACAAAATGACGGAACCCGTTTACGAGAATGAAATGTACGAATTGGTGGTGGAAAGCGGCAAAACGGGTCAAATTGCTCGCGCGGTTACTTACACTTTGGGCAAAACCAAAATTGAAGCACCTTTCAGAACAACGAATCCGCTGTTTTCATTGGCGGCTAATTATATTTTCATTTCGTATGTGCCCGCCATTAATTCCTATGCTTACGACATCAAAATGGTAGTAGAAGTGCAGGAGTTTAATCGCAAAGACACATCTTTAATCGATACTAAAAACTTACGTTGGAATGTTATTACCAACTATAAAATGCCTCAAGTTTCAGCGGGTGCGCCAATGCCAACCGTAATCCATCAGATTGAACGTACTGCGTTTTACCAGTTTTTATCGACTTATTTAACGGATACTTCAGATAACATTGTTCGAAGAATTAAATCAGTAGGAATGCAGTATTATGGGGGAAATCAGGCCTTGGTTGATTACATTTCAGTGAACGAGCCAGCCATTGGAATCGTGCAAAAACAAGCGGAATATTCCAATGTTCAAAATGGTTTTGGATTGTTCGCTTCACGCAGTATGCAGCAAGTGATCAATGTTCCGATGGATCCCAATTCGGTGGCTTACCTTCAAAAAAATTCCTACACGGCACCGCTGAATTTTATTCGGTAATTGTTTAACCTCGATCCAACAGCGGAATCAAATCGGGCATGATTTGAGCAATCTTTTCTTTGGGGACTTTCGTAACGTCAATAAAATGAACCGTTTTTCCATTGTTAAGCGATTGTCCTGCAATCCATTGCAATTGGAATTCAGATTCGGGTCTTCCTTTTAGCCATCTTCTAACAGGCATCAAGCAATACCATCCTGTTATATTTCCTTTGGAATCCCGCATGGCCATCATGCTTTTTACCGGACCCGAAACGATTCGTTCGTATTTAAAGGTGTCTTGAAGTTTGATCTCTTTTAAACGCTGTTTGAAATTCGTGCTTCCACCGTTGGAATTGGTAATGGATGGATGTAAATGGGCCAAAAATGCATCCCAATCGCCTTTATCATAGCCCATGGTGAATTTATTGGCAGCAACTTGAAATGCTCTACGCATTCTGAAACTATCCAATTCAGTGGCAGAAAGATCTCCCGAAACCATATCTCCAGTTGGAATGGTATCCACTGCGGAGTTGGATTCTGAAGAACTCATTGTAGTGTCGGTATCAGACGACTCCGTTTCTTCCGAATTGCCACAGGATTGAAATTGTACAGCCAATCCAGCAAGTGTCAAAAGCAGTATGAATTTACTCAGTTTTGATTCGTTGTTCATTATTAACAAAAGTACAAAAAAATAGGGCAGTAGAATAAAAAAGGCCGTCTCTTTTGAAGACGGCCCTAAATTATCACTAACTTAAAGATTACTTCACTTCTTCGAAGTCCACGTCCTGGATTTCGTCGCCAGCATTACCTGATGCACCGTTTCCAGCCGCACCATTACCAGCTCCTGCACCTGCGCCACCGGCTGCATTTGCATCACCTTGTGTAGCGTTGTACAAATCCTGACTAGCCACGCTCCAAGCGTCGTTCAACGTTTTGGTATGTGCTTCGATATCGGTCAAATTCTTGGCAGCAACTGCTTCTTTCAATTTTGCCATCGCATCTTCGATTGGAGCTTTTTTATCTGCTGGAATCTTATCTCCGTACTCTTTCAACTGCTTTTCAGTTTGGAAAACTAAGCTATCAGCAGCATTCACTGTATCAATTTCTTCCTTGCGCTTTTTGTCTGCTTCTGCATTCAATTCGGCTTCTTTACGCATTTTCTCGATTTCATCTTTCGACAAACCAGAACTTGCTTCAATTCGGATCTTTTGCTCTTTACCCGTTGCTTTGTCTTTCGCAAATACGCTCAAGATACCGTTCGCGTCAATATCGAAGGTTACTTCAATTTGAGGTACACCTCTTGGTGATGGTGGAATTCCATCCAAAATGAATCTACCAATGGATTTGTTATCAGAAGCCATAGAACGCTCACCTTGCAACACGTGGATCTCAACAGAGGGTTGATTATCCGCCGCAGTACTGAAGGTTTCGCTCTTTTTGGTTGGGATGGTCGTGTTCGACTCAATCATTTTAGTCATTACACCGCCCATGGTTTCAATACCCAAGCTCAAAGGAGTCACGTCAAGCAACAAGATATCTTTTACTTCACCGGTTAAAACACCCCCTTGAATCGCAGCACCAATCGCTACAACTTCATCTGGATTTACCCCTTTTGAAGGCGCTTTTCCGAAGAAATCTTCAACCAATTTCTGGATAGCAGGAATACGAGTAGAACCACCCACCAAAATCACTTCGTCGATTTGGCTTGCAGAGTAACCAGCGTCTTTCAAAGCTTGCTTACAAGGCTCTAATGTGCGCTTGATTAAGCTATCAGCCAATTGCTCGAACTTCGCACGTGTCAATTTGCGCACCAAGTGTTTTGGAACACCATCTACTGCGGTAATGTAAGGCAAGTTGATGTCGGTTTCAGTGCTGCTTGATAATTCGATTTTTGCTTTTTCGCCCGCTTCTTTCAAACGTTGTAAAGCCATTGGATCTTTTCTCAAGTCAATGTTTTCTTCACCTTTGAATTCATCAGCCATCCAATCGATCAACACTTGGTCGAAGTCATCACCTCCCAAATGGGTGTCACCATTGGTTGATTTCACCTCGAATACACCATCCCCCAACTCAAGAATAGAAACGTCGAATGTTCCACCCCCTAAGTCGTAAACCGCAATTTTAATGTCGCGATCAATTTTATCCAAACCGTAAGCCAAAGCAGCAGCGGTAGGCTCGTTGATGATACGTTCTACTTTAAGACCAGCAATTTCACCCGCCTCTTTGGTAGCCTGACGTTGCGCGTCGTTGAAGTATGCAGGAACGGTAATTACCGCGCGAGTTACTTCTTGTCCCAAGTAATCTTCAGCTGTTTTCTTCATTTTTTGAAGAACCATAGCGCTCAATTCTTGAGGAGTATAGTTGCGATCCCCGATGCTCACACGTGGAGTATCGTTGTCGCCTTTAATTACATTGTAAGGAACACGCTCAATTTCTTTGGTCATTTTGGAGAAACTTTCCCCCATGAAACGCTTGATAGAAAAGATGGTGTTCTGAGGATTGGTGATTGCTTGGCGTTTTGCAGGATCACCTACTTTGCGTTCTCCGTTGCCATTGTCCGTAAAGGATATGATAGATGGAGTGGTTCTACGACCCTCGCTGTTAGCAATAACCACTGGTTCATTACCTTCAAGCACAGCAACACAGCTGTTGGTCGTTCCTAAGTCAATTCCGATTATTTTGCTCATTTTGATTTATTTCGTTTTCTACCTTTCATCAAAGCAAGTGCCAATTGCCAAATCAGGGGGTGAGCGTGTCGAAATGTCAGTTTTTGTCAGTTTTTCGGGGGATAGGGAGCGCGAAACCCGACAAATTGTCGATTTACAAAAAAAAAGAGGTTGCCAAATGACAACCTCTCATAGAATTAATTATAATGTGATTGGTATTAACTAACCTTGTTTCAAGTTAGAATTAACCTTTATTCGCTTTTGCGTGGTCTGCAAGGAATTGAGCCAAACCGCTGTCGGTTAATGGGTGTTTCAATAAACCTAAAATGGCGCTCAAAGGACAAGTTACAACATCCGCTCCGAATTGAGCTGATTTTACAATGTGCAATGGATTGCGCACAGATGCAGCCAAAATTTGGGTTTCGTATCCTTGAACTGCGTAGATTTCAGCAATTTGTTTGATTAGTTCAATACCATCGTAGTTGATATCATCCAAACGGCCAATGAAAGGAGATAGGTAGGTAGCACCTGCTTTTGCAGCCAAAATGGCTTGTCCTGGTGAAAATACCAATGTGCAGTTGGTGCGAATTCCACGGTCAGAGAAATATTTAATTGCTCTGATACCATCTTTGATCATCGGAATCTTCACTACAATATTTTCATGCAATGCCGCTAAGATTTCTCCCTCTTTGATCATTCCCTCGTAATCCGTAGAAATTACTTCGGCACTTACATCGCCGTCAACAATTTCACATATTGCTTTGTAGTGATTCATCACAGCTTCTTCGCCGGTGATGCCTTCTTTTGCCATCAATGAAGGGTTGGTTGTTACCCCGTCAAGAATTCCTAAGTCGTTTGCTTCTTTAATTTGGTCGAGATTTGCGGTATCGATGAAAAATTTCATGGAGCAAAGATAAACAATATGTAACTTCGAATGGTTATATAGTGGTTGAA
>JACCDQ011067942.1_pt1 | contig 11534 bp, 25 predicted proteins | sample 7446031 | NCBI WGS metagenome assembly JACCDQ01 (sample SAMN15323442, study PRJNA562643) | freshwater metagenome | isolation source: river surface water | place: USA:Blue River Watershed | collected 2017-08-17
ATGTTGCCTTCGCCCATGTGATGCATGAGCAGGTGCAGGAAGGTTTGACTCATGTTGGTGGCATCAATCTCGATGTACGCCTCCTTGCACACGATGAGACCATCGGTGATGACTTTGGGGTTCTCCATCGTGATGGTATTCTCTCGAACGCTAAATGTAGGCAAGGTCATTTTTGCTCACCCTCCGCCCATTTGGCGAGTTGTTCAACAGCTACTGCGTGCCAGTCAACATCAGCAATGTACGCATACGCGAGGTCTTTGGCAATGTCTGGCGATACCTCGATGTGATACCTGATGCGCTCCTCGATAGCCTCCCCCATCGCGTAGGGGCAGACCATATTGCCGTCGACAGGGTCATCGACCCCATCGAAGTCAGACAGCACGATGTCCTTGAGGACAGCGGCTATGCCTTCTTTCACTTGACCTCCTCCACCGTCACGCGGTACTTGGTTCCGTTGCGGTCTTCGACCAAGATGGTCTTCTTGGTGGTGGCGAACGCGCCCGACTCGGTGAGGTCGTACTGGGGGCGGCTGACGCTGGACAGCAGGCGCTCGGTGTCGTTTGCCTTGAGTTCTTTGCTGATGATGTGCGCGATGTAGTCGCAGTACACGATGTAGGACTTTGGCAGGTTGTCAAAGAACTTGTTGACGATGGTGTTCATGGTGTCGAAGTGAGTCATGGTTTTATCCTTCCAGAGTTTCTAATTCGGTTTTTGCAAGTACATACTGGCTGTCGCGGCTTTCCTCGTCGCAGAACGACCAAACATTGTCTCCATGCAAGTCCCACGAGCCGTCTTCCAGTTCGCACCAGATTTCCCAAGTGCCTTCGGTTCTGAAGGTGTTGCTGAAGTATTTTCTGAGTTCTAAGTTCATTTCGCTTTCCTTTCGATTTCGATTCGCTTTTGATGGGGGCTTTCGCCCCCGTGATTTCAGAAGTGTGGGTTGCGGTCGTTGTGGTGACCGTTAATCATTGACCAGCACTTCATCTTCCAAGAGCCAGTGTTGCCACGGCGGTAGAACACTTGACCTTCTGTTGTTGTGATTTTCTTCAGGGTCTTGCTGATGGTCTTGATGTGACCGCAGGGGTATGAGTCGCCGTTGAAGTAGTAGGACACAGCGTCCAAACGGGCTGGTGCTTTGATGACATCGAAGCGTGGGTAGCAACCGTCACCAGCATCGGTGGCGATGTAGTCCACGCCCTCAAAGCGGCTCGCGGCGTCTGCCACTTCTTGAGCCTGCTCGAATGACTTGAAGTCATGGCGAGAAACCCAGCCATCTGTGTGTTGCACTTTGTCGCTGATTTCGACAACCACAATGTGTGCTGGAGCGTGTGGATTTTGTTGTGTCTTGAAGAAGTTCATGGTTCGCTTTCGTTAAGTTACCCAACTGATTTTGTGTTGGTGGTGTAATTCTAGCATAAACAAACTGGGGGTCGTAAACAACTTTCTTCTAAGTAGTTTCCCTAACCCTCAATCACCCACCCAGCGAACTCACCCATCCTAAAAAACTCCTTGGCTTCCGCCCCAAGCATGGAGGCGTCGAGGGGTATCTGTACCCCTGCCAGACTCATCTCCTTGGTAGTCACATCCCCCAGCTTCGCGCCCTGCTGAATCTTCCAGTGCATCCCCAACCGCTTCAGGACGGTCGCAAAGTACCCGCCGTGGTCACAAACCTTGTCCACCACTACCAACACCCCACCCACAGGCAAACGCTCCTTCAGCGCCCGTATAACGCGAGGGCGCTCGTACACAGGGATGAACATCAGAGTCAGGAACAGAATGTAGACCTGAGCGGCTGGGAGCGGGCAGATACGGACATCGTCCTGCACCACCGTGACATTGTGGTGGTTCTCAAATCGCTTTTTGAGGCTGGAGACCATACTGGGGCTTCGCTCGATGGCGTCGGCGTATGCCTTACGCTCCAGCAGGAGCGGCATCAGCTTGTCGATGGTGTTGCCTGTAGATGCGCCAATGTCCACCACGCGCCCACCTTCGTTCAGGTAGTTGCGCACGATGTACACCACCGCGTCGGTCACCATGTCGTACCACGGCAACTGCTCACGGACATGAGCGTCAAACGACTGGGCAATCTCTGGTGTGTCAAATGTCCATGAGTTCATAGCGGAAACCTCTTTGCAATTTCGTAGATGACATTGACCGTGACGGCGCGACCGCACCGCTCGTATCGCTGGGAGTCTGGAACCACTGAGCCGTCGGCGTACCACTTCGTCCAGTTGTCGGGTAGCGACTGAAGGCGTTCGCATTCGAGCGGCGTGAGTTGTCGCAGGCGTGAGCCAACCATCAACCCGTGCCTGTCTTGCGCGGTGAGCGTAAACGCTGGCTCGTTGTGTTCTTTCATGCGCCGACCGCGTTGGCGCTTCTTCTCTTTCGCAGGCGTCAGGACTGCCCGAACAAGTCCATCTGATTCGGATGCACTTCCGTCTCTGGTTGGTTCGCTCTCAGGTCGTTCAACCTGCTTTCGTACTCCGCCGTCAAGGTAGAAGTTGTTAGTGTCTCCCTTGTAAAGTCTGTGACAGAGTGTTCCGATAGTGAGACCACTTTGGCGGCGAAGCCCCTGTTCTTGAGTTTGTTGCGCTCCGTCTTGAACGCTATCTTCTGCATAGCATCTTCCGAGAGGAAATACTTTGGGTCTGGGTTGTCCTCTAAGACTTCCGACAATAAAAACTCGTTCCCGATTCTGTGGGACTCCGAAATTCTTGCTGTTAACACATTCCCATTGGATGTCATACCCCAGTTCATCCAGACTTGCGACGATAACTCCAAAGGTTCTTCCTCCGTCGTGATTGAGGAGTCCCTTAACATTTTCAAGGAATAAATATGGGATTCGTTTACCAGCGAGGAGTCGGCAGATTTCAAAAAAGAGAGTACCGCGTGTATCTTCTGTGCCGAATCCTGTTCTTCGTCCAGCAACCGAAAAAGTTGCGCATGGAAATCCTCCAACGAGTAAGTCGGCATCGGGGACTTCATCAACATGAATTGTTCGGATGTCTCGTCCATCTGGTTTGTGTTTGAAGTTGTATTCATAAATGCTTGCCGCCTTTGGTGTGAATTCATTTGCCCACACGCATTCGTGACCAGCCCGCTCTAGCCCTAAGCGGAAGCCACCAATGCCTGCGAACAACTCAATGAACCTCATTGCGCCTTGTCTTCCATCTTGAGGCGCTTGAGCAACTCTACCAACACCAATGCGTCATGGCTGTTGACTGTTTTGGTGTAACGCTCAATCTCTGCGACGATGTAGTCACACCCGTGGTCAAAGCCCGCGATGTAGTTGATGTCGTCTGGTGAGTAGGGCTTGACCGCAGGCTTGGGCTTGCAGTCCTTGTGCTTGTCAATAAAGAAGTCCATTGCGTCGATGATGACATCAATGGGTGCAGGCATAGATGGAGGAGCCTCTTCCTCTCCACACGCTTCGCACTTGAACTTGCCGTTCTTGCTTTCGGTGATGATGTGATTGGTCATGCTGTTTGCCTCGCTTCTTGGCGACCGCGCTCAACAAAGTAGCGTGCGTCGGTGTGGTCGTTGATGTGTTCCTCTTGAAGCATCTTGCGAATGCTCTCTGCAACTGCACGCGCCTTGTCGGCGCTGGTTGCCTTCTCGTACTTGTAGCCTGCGTTGATGTAGTCTGCTTGTGCGTGTTTCATGTTGCCCTCTTACCAGTTTGCATATTTCTTGAAAGCCTTTGTGTATTCAGCGCGGCTTTTGAACGCTCCATGCTTGATGCAGTAGTGCAGGAACTGCTTGTCCATAAAGTAACCCTGAGCCATCTCGTCACCCGACTTGCCCAACTCCTTGTAGGTCTCGCCGTTGTAGTAATCGCGCAGGACAAACTTCACCTTGTTCCACACATACTCGCCGCTCTCGTTCTCAACCAATGACTCACCAGCCACGCGACCGTACCCGTCATAGGAACCCTCGAACTTGCGACCGTCAGGCAACAGTGCCACGACATTGTTGAGGTGTGGAATGCCAAGAGCGTCAACCACCACAGGCAGGTGAGTCTTTGCACAAGTCTTTGAAAAATATCCCATCGCTTTTTCTCCGCTTTAAGCGGGGGCTTGCGCCCCCTTTGGTTTAGCCGATGACCACCTTGACATCAGCGACATCGAGGATGTTCGCCAGACGCCCGTTGGCGTTGATGCTGTACTCCACCTGCTCAATGGTGGGCTTCCACAGCATGGAGTAGTCCAAGCCGCAGATGCACTGGTTGTTGCCCTCGTACCAAGTCAGCGTGACTTGATTGCCGTCGATTCGCTCCACGGTGTAAACCTGAGCCTCTGGGTGGTCGGTTGCTGTTACCAGCAAGCCTGCACGGATGTCTTGTTTTTTGATTCGCTTTTGCATGATGATTTCCTTCGCTTTAGAAAGCCCCCGAAGGGGCGGGTTGATTAACGGGATGTGACTTTGACTGTGAACACAGCAGAGGACTTAGTGAACTTGGCGTATGTCTCTGCGCCGTACTCAGCAATGAACTTCTTGCTGTCGAAGGTAGAGCGATTGGTCTCGCTGTATGTTGCGCGGAACAGGTTGCCTTCGATGAAGCGCACACCTTCTGCGTCAACTTCGAGCAAGCCGTCAGCGCCTGCTTCTTTGATGCCGTCCTTGATGGCGTCGGCTTGTTTGGTCAACTCGGCAATTTGAGCCAAGAGGTTACCCAGTGTGTCAACTTGGGTGAGTTGGATGTCGTTTGCTTTCATGGTGTACTCGCTTTCGTTTGTTACCTGCCTTGCAACTATTGCTTGGTCAGTGACTGTAGTTTAATCTGAAATTAAACGACTCCACAACTCTTTTTTGAAAAAAACACAAAATATTTTCTAAGGAAAACCCTAATGTTGCTATTTCGCAACCAAGTCCTGCTCCGCCATCTGGCAGAAGATTGAACACTCGATGTCAGGCTCTTGTGGGTAGTTCCCGTCGGTGGGCTTGAGTTCATCGAGGTAGCGGTCTTTGAAGATGGTTTGCTTCTTGAATCGCTCCAGCTTTGCCATACGGTCGAACTGCTCAGGGAAGTCCACCCGAATCTTGTTCCAGTACCCCATTCCGCCCTTGACGCACCCAATGCAGTTGTTGTTGAGGTAGCCCAGCTTGTACATCTCTGGCAACTCGATGCCTGCGTTCCTGAGCATTGCCAGACAGTCGACCTTGTTCAGCCCCTTGTCAATCAACGGAACCCACACATCCACATCGTTGTTGGCGTCGATGAATCGGTCGTAGCGTTGTTGCTCCTCGGCGGTGTACCCAAACACCTGACGGTCGCCCACCTGCTCGTATCGCTCACGCACCTGCTTCTTCAGCACGCGGGTGCATGGAGCCGCGCCCCTGATGTTCATCGCGCTGGTCTTGAAGGTTTCGTAGATGGAGCGCTTGTAGTAGTCGTTGCCCAGAATCACAATCTCCTGCCCAAACCACTTCTCGCACTCTGCGAGGAATCGCTTGTTGTCGGGATGCTCCTCCATGACTTCGGTGTACGCCACCACCAGCGGCAACTTGCCTGCGTTCTCTGCAATAGCCAACTTGGTTGCCACGGCGCTTGCCGCCCCGCAACTGAACCAGCAAACAATTCGTTTTGTCATTGTTCAATTCCCAATAAGGTCAATGTTTCTTTGAGGAGGTCAGCCTCGTCGTAGCCGTAGTGCTTCTCGAACCCTTTGGTTCCCAGCCCGTGCAAGCCCGTAGAGCCGCGATGATGCTCTGGGCATAGCGGTATGACGGTCATGTGGCTTGAGCGCCCCCAGCCCCCCGCCAATCGCCTTGGATGGTGCAACTCGGCAGGCGTGCCTTGGTAGCCCATCCGCCTGCACACAGCGCATCCCAGTTCAGCCACGGCGCTCATGTGCTTTTTTTCTTTGAGAGTAGTCATCGTTTTTTGTTGGTGAAACCGATTCGGTTTTTAAGTTCGTGACAGGTAAGGCATCGCCACTGCGGTGCGCCTCTGCTGTTCTTGCCTTTGGTCTCCGCTGGACGCAGACGACACACTTGGCAGGTTTTGGGTTTGTCAGTCATTGCATTCCCGCTTGAGTCGCTCATTGCGTGAGCCTGCCTCGAAACCTGCAAGGTAGGCGCGGCGCTCAACCCAATACTGGTCTGGACGGTGGCTGTGTTCCCAGTCGTCGAAGGACTCGACATTGGTTCGCAACGAGACAATCTGACGCTTGCGCCAGCCCTCCGCATCACGGTGTTTTTGCTCTCGCTCGATACGGTCGAACTCTTCGTCTTCTGGTGTTGCTGTCACAACCATCCTCCACATTGAATAAATCATTAAAAAGAAGCCAGCGCCAGCCAGCACATGAGTGTGGGACACCCACCCATCGGTCAAAAGCATGAACCAGCCCAGTCCGTGGATGACGCCCCACTGAAAGATATTAAAACGCATACCTGTTGGCGCAAATAACATCAATGACCGTCTCGGCGGTGTACCCGTTGACATAGCGCTTGCCGTATATCACGCGAGGTCGTAGACCTGCCTCTTGGCAATCCTTGATGGCATCAATTTGCTCATTACGGCTCAGGGGTTGGATGTTCCTGTCCATGATGAGGTTCTGCACCGTGACATGAGGGGCATCCTTGTTGGATGAACACCCGACCAATGCGCCTGCCGCGCAAACCAAAACCAAAATCTTTTTCATAGCGTTGCCTTTCCTTCTGCTCTGTTATTTGCTTGTTCTGTTCGCCAAATTTCGACTCTCAACTCTGCGGCTGTGATGTCCCACTTCAACTTCTCTTCAATCTCGACTGCGGCTTGCAGTCCCTTCAACAACTCAACCATCTCTGGGTGGGCGTATGCCTCGCGCTCCTGCGCACCAATCGCCGTCTCCATGCTTCGCTTCATTAGGATGCCCTTGAGCGACTTGCGGTACTGCTCGATGTAGGTGCGCTCTGCTTTCGCTTTGGCAAACAACGCGGCGTGCTTCAGGATGTAGTCGACCGCTTTGTGCGGGTCTCTGTCTTCACTCATAAAACATTCTCCTTTTTGCGCGGTTGCGCTTGATGACAAGTCCGATGAAAATCACGACGCAAATCCAGAACATAAATCCAGACATAGCCATGAATGTCCAAAAAAAATCTCCGAATGAATTAAACATTTACTCCTCCTTTGGTGGACGACGACACATCCAATAAAAACCACAACACAAAGCGGCAAAGCCCCACGCCGCCATCCCTGACACCATAAAAAACAAACCTGCAATATTCAAAAATGTCTCCATCAATCATCCCCTTTGTTCACGAAGTCTTCGCGTACCTCGACCATTGCTTGCGCCTGCTCGAACGCCTCGTAGGCAACATCTATCTTTGACCTGCCTTTGGTGGGTTTTTGCATCAAGCCCATCAATGCAAACATCGCGTAGATGTCAATCAAGTCTGGTTCGGTTTTCATTTGCGACCCTTCTCTTTCTCTGCAAGGTAGTGCATGACATGGTCGTGCAAGACATCAATCAAAGGTGGTTCCCCTGAGAACAGGAAGTACACCACCACGAGCGAAATAATCCAGTTCATTCAATCCCCTCAATCGTTACTTTGACCATGCCACCAACTTCGTCTGCCCAATAGACGCGCAGGTCTTCAATCAAAGCATCGTCCTGCATGACACCCGCGTGGGTCATAGAGTCAAGAATTGCTTTGAGCAGGTTGTCCAAATCGCGGCGACGACGGTCTGGGCGGAAGGCTTGAATCTCCACCTTCACCGCGTAGTCGATGTGCTTGGCGGCACGCTGAATCAGCACTTGGTCAGCGACAGCCTTGCGGTACTCTCGACCCTTCGCGCTGATGAGAACGCGCCCATTGAAGTTGCGCCAGTAGGTGTTGACCGTGGGAGGCCAAGGTAGTGTTAATTCAATCATTGGCGTTGTGTTGGTATGCGGTTGAGGATGTCATTGGCAAGGGGCGAGTTGAAGTTCTCGTCGTCCTCTTTGCCAGCCAGCTTTGCCTCGTAGGCGTAAGCCATCTCAGCGCAGGCTTGGCGCTCAATCAAGATTGCCTGCTTGGTTGTTTGAATCGCCACCGCCATGATTTCAGCTTTGGCTTGCGCAAGGCGCTCTTCAAACTCTTTTGATGTGAACAACTGTTGCCCAGTACCCTGCGCAAAAAATTGTTTTTGAAAATCTGTCAATTCAACTTTACTCATTTCCATTCTCCATAGTTACCTCGGTTGCCTTTAGCCCATTGCTCTCTAACATCTTTTTCAAGGTTCGATTCGGGGTGAAGTTCGTTCCACCCTTTCTTCCACCGCCCAGTGTCGTCACTGTAGCCACGGAGCCAACGGTATGCACCATCGCGACTTTTAATGCGCATCTTGATGACCTCCCGAACGAGACAACGGTACATATACTCACGCTCTCCAATTGCTTTTTCTTCTTCATTCAAAACCGTCCTCCGTTGTCAAAAGACATCGGCACTGAATCGTGGTACTCGACAAACTGCTGGCTGTCTTTGTGATACCAAAGCGAGTACCAGTCTTCAGCTTCGCCGTTGCGTTGCTTCTCGCACATCAAGAAGGCGTCGGGAATCATGTTGTCCACTGTGCCGTTCTGTGCATCGTGTTCTTTTTTCTTGTTGCGCCACACCATCAAAACATTGTCAACTTGGTCGCTGATGGAGCCTGACCCTTTGATGTCGTTCTTGTTGGGTTTGATTTCTTCGCTCTGCAACTTGCGGATGTGGTGAATCAGGTGGACATGGACATTGTGGTCACGCGCCAGCGATGTCAACTCATCGACAAAAGACTTCTGGGCGTTGTAGTCGTCCTCACCAGACACGCACTTCATCAACGAGTCAATGAAGATGTGTTGCACGCCCAACTCGACCGCGCTGTAGCGTGACACCGCGATGACCTGCTGTGCAGTAACAGTGCCTTGCTGGTCGTACAGCCACAACTCGTTGCCTGCGTAACCTCTCATGCGGTCAAACAGGTGTGTGAGGTAGCGTGTTTTGTCCACATAGCGTGGTGCTTCAATGTTCTCACCTGAGAACTGGCGGAGCATTCGGTACAGCGTGCGCTTAGGCTTCATCTCGAACGATGCAATCATCACTTTCTGCTTTTGCTTGATGAGACCCAAAGCAATCATGCCTGTGACCATCGACTTGCCGCCACCGTTACCGCCAGCGTACAGCGTAACCTCGCCTGCGCGGTACTGAAAACCTTGGTGAGTCTTCGTCCAAGGCATGGTTTGGAAGTTGTTGACCACAGGGGTAGCCAACTCTTCTTCAAGGTCATCCAGAAACTCGTTTGCAACGCGCACCTTCTGGGCAACATCGTTGGCTTTGAGGTACTTCTCAAAATCCACATCGTCAGGACGCACGACACGGATGCGACGAGCCTCGTCCAGTTCCTGCGCCCGCTTTTGTATGTCAGACATTTGCATATCTCATAGCCTCTTCAATTCGCTGTTGTGAAAGTTTCAATCGTTCTCTGTCGCCCTCGCTCAACTTCTTGCCTTGACTCATGTCGTAGGCGCTGATGGCAACCACCAAAGCCTCAAACGAAATGATTCGCATCAGGTCGCTGGCGTAGAACGCTGGCTTCATGCGTGGCTTGCCCTCGACAGGGTATTCACGACGCTTGTTGTCTGGTGGGAACAGGTCGGTCATGTCCATGCCCAAAGCCTGCACCACGCTCAATGTCTCGCAACCAGCGAAGCAGTGAATCAAGACGCGCCCGTCTTCAGCCTCACGGATTGCGAGGGATGGGCCCTTGTCGTTGTGCGCAGGACAGCAAGCAGTCCAAGAGCCATTGCGACCCTTGACCTTGGTCAGCATCCCAAGCATCTTCTCGACTGGTGTCATATCACCCTCCGACCCACGGCTGGCGTGCCTGCATCGTCTTCCCAGCGGCGCTGGTTGATGTAGGTCAGCGGTGCTGGCTCAAAGCCTGATGTCCACTGCTCTGTGACCTTGATTTTGTTGACATGGAGAACAATTGCCTCTGCCACCTCATCAAGACCAGCCTTAGCCCACTTCTTCTGGCATTCAGCCTTGGCGACCTTGCGTTTGGACGATGGCCAAGCATTCCAGAACTCGTCGAATTTCGACGATGTATTTATATTCTTCTTCTGTATCTGTATCTTCTTAGGGTTATCGTTCGCTTTCGATTCGGTTTTCGATTCGGTTTTTGCTGGTCTGCCGCCTCGTTTCCCGAGTTGTCGATTGTTCTCGACTTGATGCTGATACTTAGTCACTTCGACATGACAACGATTGTTGAAATACCCTTCTTCAGTGCGCTCAAAGAACTCATTCAAAACCGATTCGGTTATGTCCAAATCAAGACGAATCTTGCGGGCAACTGACTCGGTGTCGAGAGGAATCATCTTCTCGCTCATGTAGTAAAGGTCAAGCAGGCGTCGGTACGCCAAGTCCTCTGCGTCACTCAAATGCACAGTGTGCGTGAGGTAGTCACCGATGTGAAATTTGTACCATATCATTTCGCTGTCTTTCCAAAGATGTCAGGGCGTAACTCAGCCCTCTTCACTTTCCTACCTGTGTGCAACTCAATGTCGCGTGCCAGTTCTGGGCTAGGTAGTTGTCGCCCGCTGATGACCAGTGAGAACCATGTCTTGCTGATGCCCAACTTGCGGGCTAAGGCAATCTTCGTCCCCCTCGGTTTGTCCGAAAAATACTCTTGTAGTGTCATTGGGTTCCTTTCCTTGGTTAAGTGGATGTTACACTAAAAAAAATTTTGTTGCAATGGTGTTGTATGTCCAACTTAAACATGATACAGTAAAGTCTGTTTAACTTGAAAGCGAACCATGTACAACGAAAGTGAGATGCACCAGCTTATGCTGGAAAGAATGCAAATGCTTGAGGAGGCTCTGAGAAGGGGCATCGCAGGCATTGCTACCGAGGACGATTGGGTACTCATCTGCGCAGAATGCGGGATGCCCAAGAGTTCAATTTTGACTGAAGAAACTAGGAGCGAATGATGGCTTTAATAGCGAAAGAAAGCGGCGGCGGCGGTGGTGAATTTACCCCTGTCCCCCAAGGAATGCACCTCGCACGGTGCTACCGAGTCATTGACTTGGGAACCCAAGAATCAACCTACCTCGGCACGGTTAAAAAACTGCCCAAGGTGATGTTGCAATTCGAGGTACATGGAGAAGACGACGCTGGCAAACCGATTGTCACAGCCAAGGGCGAACCGATGTCCATCAGCAAGAACTTCACGCTCTCGCTGGCTGAGATGGCTACCTTGCGCAAAGACCTGCAAACTTGGCGTGGACGCGAGTTCACACCCGAAGAGTTGCGTGGCTTTGAACTCAAAAATGTGCTGGGCGCGTGGGCGATGATTTCGGTCATCAAGGCGATGGGCAACAACGGCAAAGAGTACACAAACATTGCCGCCATCATGTCTGTGCCGCCTGCAATCAAGAAGGCTGGGATGCCCGAAGGTCACAACGACCTGAAGTTGTTTTCCATTGACGAACCCGATATGGCGCTGTTTGACAGCTTCAGCAACGGTCTGAAGGAGAAAATCCAGAAGTCACCAGAATGGCAGGCACGAGGCGGAACAAGCGCTCCAGCGCCCG
>JACCDQ011232160.1_pt1 | contig 11533 bp, 7 predicted proteins | sample 7446031 | NCBI WGS metagenome assembly JACCDQ01 (sample SAMN15323442, study PRJNA562643) | freshwater metagenome | isolation source: river surface water | place: USA:Blue River Watershed | collected 2017-08-17
CGCTTGTTCGTGAAGCGGCTTGTGTTAAAATATACGTTGACATGCCGTTTTCATCGGCGGCAATTGTGGGTTGTGGCGTGATGACGGGCTATGGTTCGGTTGTGAATGCTGCAAAAGTTCAGGCAGGACGCTCGGTTGTGGTATTAGGCACGGGAGGGGTGGGGCTAAATGTGATTCAAGGAGCAAGAATAGCCGGAGCTGCCAAAATTATTGCCATTGATATAAATCCAAATCGATTGGAAATGGCAAAGGAGTATGGTGCAACTGATATTATTCTTGCAAGTAAAACAGACTTGGGCTTGCTAGAAGCTTCGGCTATTGTGAAAGAAATGACTGGAGGAAGGGGGGCAGATTATGCTTTTGAGTGTACTGCGATTCCTGACTTAGGGGCTGCACCGTTGGCGATGATTCGTAACGCCGGAATGGCCGTTCAGGTGAGTGGCATTGAACAAGAAATTACAATTGATATGAATCTTTTTGAATGGGATAAAGTCTATATAAATCCTCTTTATGGCAAAACTAGGCCTCAGATTGATTTTCCAATTTTACAAAATTTATATGCAAAAGGAGATTTACTTTTGGATAAAATGGTTACTCAAACCTATTCTTTGGATAATCTTTCGGAAGCATTTGCCGACATGCACGCAGGCAAAAATGCCAAAGGAGTCATCGTTTTTTAATGAATATTTGAAATGAGTTTTTTTTATACGACAGAAATTGCTGATTTTCACGGCTTACAAATAATTACTATTAAAAGTAAAGCACTTAGAAAAAGAGCAGATATTACGGTATATAACGGATGTGAAAAAGAGTCTTCGTTGCGTTCTGTACCTTTGGTTATTTTGTTACATGGGGTTTATGGAAGTCATTGGGCATGGTCAGCGAAAGGTATGGCTCATAAAACGCTTCAAACATTAATTTCAAAAGGTGATGTCGCTCCAATGATATTGGCAATGCCTTCCGATGGTCTTTTTGGCGATGGGAGCGGGTATGTTCCGCACAAACAAGAAAACTACGAAAAATGGATTGTAGAGGATGTCATAACTGTGATGAAGGAACAATTTGCTCAAATAGATGATGATTCTCCTATATTTATTGCAGGATTATCTATGGGAGGGTTTGGGGCTCTACGATTAGGAGCAAAATATCCTACAATATTCAAGGGTTTTTCGGGGCTGTCTTCTATTACACATTTCAACCAACTGAGTGAATTTGTAGAGGATTTTGAGGCACTAAAATCAAGTGCGTTAGAAAAAGACGGAGTGATAGATTGGATGATAGCTAATCAAAAAAAGTTGTCGCCTTTTCGATTCGATTGTGGGAACAATGACCCTTTGATTGAATTTAATCGTCAGTTACATCTCGAATTAAATATTCATCAAATTTTGCATATTTACAAAGAGTTTGCAGGAGAACATTCGTGGGAATATTGGTGTGAACATCTCGAAGAAACGTTGTTGTTTTTCAATGAAATACATGCTTCTCTGATTAAAAAATAGCCGAAATGTTAAATTAATTCGGCTATTGCATGAGTTTCTCAATATCAATTACTCTTCATCCAAAGGAAATCTAACCAATGGCTTTTCCAGCATTTGAGTGCTGATTTTTAGGGTGTTCTGCCATTGAGAGATATTAATACTTTCTGTGTGGTGGTGTTCGTCTTGGTATCCTATACTTAAATTGACTGCACAACAGCTATCAGGGTGATTGCACAGGGATACAATGTCTGTATAAGCATTCTTTCCAGCATCAGTGTAGCCTGTTTCGCTCTCTACAAATTCTTTAAACTCTTGACTTACAGGAATAAAATAAAATTTATAATCTGTCCCATGTCGTCTATCAAACTGAATCATGAATGAAGATTTATGGATAATTTTGGCGATATCTGCATTATCGCTCATCAACCATCTTGCCCCCACTTGCCCTTTTTCTTCACCATCAGTGATAAGTAAGTGATGCCCACTATTTCTGAGTAACCAAAGAATGGCACATCCTGCTCTATCATCTGCTCCTAATCCACAATGAGGAGTAATTGATTTGATGATGCCATCTTCTTCTATAAATTCATGTTCTGAGAACTCATGGAATACGGTATCTGCATGTGCGACGAGCGTTGCGGCATCTTTACGGCTCCCTTCTACAAATACAAATTGCTGTTTTGGAGATGCTCCTTTTCGCCATGTGGCATTGGCTAAAGTTGAAAATCGTTCGAGGATTTCTTCTGAGCTGTTGAGCGGATACGAAAGGAATTCTTTGAGAGTGCTTATTTCTTCCATTGCTATATTTTATGTTTTGGAATGTGAATAAAATGATACTGAGTATGAATTAATTTTTCAAAGTTAACCACCGGTATATGTAAAAAAAAATTATTTGTTTTTTTTAGAGCCAGAACTTATTGAGTGGTTATTTTTATCAATTTTAGTGAATTTAGTTTCTGAATAATCGAATAAAAATCGAAAAGTTTTTGGGATAATTAGGCATTCGAAGAGCTGAAAAAGATATTTTTTTGCTGATGTTTTATTCTTTGATAAGTACAAAAATACTATTTTGAAGGTTTAGAAGTATAAAATATTAATTTATCCAAAAAAAATTGATTTAGCCAATAAATTATCTTAATTTTGTTAAAAATTTAGAAAAACAAACTAAATATAGAATTTTCTAAGGATAATTTAACTTATAGAAATAATGTCAACAGAAACAAAAACCTTCATTCCTTACAAGGTAAAAGACATCACATTAGCCGATTGGGGTCGTAAAGAAATCAAATTAGCAGAAGCAGAAATGCCTGGATTGATGGCAATTCGTAAAGAATATGGCCCTTCCAAACCTCTTGCAGGGGCGAGAGTTGCGGGTTGTTTGCACATGACTATTCAAACGGCTGTTTTGATTGAAACGCTTGTCGAATTGGGAGCGGAGGTCACTTGGTCTTCTTGTAATATCTTCTCTACACAAGACCACGCTGCGGCTGCTATTGCTGCTGCCGGTATTCAGGTGTACGCATGGAAAGGGCAAACAGCCGAAGAATTCGATTGGTGTATCGAACAAACCTTACTTTTTGGTGAAGAGCAGAAGCCTTTAAATATGATTTTAGATGATGGTGGAGATTTGACAAACATGGTTTTTGATGTTTATCCTGAATATATTCCGGGTATTAGAGGTTTGTCGGAAGAAACAACGACTGGTGTTCACCGTTTGTATGAGCGTATGAAAAATGGTACGTTGTTCTTGCCAGCTATCAACGTGAATGACTCTGTTACGAAGTCTAAATTTGATAATAAATATGGTTGTAAAGAGTCTTTAGTTGATGCTATCCGTCGTGCAACGGATGTGATGATGGCAGGAAAGGTAGCTGTTGTAGCTGGGTACGGAGATGTTGGCAAAGGTTCTGCTGAGTCGCTTCGTGGAGCTGGATGTCGTGTATTAGTAACAGAAATTGACCCAATTTGTGCTTTACAAGCGGCAATGGATGGCTTTGAGGTAGTGACAATGGATGAGGCAGTTACTCGTGCGAATATCTTTGTTACAGCAACAGGAAACGTAAATATTATTCGTGATCGTCATTTCAAAAATATGAGAGATAAGGCGATTGTATGTAATATCGGGCATTTTGATAATGAAATTGATATGGCTTGGTTGAATAAAAACTATGGCAGTACCAAATCGACCATCAAGCCTCAGGTAGATATGTACGAGCTGGATGGAAAGGAAATCATTGTTTTGGCTGAGGGAAGATTAGTAAACTTGGGATGTGCCATGGGGCACCCATCGTTTGTGATGTCTTGTTCTTTCTCAAACCAGACTTTAGCTCAAATAGAATTATGGAATAATCCTGATAAATATGAGAAAAAGGTATATGTATTGCCTAAGAAATTAGATGAGAAAGTTGCTTCTTTGCACTTAGCTCACGTTGGTGCAACGTTAGACTCCTTAGATGATGACCAAGCTGCTTATATCGGTGTGTCGCAAGAAGGACCTTTCAAAGCTGAAATGTACAGATATTAATCTTAGCTAAGATAAATATATATAGGTTATCCTTTTTTGGATAGCCTATTTTTTTTGACTATCTCCGGAATAGGTGCAGCCTTAATTGTGATAGATTTTTTCCATTGTCTCTTGATTGGTTGTAGCTATTGACAGCCAACGGTCTGAGAGGAGGTATCCTGATAGCACAAAAAAACAAAAGAGGCTACCTTATTGGAGTAACCTCTTTTGTTCAACCGAAAATGATGAGGATTATTTAGCTAATTTAGCTTTCAAATTTTGGTCGATTGCATCCAAAAACTCTTCTGTGTATAAATAATGTTCTCCATGAGATACTTTATTTCCGTGAATACATACAGCTAAATCTTTAGTCATTTTACCTGATTCAACAGTTTCGACACAAACTTGCTCCAATGCTTGGCAGAAATTAATCAACTCTTGGTTTCCGTCTAATTTGCCACGGAATTCCAAACCACGAGTCCATGCAAAAATAGACGCAATCGGGTTTGTAGAAGTAGGTTTTCCTGCTTGGTGATCACGGTAGTGACGAGTCACTGTTCCGTGAGCTGCCTCAGCTTCTAATGTTTGTCCATCTGGAGTAAGCAAAACAGACGTCATCAAACCTAAAGAACCAAATCCTTGAGCAACCGAATCAGATTGAACATCGCCATCATAGTTTTTACAAGCCCAAACAAAAGAACCATTCCATTTCAGAGCAGAAGCAACCATGTCATCAATCAATCGGTGTTCATAGACAATCCCAGCCGCTTCAAATTTTGTTTTATAATCGTTTTGATAAATTTCTTCAAAGATATCCTTGAAACGTCCGTCATATTTCTTCAAAATTGTATTTTTTGTAGATAAATATAAAGGCCATTTTTTATTTAAAGCAACATTAAAACAAGAATGAGCAAAACCACGAATAGATTCGTCTGTATTATACATTCCCATTGCTACACCACCACCTTTATAGTTATAAACTTCAAAATCCTGAACAGACCCATCTTCACCTTCAAACTTCATAGTTAATTTTCCGGGGCCTTTTACTACAAAATCAGTTGCACGGTATTGGTCTCCAAAAGCGTGGCGACCAACAATTATCGGAGAAGTCCAATTAGAAACCAAACGAGGGACATTCTGACAAACGATTGGTTCACGGAAAACCGTTCCGTCCAAGATATTACGAATCGTTCCGTTTGGTGATTTCCACATTTGTTTCAAACTAAACTCCTTTACACGAGCCTCGTCTGGTGTAATAGTTGCACACTTAATTCCAACACCATACTGTCTAATGGCGTTTGCCGAATCAATTGTGACTTGGTCGTTGGTTTCGTCACGATACTCAATTCCTAAATCATAGTACTTAATATCTAAGTCAAGATAAGGAAGAATCAATTTCTCTTTGATAAAACGCCAAATGATACGAGTCATTTCATCGCCATCTAACTCTACTACTGGATTTGCAACTTTAATTTTTTCCATTTTTAAAAAAGCTCCTTACCCCAAAATCGGGAGACAAAATTTACAATGAATATGGTGTCTTGGGGATATAAAAAGGATGGCACAATACTAAAAAAAATATCAAACAATCCTTTACGACATCAAAAAACATTTTACGATACAAAGTTAATTGATTTATATAAAAATTCTAAGATTTGTCTAACAAAAAAAGAGCCTCCAAACGGAAGCTCTTTTTTGACTTAAACCAAAGAAAATTATGAAAATTATATAATCTTTCAATACATTATTTGTTCAATAATTCATCAAAAGTAATCGAAACGTAGTACATAGAACCTACTGCGGCACTTCCGTACGCTTGGATATATGGTTTTCCGCCGATATTTGTTCCACCAATTTTGATAATTGATTTCATTGATGATAATTTATAGCTTACCTGTGCATCTAAATTTGTAATCGCAGGTACTGTCGTGTTCGTGAAGAATGGTACTCCCGTTGTGGTAGGCTGATTGAAACTTGCTTGCCACAAGAAAGCGTCTTGGTATCTCAAATTAATGTTAAATCCAAATTTCTCTCCACTGTTCAGGCGTTTTCCAAAACTTATGTTATAACGATTTTTTGGTGTATTATAGCCTGCATATTGTTGCTCGGGCGATGGAGTAAATCCAAGTAAATTATTTTGAGCATAATTCATCCCAACATTAAATCCTTTCGGAAGAGCATAATTTGCACTGATAGCAAAACCATTGGCTGTGATTTTCTCTTTTGTATTCGATGGTCTTGAATAAGCCAAACGAGTATTTGCACTTGATACACCCGATTCGATTGGCAATCCCGGTGCTGCTGCTGCCGTCGGCACTACAATAGACGTACCGCCAATAAAGTTTGTATATTTACTTGTATAGAAGTATGAATCGATAAATAATTTTTTAGCTATCAAACCTTTATAACCGATTTCATACGATTCAATTTTTTCAGGGACTAATGTCTGAGCTTTGTATTTTGGCAATGTCGCCAAGCCAAACGCTGGTGCGACTTGCTTCACCACACCTGGTACATTTGCTGTCAAAGCTTTTGCCAACTCTGCATTAAAGGCCGTTTGGAAATTAGCCGCTAACGCTGCTGGTAAGTTTGCTTGTACACCTGCTTGAATTCCTGCTTGAGTAGTCGGAAGTGCCAATTGCTCTCCTACTTTTGTCTGAATCAATGTTTGAACGGTTGGAGATTGCATTTGTTGAGCAACCCCTGCCTGAATGGCTGCTGTTGCGGCCTCTGGTGCCAATTGCCCTGCTGCTACTGCTGCATTGACGGCATCTGTTACAGAGCTTGTCACTTGAGCATTGATAGCGGCCGTTACTCCTGCTGTGATTTGAGCCGTCGCTCCCGCTGTAACGGCCTCTGTTACTTTTTGTGTAATAGCCGCTGTCACGCCCGCTGTAATTAATGGAGTTGCCTGAGCTGTTACGGCTGCAGTTGCATAAGTTTGTGCTTTTTGCAAGACATCAGCTGTGATATACTTAGTTGGGTTCAATGTAAAGTCAGTCAAAGTTGCAACTGCTATACCATTCGCTAAATTATATCTTGAATCAAACTCTGGTAATCCACCAATCAAAGTACCTGCTGGGGTACGTAGGTCGATGTATTGATTTTGAGTAGTAGGAATTCTGTAACCAGTTTGGTAAGACAAACGGAAGTTTTGTTGACCGAATGTTGCCACAGCTGAAACACGAGGAGTAAAGAACCCTTTGAAATTTTGACTCTTATCGTATCGTAAAGAAGCTGAAATTTTCAAGTGGTCAGAGAATAAGCTTTTCGACCCTTGTAAAAACGCACCAAATTCATTAATCGGAATAGTTCCGTTACGACCATCTTTCATGTCCGAGAACAATGTTCCATTCGACATCAATTGGTATTGTCTTACGCTAGCACCACCAAGTAAATCCATGAATTTTACTTGATTTTTGAAGTTATAAACACCTTCAGCATGATAAAGATTTGTTTTATCCAAGAATGAACCACCACCATCAACAATGGCTGCATCACGGTATTTGTTCAATAAAGCACTATATTCTGCCGAGCCAGGCTTAGGCATTCCTTGGTCGGCAACGCCACGAGCCGCTAAATGAGCCGCTTCCTCGCTTTGTCCGGCTGCTCTTGCTGCTGCAAAAGCCCCTACATATTGGCCAAACCATGTTGCGTGAGGCTTAATCGAATTAAGCATCGCAACTGCGGCTAATCCAGCTGTATAAGATTGTCCAGAACGCTCTTGTGTGGTATAAGCTCTTAAAGTAAAGTTATCTCCTTTTAGCTCAATTTTTGCTTGAGTCAAATTGAAATTACGTAATGAATAACGTCCCGTACCAGTATAAACCGTCGTACCAAATCCATAGTTTATTTGTCCGATTAACTCTACCTTCTCATTAATACGATAGTGAGCTGCTAAATTTGTTTTGAAGCTTTTGGTATTGTAATCCACCATATCTTTTTCTAAAATACCTGTACGGCTGACGTTGGCATTTGGGATAATATTAATGGCAGCAGATGGTAAAAGTTTGGCAGCAATAAGGCTGTTGGCAACTGATTGCATGTTTGCTTGTACTTCATCTCCGTAAATATTCATACCATCATAATCAGATTTTACACCTGAACCCCTCGAGCCATCTTGTACACCACCCACATTTAGGTTGGTATAGTTGCTTGCTTGCCAATCTTTGGCTGTGATGTAAGCCACATTTGCCTTAAAAGCAAACTTATTGTTTTTAGAAGCTTTTGCAAAACGAAGCGAAAAGTCGGTCATTGGTGTATTGACTACATCTCTATTGCTCGCACTCATCACACCAGTTTTAAGCGTTGCACTTACGCCTTGATATAAAAATGGACTTTTACTATTCATCAAAATCAAGCCGTTGATAGCATTAGGACCATACAAAGCCGAAGCAGCTCCTGGAAGAACCTCAACACTTTCAACATCCAATTCTGGCATACCCACGATGTTATCCACAGGAAAATTTAATCCCGGTGCTTGGTTGTCCATTCCATCTATCATTTGTACGGTACGAGGATTTCCGGTTGCTCCGAATCCACGCATATTGACAGATTTGAACAACAAACCTTGGGTTGTCATATCAATGCCTTTCATTGTCGAAAGAGCATCATAGAAAGAAGGAGAGGCACTTTCACGAATGCTTCGAATGTCCATTTTTTCTACTGTCACAGGAGATTTCATGACACTTTCCTCTACCCTTGAAGCCGCAACGACCACTTCCTGACCAAGAATAGACTGCTCTACTAAAGCAATGTTTAATTTCGAGTTTTCGCCAGTAATATTTACTTCTTGGCTCATATAGCCTACTGAAGAAATGATTACTGAAAAGGGAGGAGGGGTAGAGACACTGAATGAAAACTCCCCTTTGGTGTTTGTAATAGTACCGATTACTTTACCCTTTACCTGAACGCTTACTCCTATAAGTGGTTCTTTGGTATTAGAATCGGTAATTAAGCCTGAAACTTTCGTTTGTGCGAACGCCATTTGTACCAAAAGGACAAGGCATACACTCAATATAGACTTTTTTATGGAAAGTTTATACATAAGATTATTGGTTAGTGTTTAACAAAATGTAATTTTGTGTCAAACATAGAAAAGAAAATAGTAATTTGCAAGGATAGAAGCATATAGTTTGAGAAGATTTTATAAAAATCTTTCAATTTTAACAAAAAATAATTATATATATGAAAGGTACAAAGTTTTTACTATATTTTATGTCATTGTTCTGTTTGTCATCTGTCCTTTATGCTCAAAAATTAATCAGATTAGAAGAGCATTTTGATAGCTCAAAAATTCCAACAGAACCAGATTATAAAGCTCTAAAAAATTGGGCGGCATTGCCTCAAATCAAAGATTTTTCGGATTCTATTCCAAAGCATTTCCGTGCAAAGAGCAGAGGATTTGAGGGAAAGGTCGATGTTTTTTTTATTCACCCGACAACCTTTACACATAAGCCTAAAAATAGCTATCAATGGAATGCTGATGTTGAGGATATTGAGCTTAATTTAAAAACAGACAAGACAACTATTCTCAATCAAGCCTCTGCTTTCAATGGTTCTTGCAATGTATATGCCCCTCGATACAGACAAGCCCATTATTATAGTTTTTTAACCGACAATCCCAACGACAAAGAGGCGGCTTTGGGTGTGGCTTACTCAGATGTTCGCAAAGCTTTTTTATATTATTTAGAGCACTGGAATCAAGGAAAACCAATCATTATTGCGTCTCATAGCCAAGGTACTGTCCATGCCAAGAAATTACTTAAAGAATTTTTTGATGGACAACCTTTACAAAAAAAGTTAATTCAAGCGTATCTGATTGGCATTGCAACCTTGCCCGATACTTTCGAATATATCAAACCAAGTGAAAGTGCCTCGGATTTAGGAAAGTTTGTTTCTTGGAATACCTACGCCAAAAATTATTATCCAGAGTATTATGCCAAAGGGCTGAATAGAGCCGTCTGTACCAATCCACTTACTTGGAAAATCTCCGATGGTTTTGCCCCAAAAGAAGCAAATAAAGGAGGAATCAGTTATGGGTTTAAGTTTGTAAAAAACTTTGCCGATGCCGAAAACCACCAAGGGCTACTATGGATTAACAAGCCTTATGTGGCAGGTAGGGTTTTTCTTAAAAATAAAATTTGGCATTTTGCCGATATAAATCTTTTTTGGATGAATATTCGAGAAAATGTAGCTTTACGTATCGAACACTATTTATCACAACCATCGTTTTAATTTATCAGTAACATTACTGCAAACTTTTATCTTATTTGAAGACTTTAAAAATGAAAGAAGTAATCATGACACCTAATCAGGAAGTTAAAAATAATTATGTAGTTATCATGGCAGGAGGGGTCGGTACTCGTTTCTGGCCTTTCAGTCGAACAACCAATCCCAAACAATTTCATGATGTGCTTGGGGTCGGCAAAACCATGATTCAGCAAACTGTCGAACGATTTGATGGCATTTGTCCGAGGGAAAATATTTATATTGTGACGAGTAAAGAATATTATAATCTTTGCAAAGAACAAATGCCATATCTTAGCGACGACCAAATTTTGCTTGAACCGAATCGTCGAAATACAGCCCCTTGTATTGCTTATGCCTGCTACAAAATCGCAGCTCAAAATCCTAACGCCAATATTGTTGTTGCTCCTGCCGATCATATCATTCTTAAAGAGCAAGAATTTAGAGATAAAATCAATATTGCATTGCATTTTTCTGCAAAAAATGATGTATTGGTTACTTTAGGTATCAAACCTACTCGACCAGATACTGGTTATGGGTACATTCAGTTTACTGACTCAGAAGGAGAAGATATCAAGCGTGTACGAACATTTACAGAAAAACCAAATTTAGATTGGGCGATTCAGTTTGTCGAAAGTGGTGAATTTGTATGGAATGCGGGTATTTTTATTTGGAATGTCAATGCTATCAAAAGTGCATTTGAAATACATATTCCTGAAATGGCAGAAGCTTTTGAAGAAATAAAAGACGCTTTTTATACATCTAAAGAAAAAGATGCCTTAAACAAAGCATATCCTCAATGCAAAAATATTTCTATTGACAATGGGGTCATGGAAAAAGCAGACAATGTATTTGTCGTACTTTCCGATATTGGCTGGTCTGACTTGGGTACATGGAAATCTCTTTATGAAGTATCCGATAAAGATGAAAATCAAAATGTGATTGATGGAGATGCTATTTTATTCGATACCAAAAATTGTATCATCAAAACTCCGCAGGAAAGATTGGTTGTCACCAATGGTCTCGATGGCTTTATTGTGGCAGAATTTGAAAATGTATTGATGATTTGTAGAAAAGAAGATGAGCAAAAAGTCAAAGAGTTTGTTTCGGTAGCTGGAAATAAGGGAAAAGAGTTTGTGTAAGATTAATATAATATGCAAGTATTTATTTGGGGGTGAGAATACCCCCATTTTTGTAAATCATCAATCAATAAAAATGTATAAATTATTAATTTATCTATCGATTCTAACATTCGTTTTCATTTCTTGTGGAGAATCTGTCAGTAAAAAAGAGTATCACTCTC
>JACCDQ010147125.1_pt1 | contig 11527 bp, 7 predicted proteins | sample 7446031 | NCBI WGS metagenome assembly JACCDQ01 (sample SAMN15323442, study PRJNA562643) | freshwater metagenome | isolation source: river surface water | place: USA:Blue River Watershed | collected 2017-08-17
CGCTGCGCGAGCGCCTGCAGCAGCAGCTGCTGGCCCGGCTGCAGGAAGAGCCCGAGCTCGACCGGCGCGGCGCCATCGCGGGCTTCGACCAGCAGTTCGCTACCTTGTGCCGCCAGCTGCTGCCATTCGTCCGGGCGGTATGCGCGGTCTCCGAGCACCAACAAGCGCCGCTGCTGCGCGGCGTCTACTGCTGCAGCGCCGTCCAGCAGGGCCAGCCGGTCGACCCTCTGCTGTCCAGACTGGGCCAGGCCTGCGGCCTCGAACGCCGCTGGCTGCCGTCATCGGCGGGCAGTGGCCGCAGCTATTTCCTGTCCCGGCTGCTGCGGGAACTGGTGTTTGCCGAGCAGCAGCTCGCTGGCCTGGCGCTGGACGGAGAGAAGCGACGCGAGCGCCTGCAGCGCGGGCTGCTGGCCGCGATCGCGGTTGTCAGCGTCGCGCTGCTGGCCGGCTGGGCCATCAGCTACCGGCACAACAGCCGGTATGTGGCGCAGGTCGATCAGGCGGTCGCCGCCGCCCGGTCGATGCTGGCGCAAGCGGCCAGGACACCGGACCTCGCCGTCCTGCTGCCGATGCTCGAAAGCGTGGCCAACATTTCGGCCACGCCGACCCGAGCCTGGGGCGAGCCAGGCGACGGCATCGGGCTGGGCCTGTTCCAGGGCGACAAGCTCGATGCCGCCGCGCGCCAGGCCAGCCAGGCCCTGCTGCGCGAGCTGCTGCTGCCACGGATCAGCCAGCGCATCGACCAGCAGTTGCGCGAGCAAGACGGCAGCGACCCCGAGTTCAGCTACCAAGCGCTCAAGGCCTACCTGATGCTGCACGAGCCAGCGCATCTAGACCCGGCCGCGCTCAAGGCCTGGATCCTGCGCGACTGGGAACACCAACCAGCCGGCCGACTCAAGCTCGCAGGGCGGGCGGCACTGGAGCGCCAGCTCGATGCCCTGTTCGCCGCCGGCCCGCTCAGCCCGCCGATCGCACCGGAACCGGCATTGATCGCGCGCACGCGCAACCGGCTGCTGCAAGAGCCGTTGCCCAGGCGGATCTACAGCCGTCTGCAGCGGGAAGGCATCGGTGCCGGGTTTGCGGGCTTCAGCGTCCTGCACGCCGTCGGGCCCGAGGCGGCGCTGGTGTTTGCACGGCGCAGCGGCAAGCCGCTCGGCGAATTGCTGCCCGGGCTCTACACGCAGGCAGGCTATCGGCAGGGCTTCGACCCCGAGCTCGAGCGCCTCGGCCGGCAACTTGCCACCGAAGCGGACTGGGTGCTGGGCGCTGGCGCCGGCCTGCAGCAGGCCCAGGCCGGGACAATCGCGCAACAGGTGCGCGAGCTCTACCTGACAGACTATGCGCGGACCTGGGAAGCGCTGCTGACCGACCTCGCGCTGCGGCCATCGGCCAACCTGAGCCAGAGCGTGCAGATGGCCCGGCTGCTCTCAAGCCCGGACTCGCCACTGCTCAAGCTGGTCACTGCCATCGTGCACGAGACCACCCTGGCGCCAGCCCCCGTGGCGGCTGCCGACCCGGCCGGCAGCAGGCTGGCCCAGGCCAAGGCGCAACTCGGCCAGCTGTTCGGCCAGGATACTGCATCGGCGGCGCGGCACCGTCCGGATCCGGCAGCGCAACGGCTGGTCGACGACCGCTTTGCCGCGCTGCGCCAGCTCGTCGCAGGCGAGCCGCAGTCGGCACCGATCCAGGCCGTGCTCAAGCGACTCGACGAGCTCTACCTGCAGCTCGCGGCCAGCGAGACAGCGATCCGCGACCGGCTCCCGCCGCCGGCCGGCGACGCGGGCGCACGCCTGCAAGCCGAGAGCGCCAGGCTGCCCGAACCCTTGCGCTCGCTGCTGCCGCAGCTGGCGGCCATGGGAAGCGGGCAGACGCTGAACGCGACAAGGCAGCGGCTGTCGGCCGAGCTCGGCCAGCAGATCGGCGAATTCTGCCGGCTGGCGACCGAGGGCCGCTATCCCTTCCTGCGCAGCAGTTCACGCGACGTGACGCCCGAGGACTTCGCGCGCCTGTTCGCGCCGGGCGGCCTGTTCGACCAGTTCTTCCAGCAGCAGCTGGCGCCCCATGTCGACAGCGCGAGCCGGCCCTGGCGCTTTCGCCCGCAGCAGCAACAGTCCTTCGGCAGCCCGGGCCAGCTGGTGCAGTTCGAGCGCGCGGCCATGATCCGTGACGTCTTCTTTGGTACCGGCATGCTGCGCTTCGACTTCAAGCTGCTCGAGGCCGGGTCCGGCCTCACGCCACTGACAGAGCTGCCGCCACTGGCACTGGAAGTCGACGGCCAGCAACTGGTGTTCGACCCGGAGCAGCCCAGGCGGCAATCGATCCAGTGGCCGGGACCCCGCAGCGGCCTGACAGCCCAGCTCAGGATCGGCAGCGGGGTGATCGCGGCGGAAGGGCCGTGGGCACTGTTCCGGCTGCTGGATCGCGCACAGATCGAACCGCTCGGCGCACCGGAGAAGTTCAAGGCCAGCTTCGAGGCTGGCAGCCAGCGCGCCAGCTTCGAGGTCACTACCGCAAGCGTGCGCAACCCGCTGCGCCTGCGCGAACTGGCTGAATTCCGTTGTCCGCAAGGACTTTGAAAGCGGCAAGGAGGCCCACATGGTGCTGAGATTGATGCCGGTCCAGTACCAGGCCATGGGCCGCGCCAGCTACCTGCAGCGGCTCAGGGAGCTGATACGCCAGCATTTCCCGCAGCATTCAGCCGGGATCGACGACGACCGGATGGACCAGTTGCTCTGGGAGCAGACCCTGCTGGCGCGCCACTACGGGCTGGAGGATGAGCGCTCGGCGGCCCGCTTCGCGCTGACCGCCTTCCTGCTCGGCGAGGGCTTCGATCGCCACGTGCCGGCGCTGGCCCAGATCCTGGGCTCGGACCAGCTCTCGCCCAGCCGCAAGGCGCAGGCACTGGAGGACTTCACGCTGTTGCTGTTCTCGATCCTTGAACGCCAGCGGAGCGCTCCGGAGCAGGAGCTGGCGCCATGACTGATCCAAGCAGCGCCAGGCCCGGCACCCAACTGCCCCGTGACGAACAGACCATCGTGCTGGGAAGTTCGGCTGCCGCGCAGGCCGCTGACAGCCCGCATGATTTCCTGTCGATCGGCACCCGGCTGCACGAATTCGAAATCACCGGACTGATCGGCGAAGGCGGCTTCGGCGTGGTGTATCAGGCCTACGACCATCTGCTGCAGCGCCGCGTCGCGCTGAAGGAATATCTGCCGGCCTCACTGGCGGCGCGTGGCCAGCATCAGTCGGTGGTGCTGCGCTCGCAGCGCCATGCCGACAGCTACGCCAAGGGACTCGAGAGCTTCATCAACGAGGCCAGGCTGCTGGCACGCTTCGACCACCCGGCACTGGTCAAGGTGCACCGCTTCTGGCAAGCGAACGAGACTGCCTACCTCGTGATGCCCTATTACGCGGGCCCGACGCTCAAGGCGGCCATGCAGGCGCGGCCAGCACCGCCCGACGAAAGCTGGATCAGAGACCTGCTGGGGTCGCTGCTCGATGCGCTGGAGCTGCTGCATCAGCAGGACTGTCTGCACCGGGACATCGCGCCCGACAACATCCTGCTGCCTGGCGATCGGCAACCGGTGCTGCTCGACTTCGGTGCCGCGCGGCGCGTGATCGGCGACATGACACAGGCTCTGACCGTCATGCTCAAGCCGGGCTACGCGCCGATCGAACAATTCGCCGAGATGCCCGGCATCCGGCAAGGCCCCTGGACCGATCTCTACGCGCTCGGCGCCGTCCTGCACTGGATGATCACGGGACAGACGCCGCCGCCAGCGGTCGGACGCATGCTGCGGGACCAATACGAGGCACTGACAACCCGGACGACTGGCGGGCGCTATTCCGAGGCGCTGCTGCATGGCATCGACCGCTGCCTGGCGCTCAAGGGCGAGGACCGACCGCAATCGGTCGCGCAGCTGCGCGCGCTGCTGGGCCAGGCAGCGTCGGCCGGGACCAAGGCCGCTCCAGCGCCAGCCGCCATGCCGCCCCAGGAGTCGGCGTCGGACTCGACCAGCCGGTTCGGCTCCGACTGGCGCAAGCACCGCCGCTGGCGCCTCCCGGCGCTAATCCTGGTCGCGGCCGTAGCAGCAGCCGCCACGACCACCATGGCCCCGTCCATCGAACCCGCAACGGCCCCGCTGACCCCGCCCGCGGCTCGCGTCACTGTCGCGATGACAGCACCCGCCATCAGCCTGGAAGCGGCCTGGCAAGCCGTCCTGGCTGCTGCCTCGCCCGATTTCGGACTGAGCGTCTCGGGGCTGCAGAACCCGCTGCAGGCGGGACGCGACAGCCTGAGCCTGGCGCTCGACAGCCGCCGGGACGGCTGGCTCTACCTGCTGCTGTGGGACCGGGCCAACGGGCAGGTCGGCCTGCTGCTGCCCAACGAGCTCGACCCGGCGCCGCAGATCAAGGCCGGCCAGCCGCTGCGCCTGCCACGACCGGGCTGGCAATACCAGGCCGACCTGCCGGCGGGCGGCTGGGAAATCCTGCTGCTGGTGTCGGAATCGCCGCGCAAATTCCCCGATCTGGGCCTGAAAAAGGACGGCATCATGCTCGCTGCCAATCGGGATAAGGTCGAACAGGCGCTCGCCAGTTCCGGCGCCAGCCAGCTGGCCCTGGCCGGCCAACCGGATTGCCAGCCCGGCGCCCCCTGTCCGGCCAGCTATGGCGCCCTGCGCCTGAGCCTGCGGGAAATCGAGGCCCGCTAGCCAAAGCGGCTGATCACGAGTCGCCCGCCCGCCAGTTCCAGCGCCAGCCCCTGGCCAGGCTGCGGCGCCTCGAACAGAAAGCGGCGCAAGGGACCGAACAGGGCCTGCAACTGCGCGGGCTCCAGCTGCGCGGCCACCTGTCCGAGCACGCGCGGGTCGTACCAGCGAAACAGCAGCGGCTCACCGGCAGGCCCGTAGACCAGGCCGAGCTGGCGCAGCTGGCGGCGCAGCGCGGCCAGCTCCATCGCCTCGGGCGCCAGCAGATAGATCCCCCAGTGGCTGCCCCAGCCCGCGAGCAACCAGTCGAGCAGCGGCCCCTGGCGCGGCAGCTCGAGCAGATAAGGGGCCAGCTCGGCCACCCCGGGTTCGAGCTGGCCGGAGAACAGGCAGCTCCAGCACGGGGCCGACGGGCCGGACAGGCCATTGAGGCGCGGCAACAGGCCGGCCACGCCCGCCCCGTCGAGCACGACCCAGGGCCTGCAGCCGGGCTCGGACCAGAGCCGTTGCACCAGAGGATGATCAGGCCTGTGAGCCATGGCTCAATCCGGGCATTTCTCGACGAAGGCACTGGCGCTGCCGCGCGCCAGCCTGAGCGCCTGCGCCTGCCGGGACGCAGCACGCCGCGCACCGGACGGCGGCGGCGACGCCGCAACGGCAGCGTCCGGCGCGGCGACGGTTCTGGGCGGCAGCGGCGGCTCCGGGCTGGCACCCGAGCCATTGCCCGGCGCGCCACCGCCATGCAGGTTGACGCTGGGCCCGGCCAGGGTCACGCCGCCCGGGCCGATCTCGATGAAGCTGGCCCCGACCTTCAGCGTGAGCTGGGCGCCGGCCTCGAGCACCAGCTTGATGCCGGCCTTGAGGTGGATTTCCTGGCCGGCCTCGGCCGCCAGCCGCAGGCCGACCTGTCCCTGCCAGTCCTGCCCGACGCTGAGGGAATAGCTGCCACCAAGCGCGACATTCTGGTCGCCACCGACACGCAGGTGATGGTCGCCACCGCACTGCTCGCGCAGGTCCTGACCGACGGTCAGATGGCTTTCATTGCCGACCGACTCGACCCGGTCGCGGCGGGTCTGCAGCAGCTGGTCGCGCTCGGCGTGCAGGCGCAGCTCCTCCGCGCCGAGCTGGTCCTCGAAGCGGATCTCGTTGTAGTTCGAACCATTGCCGCCCGGGGTCGAGCGCGACCTGATGCCGCTTTGCGTCATGTGCTGGGGCAGCGCATAAGGCGGCAGCTGGTCGGCGTTGTAGACGCTGCCGGTGATCAGCGGCCGGTCCGGATCGCCTTCGAGGAACTCGACTACCACCTCCTGCCCCACGCGCGGGATCGCGACCATGCCCCAGTTCTGGCCGGCCCAGGGATGGGCGACCCGGATCCAGCAGGAACTGTCCGGGTCGCCGCTACCTTGCCGGTCCCAGTGGAAGCGGACCTTGACCCGGCCGTAGCGGTCGGTATGGATCTCGTCACCGGCCGGCCCCGTGACGACGGCCGTCTGCGGCCCCTGGACCCGGGGTCTTGGGGTCAGGGCGGGTGGCCGGTACTCCTGGGCGGCGGGAATGGCCGACAGCTTCAGGCTCAACCAGGCCTCGGTCTTCTCGCCCGGCTCGCGGCCGGCCTCCTGCAGCCGGTATTCGACCGTCGTGACCAGGTAGTCCTGATTCTGGTCGGGCCTGGGATGCGACTGCAGGCGAAAGCGCGCGCCCGGACTCAGCCCGGCGGCATTGCCTTCGCCAGAAAAGGTCTCCTGCTGCGCGCGCAACGCCTCGACCTGGACGCGCGCCAGTCGCTCGCCCTCGGCCCGTTCGCGGTAGTCGCCGGGATAGTCGTAGCGCTCGAGTGCCTGCGCCGGCTCATGTTCGAGCGGACTGGCGGCCTCGCCCTCGACCTGGAGATCGGCGCGCGGCTTCTCGAAATCATGCACGCGCAGCACCTGGCGCGTGGACTGGATCTCGACCGAGCCGATCCAGCTCTGCAGGCCTTCGCGCTGCCAGCCCGACTGGGCATCGGGCTCGAGAAAATCCACCCGCGCATAGCCTGGTACCGGCTGATGCGCCGCCGCACTGTCGGCAATCACCAGCTGCTGCCTTCCGTCCCGGTGCGCGAAGAAGAAATGCATGCCCTCCTGTTCCAGCAGCCGGGCAATGAACTGGTAGTCGGTTTCGCGGTATTGGACGCAATAGGGCCGGGGCAGATAGTTCCCCGTCAGCTCGAAGCGGAAGTCGGCGTAGGGATGGGCGGCAAAGACGGCTTGCAGGATCTGTGCCGTGGTCTGGTCCTGGAAGATGCGGCAATCGCTGCAGCGGGTCAGCATCCAGGTCCAGGGGCGCAAAATCAGCTGATAGCGGTGCAGCCGGCCCCGGGGGGCCAGCAGGGAAAAGCCGGTCGCCAGGCCGTTGAACTCGCGCACACCGCCCGGCGCCAGCTCGACCAGGACCGAGACCGGCTGACCCAGCAGATCAGCAGCCGACAGATCGCCGCGCGGGGACAGCAGAGCAAGCCGGTATTCGCCCTGGCAGGACAGGCCATCAAAGCCGTCGAGCTGCTCGAAGATCAAGGCGTCACCCAGGGTGCTGGCGACCCGGACCCGGCGATCAAAGCGGTCGCTATCCATGCGATCCTCCTCCTGCTGCTGGCGGGTCCCTGTCGCCGGCCTGCGCAGCCGGACCACTCGAAACGGTGTGGGATGGCGCGGCGAGCACCAGATCGCCCGCCGCCAATCTGCTGCGGCGCCGGCCCAGCCAGCTGCTGTAGCCCAGGCGCTGGACGCCATCAAGCACCAGGCGCGGCACGCAGTCGGCGCGCAGCAGCAGGCGCAGATCCCAGTCGTACTCGAGCCCGGCGTAGTTGCGCACCGCCGCCGCCAGCAGCGCCAGGCCGCCGGTTCGTGGCAACAAGTGGCAATAATCCGGCAGCGACAGCGGACCGACCAACAACCTGAACTTGTGCTGGCGGTCCCAGACCCGGCGACCGAGCACGCTGTGCTGGCCCAGCTGGCCGCCGCCGCCCAGGCACAGGCGGTCACGCTCGCGCAGGTCCATCCAGTGGCCGACGAAGGACTCAACGGTCACCGGCAACCCCAGGCAGTCGGACAACAGCCCGGCCAGGCCCTCGGCATGGCGCACCTGGCGGCTCAAGCCGGCCGCATGATGCAGCTTGGCATGGTCGGGCAGCGCGTCGCGCCCGCGCAGGCTGTCCAGGCCCAGCCCACAAAGCGCGCCGACGTAATGCGCGAAGCGGTCCTGCTCGGGACGGTCCAGGCTGACGCAGGGCTGGGCCTGGGCCCAGGCGCGGTAGAACAGGCTCAGGAAACGGTGGTGGATCAGATCGGCAAAGCGCGCCAGGCTCGCGTCGCCCGCGTGCAGCAGGCGGTGGCGCGCGTACTCGCTCAGGTGCAGCGGCAGCGGCCCGTTGGGGCCGAACAGCCCGAGGAAGCGCACGCTGATCCGCGCCGGCACGGCCCCATGACCCGGCACCAGCCGCGCCAGGCTGGCCGGGGCGAAGTCCAACGCCGGCTCCTGGCCCAGACGCACCGGCTCGTCGGCCGGACGACGGGCCTGGCCCAGGCGCGGCAGGTCAGGACTCAGACAGTCGAGCAGGCGCAGGGCCTGGAAATAGTTCCAGCGCCAGGGCGCGACCGAGATCGCCGCGAACAGCGCCTGCAGGCGGTCGGCTTGGACCGGGTGGACCGGACCGCCACCATCGGGCGACTGCTGGCCAGCGCTCACAGTATCGGCCGCGTGCCGCATCGGGGTCTCCAGCGCATGATCTCGCCGCGCGTGAGCGTGCGCAGCACCGTCTCGGTGAAGCTGTTGAGCGAGACATGGCGCGCCAGGAAGCGCTCGAGCAAGCAGCCGAACAGGAAGGCGCTGCCGCCCTCGAAAGCCAGCTCGTCGAGCCCGAGCGTGATCTCGATCCCGCGCCCGAAGCACAGCGGCCCGGGCATCGGCAGGCGCATGACCACGGGCTCGCTGGAGACCGTGCGCAGGCCTTCGACATGGCGGCGCAAGCCGGAGTCGGCCGGGCAGGCATGCAGGCCGAGCAGCTCGCGCAGCGCGGCCGCGCCCTGCTCGGGCCCGCTGTCGAGCAGGGACAGATAGTTGAGCGAAAGCTGGCTGATCAATTTCCAGCCCTCGGCGCCCTGCGCCAGCGCGGCATATGGCGCCGAGGGCCCCTTGACGCAGCGTATGCGCTCGACCGGCGCGGCGACCTCGAGCGCGAAATCGGTCGGCCCGCGGCCCAGCTTCATCAGCATGGGCAGGTCGCGGTTGGTGCAGCGCGCGCGCAGCGAAAGCTGGCGCAGTCCCGGCGGATAAGGCGCCTCGCTCGGATCGACCAGGGACAGGAAGACCTCGCTGCCGACGTAGCCGGTCAGCCGCCGCCCGCGGCGGCGGCTCGCGCTTGACAGCCTCGGCTCGCGCCGCAGCGTGAAATAGGCCTGCGATCGAGGCTCGGTCAGGCGGCTGCTCGAATAGAAGGCCCGGAAATGCTGCTCGGCTCGACCGATGCCGTGGCCGATGACCTCGAGCAGGTCGTAGATCTCGTAGTCGAGCGGCCGGGTCCGGTCGGCCAACAGATGGAACTCCGGCTCGCCCGGCAGCAGCTCGACCCGGTCCAGGCGACGCTCGAACAGGTTGATCGCGGGCACGCAATGCAGCAGGAAATGACGCGCATCGACCTGCCCCTCGAGCTCGGGGGCCGCGCGACCGAACAGCAGCAGCAGTTCGAGCTCGCTGCCTGCCTGGCGGGCCAGCAGCGGCGCCAGGCCCTCGATCTCGAAGAACAGGTAGCGGGCCGGAAAGGAGAAATACTCCTGCAGCAGCCGATGACCGCTGAAAGCGCGCCCCGTCACCGGCAGCAGCGCCTCGTCGTCATCGAAGCCCACCAGCTTGACGCTGCTGGCGGGCAGGGGCTGCCAGCCCTGTTCGCCACGCACCAGCAGGCCCAGGGTCGAAGCCCCGATCAGCTCATGCAGCGGGTGCGCGACCTCCGGCGCGCCGCCCAGGAAGAAGCGCAACTGGTCGAACTTGAGCGCCGACAGCGGCAAACCGGCGCCCGCCTGCAGCTTGAGCCTGACCCCACCCTGGCAACGCGCCGGCCAGGACTGGCCAGCCAGCGCCAGCTCGGGCGCCGAACTGAAATAGCGCGCCTCGCGCAGCTCCAGCGGCCACAGCCGCAGGTCGCAGCCGGTGCGGAACTCGCAGGCCACGGCATCGGCGCCGGCGTCAGCCTGCCGCAGCGCCGACCCGCGCGGCAGCAGATGACCGGCCGCCAGATTGGCATCACCCGGCATCGGCTGGACTTGCGCGACCAGCATCGCCGGCGTCGGTGCCAGGTAATGCGGATAGAGCATCGCGAGCAGCTGCTCGGTGAAGCGCGGGAATTCGGCATCGAGCTTGAGCTGGACCCTGGCCGCGAGAAAAGCCGTGCCCTCGAGCAGGCGCTCGACATGGGGGTCCTGCGCCGGCTCGCTGCCATTGAGCCCGAGGCGCGCGGCGATCTTCGGGAACTCGGCCGCGAATTCGGCGCCGAGCTCGCGCAGATGGCCGAGCTCGCGGTTGTAGTGGTGGAGCAGGCGGCGGTCCATCGGCCCGGACTCCTAGGCCTTGAGCTCGGACAGCGAGACCTGGCCGGTCTCGAGGTCCCACTCGGTGCGCAGCAGCAGTTCGAGGGGCATGGGCTGGGCCCGGATCTGGCCACTGACCCGCAGGCTGACCCGGTTGTGCCCGTCGAGTCCGCGCTCCTGCCACCGGGCCTCGGCCTCGACTTCGAGCGTATCGGCCAGCAGACGGGGCTCGAAACGCAGGATGGCCTCGCGGATCACGCGCTCGAGCGCCTGGAGGTCGAGCGTGGACGAGGTCTGGCCACCCAAGGCGGGCAGGCCGTAGTTCAGCACCGAACGCCTGAGCTCGGGCCAGGCCTCGAGCGATTCGCCAGTGCCCGGCCGGGTCGCATTCATGAGCCAGCCGAGATCCCTCAGCACCGCTGCGCGCAGGCGCGACTGGCCCGCCAGGCCGGACTCTGCCGGCTCGAACTGGCAACCTGGCGCTTCATCGGTCAGGCGGTCGAGCAGGCAGGGCAGCAGCCGGTCGACCGCGCCCGCCATCGACTCCCGGTTGGAATCATCTGCAACCATAGCTTCCTCCCTCTCGTCCAGTACAGGACCAGCGCAGGCCTTTTTACTGCCATCCAGCTTTGATGGTCAAGACAATTTGACCGCAACCGGTTGCGATCGAGCCGCGGCAAGGCTGTCCAGCCCTGGCCAGCCAGCGCATTGAAGGGCAGGCGCGCCGACGGGTGGTCAAGGCCTGCGACAATTCAGCCCATGCCACGGCAGCGCGCCCGGCCTGCCGCAACGATGCGGCGGCGCCAGCCGGCGCGCGACTGCGCACCGCCCCGCCTCACGCCCAGCCATCGATGTCCAACGAAAAAGCACCGCCCCGGATCAATCCCGACCTCGAACAGCACACCCCCATGATGGCGCAATACCTGCGCCTGAAGGCCGACCACCCGAGCACCCTGCTGTTCTACCGCATGGGCGACTTCTACGAGCTGTTCTGGGACGATGCCGAGAAGGCCGCACGCCTGCTCGAGATCACGCTGACCCGACGCGGCCAGTCGGCCGGCGAGCCGGTCGTGATGGCGGGCATTCCCTTCCACTCGCTCGAGACCTACCTCGCGCGCCTGATCAAGCTCGGCGAATCGGTCGCGATCTGCGAGCAGGTCGGCGACCCGGCCACAGCCAAGGGCCCGGTCAAGCGCAAGGTGGTGCGCGTGGTCACGCCCGGCACCCTGACCGACAGCGAACTGCTGAGCGACAAGA
>JACCDQ011592375.1_pt1 | contig 11527 bp, 8 predicted proteins | sample 7446031 | NCBI WGS metagenome assembly JACCDQ01 (sample SAMN15323442, study PRJNA562643) | freshwater metagenome | isolation source: river surface water | place: USA:Blue River Watershed | collected 2017-08-17
CCACTTGATACTGCTTTTACAACCTCAATAATACCGCTCAATCCACCAACTGTATATTTTAAATCTGCTGGAGATGGCATATTGCCCGATTGGTCAACAGGTGCTGTTTCAAATATCTTGCGATATATCTTATCTTTGGCATTTATTTCGCTTAACTTTTCATCAGCATATTTGTATAAAATAGCTTGTTTTTCTCGCTTTGTTAATTGCATAAAATTATCTACTTCATCATACGCTCTATCAATAAAATCAGTAATGTAGGTACTTATAATTGCATCTTGTTTACTCATAAGTTTATTGCCAACCAATAAAGCAATTTGCTCCTCTGTCTTACCACTTGCAGGGTCAAGTTCAAAGGCAGCACGAAGTTTATTCTGCATTTCGATGTCATTCGGGAAACGCTTTTTAATAAACTCTAACTCCATTTCACTCAACACGGCATCGTTCAATGTGCTATCCTTTGCGCTCTTAATTTCATCAACAATAGTTTGTGAACCCAAAACATCGAACGTATTTGGAACGATGCAAACAGGACACATTCTTTGTAAATCAGCATCGGCATAAAGCAAACCATAACGCCATTTGGCAACAAGGAAGCTAATGCGCTCCATCATCAAACCTAAATTGGTTGCAATTGAATAAAAGGTGTTGTTGGTTTCATCCCTATCGTATGCCTTTGCAACACCGCTTTGAGCCGTTGGTGTTGACTCCAAAAACTGCATGTTTACTGCTGCCAACGCACGATAACGCATTTCATTGATGCGCCTATCTTGCAACTCTGCAATCTCTGGTTGCTTTTGAATGTAACCCATTGGTGGGGTTGGTGCAGGTACTTCACCCATTGTTGTTTTAGCAGGTCTTACGCGTAATGTTTCATAAGGTGATAACGGTATTTGACCGCCTTTACACTCGCCATTCGTACATGGCACTTTCTCATTATCCCTGTTTAGCCATCCGTTACCGTTGCAAGTCGGACATTGTTGGTCTTGATATATCCAAACAGTTGAATGAATGTGCTGCGTAATTTCAGCACGCAAATCACTAAACTCAATTGTGGCCACGTTTAACCATGGCAACATTGCACGGAATACTGATTGATATTCGCGGCCTAATTCTTCTTCTTCTTCAACTATGCCACCAATGGTAAAGCCGGGAAACAATCCAAGGTTATGAAAGTATTGCTCAACCATAACCCACTTGTTTGACTTGTAATCACGTTTGTACTTGTTCCACGATACTTTATCAATCGAATAATACACATTGCGGTCATCATCATCTTTGTAAACAATAGCATTGTTTTCGTAACTGTATATGATGCGGTCGGAATTGATTATAAACGCTTGTGGCTTTGTATATTCTGTTTCGCTTACTTCTTCCTCATTCCATACAATTACAACACCATTAACATCAATTACTGCTTGTTTTAACCCTACTTGAAATGCCCAATTGAATAATGATTTTGATGCTGTGAAGTTTTTGGTCAAATAAACATCAAGTTTTTCATCGGCACTTATCTTGCTAAATTCACTTTGGTCAGGGAATTTCAGCATGAAACCATCGGCACGTTGTATCTTGTTCAATGAGTTTAACACACGGTCAAACACCTCGCTAAATACAGGTTGATATGTTTTCTTGCGATATTCCTTTACGATATTGTGTTCGTTTGGCCTATTCTCATCAATAAGTTTGTGAGGATATTCGTTGTCGGAGTAGTATAGAAAATTCTCATACTCTTCGGCTTCAATATGTGGTTTACGTATAATTTCCGATACTATCTCGGCATTGATTATGGCAAATTTTTTGTCCATTAGTAATGTGTTCTATTTGCAACCCATTTTTTTTTAGGTTGCTGCAAAAATTGATATCGCATATTCATTGATTGAATTTGCATAATTTTACATGTTGCTTCTATTTGCATCCCATCTTTTCTTTTGCTGTGCTTTAAAAGTAAATCTCATGTTTAATATCTTGCCATAAATTGTAACTAAAATATCATAAGAATTACGTTGTATATCCGATATTAAATTCCCGCCTATACTTATGCCACAATACCCATCTTCTTTTACCTCTTTAATTCTCTTTTGATACTTTGCATCTTGATTGAACCAATAAATAGGATTATAGCCAACTACATGCGGTTTTGTATTTGTTTCGGCCATGGATATAAATAACGGCAATTCATCTGCAATGCATCCAGCAAAATTAGTAGGTTTAACTTTTAAATTTTCAAAATTATATGCCCATTTTGACATTGCAGGATGACCTTTCTTCCACCATATAAACTCACTGTGTATTTCGTAAACTTCTTTGTTTTCAAGTTGATACTCCTTAATAACCTCATTCATATCTGCCCAAATCGAAAACTTATTGTTTAAACCTTTGTTTTTAATTGCAAAATCAATGTCTTTTAGCTTTTCAATTTCTTCATTAATTGAATTGTTGTTAACCAAAATCACATCGGCATCCATAAACAACGTATAATCATACGGTGTTAATTCATCCATGTGCGCTTTTGCTTTAATATAACACGTTTCATTATCCTTTAACGTGTAGCAATGTGCAGGTATTTCTTTTATTTCTGTAAATAATGCCTTATAATATTCATCCAAACGCGTTATGGTTTCGGTTTGTGTTACCAATGTAATAGGCAACTCACAACCGTTTGCACGTAATGACATAGCAAGGTTTGCGGCCATGCATCCATAATTTTTATGCCCCACTGCTATTATTAATATTCCTGTTGTCATCCGCAGTTTGAATTGAAGTTGTTAAATGGCGTTTCAAAGATAGTAAAATCTGCCGACCAAATAGACACGTTTTGCATTATTTCGGGAAAATTATTGTTGTACTCATCCTCAAATCGGCATTTAATACCGTTTGATAAATCAAAGTTATCCGGCAACAATGTAACCTCATCATGGTTGAGCGCAACAACTATGTTTTGATGCGTTTCCTCGGGTACGTGGTCAACAATGGCCTTGTACTTCTTTGATAACCTTGCCGATAACAACTTACGACTTCCATCACTACGCACATACACGTTTTTATCACTGCTGATAATCGGTTCTTTAAGGTATAATGGCAAGCGGATGTAATTGTTTAAAGGCAATGTAATAGGTGGGAACGGAATAGACACAGTTCGATAAACAAAGCCAAACGCATTCTCATTATTGAAGTATTGCAACCTTGTTGTCAAACATTTGTCTGCAATCTTCTTAAAACATTGATTGCTAACAAAAAAACTTGGCTCGGATATACCACAAGCAAATCCTAATTGAAAACAATCGCCATCGAATAGTCCATCCATTAAATCGGATAAAAGAAACGAAAAGTAAATGTTGTAAATTGGAACACCGTTTTGAGTGCCATTAGTTACAATGTTAGTAAAAACATCGTTAAGTATTATTCCTGTACCGCTTGGTGGTATCTTGTAAACTGTAACGCTGCTAATAACCTCGGTTGATACTACTTGCGTTTGGAATGCAATATCACCAACATCATAAATCGGATAGCAGAAGTCCTTTTGAATACCGCAATCGCTATCGGTTACATACTCGGGTATGCCTGTATTGTTAGATAAATTATAAAATGTTACAAAGCTATTAGGTATGTTTAATATTGATGCCATTATCTTCTCAATAAAAGTTTAAATGATGCCAATCCTGTGTTGGGTTCATGGCTCAATGTTACTATGTTGCCAAGGTATAAGTCATTGCCACAACGGAAACGAATTGCACCATATACGTTTGTTTTTATCGCTTCAAATTGCACCATTGATAACGGTGCTTCAAATGTCGCATAGATTGTTTTCCAAATGGGGTTGATATAACCACTTTGAAACAATGTGCTGTTTATAATGCTATTTTCGAATATTTGTTGGTCTTCAACAGGGCAACTTGTAGTCATTTGACCTGCTGCACGATAGTTTCCTGTGCCACTTGTGAAGTTCAATCTCTCGTTTGCAACGTTTGGTTGCGCCCCTGCTAATGTTCTAAACCACCTCATCAAGTTTCGAACAGGTGTAAGCACAAAGTTCATACGTGTCGATGGCGAATAAACAAACGCTGGGCTTGCATCTATACCTCTATACGCATACAAACTGCCCTCATCAACAAAGGTATTTATTAAGAATATGTCATCATCATACCGCCAATCACTCGTACCTGTGTTGGCTTGGTTTTTTCTGCGTGTCACTTCAATGGTGTAACCTGCCGTAATGATGTCGCTCATCAAGTCAAGTTCCGATGGGTTGCTATTGATATTTCTGCGATACTGCCTCTCGGTGTTCATCTCATCAAGACCGTTGTATTCTTCGGCCTCCCACTTATTGTAACCGATTGTTATCGTGCCATAAACTAAATCTTTTGCAGTTGTAAATGTGGCTTTGTTCAATAGTCCAACATCAACAATGATAGTGCTTTGGTAAAAATCTTCAATGTTTGCAATCGTTAACTCGGTGTCGTTGTTGTTAAACCCCCAACCGATGTTGAATATCTTACGGCATTGGTCAAACATAAACTCATAGTTAGTAAACAACTGCGGAACACTCGGCTCGGTAACGTTGCGGAGCATTGAACCCTTTGTTACTGAATAACGCTCCAAGCAGTCACGCAAATTTGGCTCAACTTCAAGTGTCGGGCAATCGGTCGGTAAGTATGCAGTTGGTAACCATTCAAGTAGGTTTGGAAGATATACGGAGTCGGTTACGGATGTACCGCAAGCACTATTTGCCTCCATATTAAAGTAGTTTACACCACCGCTTGAGTAATCAATTCCAAATATAGTTTGGTCAAGTGCCGATGCAGTTGTTTTGCCGATTGCTATTTTAAAAATATAAACAACATAATCAAATGGTGTAAGGTTGTTAAACGAACCGCTAAATGTTTCATCAAACGCAATGGTTGTTTGTACTCCGTTTGTCAATGCTACACCTGTTGCAACTGATATAGTTCCTAAATCAGTAAATGCACTTGAGTATGGGTTTCTTTGTTGAGCAATAATAGTTAAATTTGTTACCGAACCATTATAGTTTGGTGTGATATTAAAGTTGCCTTTTGCTCGCCAAGTGACATTAATATTGTCAACACAATCGGTTGTTTTTGGTTGGTATAAATATGAAAAGTTAAAATATTCAGCAATGACATCGGGCGTAATTGGAAAACTATACCAATCAATTATACCATCCGATTTATAAAGTATTGCTGGACTAATATTATTAACATTAAACTCACCAAATTCCATTATCGGATTGTTTGGTAAAAGTATAGGTATAACATAATAACGACCGCCTGTTATGCCACTGACATCGAGTGCTAAACCTCCAAAATTATCCCCATTGTCATTGTCACCTTTATTCTGTACGAATATATCCTGCCCCTCAATATTCAATGGGTTGTACCCCATCGGTGCAATCGTTTCGCCATCGAAGTTTTCCGTTGACAATACGTTCACATCTTGCCCCATACGTGACAAGAATATATCTGCACATCGTGTGGTTGTTACTGAACACTTGATAAAGCAGTAATCAAGGCATTGCCGTTCAAGTGTGTTGAAGTCAAACTTGCCTTGAAAGTATGTTGTGTAGCCATCACCATCAGCGCACTCGTATTCAATGAGCAGTTGATAGTTGCCGTTTGCTCCTTGTGCGTTGTACTCTGCCAACAATAAGTCATAAGCAGTATCAACCCACTCAAAGTCCGATGTGTTGATGTTGCTAAATATGCCGTGGTGTGACATATTGCGAGTGAATGAACACGAAATGCCATCCCACCCCACAGGTTCTTCAACAATGGTTGAAATGTTGTTGCTATCGATTAACCTAAATTGCCAAATCATACTTTAATACGCATTTTAGAGTTTCTAAATTCGGTTCGGCTGTGCATCTTCTCAACGTACTTATTAAAGCCGTTTTCATCAATGTTGATGTTCACGTTTGACTTGTTGCGCTCCAACACCTTGCCAAGTTTATCGTAGTCAAGTGATTTTTTGCTGCTACCTTGCGCTGATTGATATTGCGATGCGAGTTCAAACGTGCCGTTTGCAAATGCCGTTAGTATATTGTTTGCAAACGTTGGTTCAACTTCTCTGTTATGGATGGCTGACAATGCAGGATAATAATCACTATTGACCGAAGCAGGAACGACACGCTCACCATGTGATAGGTATGCAAGGTTATTATCGCTGCGACCTGTTCCGGCACCAATTAAAAATTCAGTACCATCGGCAAACTTTGGCGGTTTAGTGTTTGAAATAACTGCTATTTGTGCTGCACCTTGTATACCTGCTGCAATAGCACCCGGTATGCCCGCAGGATAACCCAATGTTGCAAATGATTTAGTTACTGCCAATGCCGTGTTGATGATGGCTTGTGCTAAATCGGCTGCTTTTTGTTGCTCCCACGCTTGCCTTTTAAGTTTGGCTTCTTCCTGTGCGTATCTCTTTTCAATCTGCGCACGTTGCGCTTCGGTTAAGTTTTTATTTGCAAGTTCGTTCTCACGTAAGAGGTTTAGTTGCTCAATCTCGGCATCGAATGTGGCTTGGCGGTTTTGTTGACCTATGGTAAATAACGTGTCTGTTAATACCCTTGCTGCATCTATTGCGGCTGCGGTAACTGCTTCTTGCAATCGTTTTTGCTCCTCTGCTTTCTCTTTTTCTGCTTGAATTTCCTTTTGCCTTGCAATTTCTTTTTCCGACATCATTCTATTGTAATCATCAATCAATACTTGATTAGCATCGTATTGCAACTGCAATTGTTTTTGTAAATTTTGCTCAAAGTCATCTTGTTCGGCTTTGTAAGCATTCATTTTATTCAAACGAATTTCATCATCAAGTTCGTTTAACATTTGCAAACGCTCTGCATTCAATGCCCTCAATCGTTTATTTTCTTCTTCCTCTAACTTTGCTCTTTCTTGTGCTGCCTTTTTTGCATCCTCTGTTAGTTTGTTTGCGCTATCCGCTTGTTTCTTGTCAAATTGAGCATTGAGTAATGCTTTTTCACGCTTCAATTCAATTTCCTTGTTTACAAGTTCGCCTAATTTTGCATAATAATCCTTGTCACCTTTCATCAAATAACCTCTCTGCCTGCTATTTGCATCAAGTTCTTCTTGTATGCCTTTTAATCTTGCATCTAATACTTCCTTATCACTTTTGCCCTGCGCTTGTGCTAAATCGGCTTGAAACTTATAACCATCGGAACGTATCTTACCTATGCGTTGGTAAAGGTCTAACTGCGCCTGCAACTGCTTTTCGGCTCTCTCCATTTCTTCAGTTAAACGTTGTTGTTTGTCCTTGGCGTCATTCATTGACAATGCAAGACCTGCCACGGCAGCAATAACCAACGACAACCCCATCGTAGCTGCTGCCATTGATGTGGTAATGGTAACACCTAACACACGACTGCTGACCGTTGCCAACTTCTGCGCCCCATCTAAAAACAATGTCTTGGCTGCGTTTTCCGATGTGGCTAACGCTGCAATCTCTTGCACACCTGCAAGCAATGCCATAGCTGCTTGTGCTTTCTGTGCTGCTTCGGCCATCTGCTTGTTTTCAGTTCCAAACAAGGCCGTTGCACCTGCGGCAACAGATGCGGCTGCGGCAACACCTTTCATTGCGCCAACAACTGCATCAATTCGCTTCGTGTCGGATGATAACGCTTTGATTTTTTCGTTCACATCACCCAAATGGTCGGTCAACTCTGCGGCTCTTTTGGTCATTTGCTCTAACTCTTTGCCGCTAAAATTACCCGATGCAATCTGCTTTTTAAGGTCACGCAATTCCGCTTTGAGCGACTTTGCCCCTTGCATTGCCTCGGTGCTGCTATTGGTAAATTGTTCCAATTCATTTGCCGCTTTGCCGAGTACATTCTGCGACATCGTTTTCGCCAAATCTTCAACTTCATTCGACAACTTGCCAAACTCGGTAGCGGACTTGTTCACGTTTTGTATGAACTCCTTTTGTTCTTGATTTATTGCGTTAAATTTGGCCGCATCTTCATCGGTTATTTTGCCGAGTAGTTGCAACTGCTTAATCGCAGGTTCAAGACCCGATGTGTCGGCTACAAACTTTATTATTATATTTTCCACTAACGTTTGGTTTGTTGTGGTTTAGGTGGTGTCTTCTTTGCTTCGTTTGCAAAGAAAAAGAAATCGTACAAAGATAATAAATTTATCGGATAATTAGCGGGCAAATATTTTAACACGGTTAGCTTCAATCTTTCTCGGCTTGCAATTCCCTCTCTAATGTTTACAATGAAAGAATATCCTGTTGTATCTTGTCCATCTTTTCTACTATGTTCAAATACATCAGGGAAGTGTCGCCTGATTTCTGCAAAAACGGCACTAATTTCTTTATTGGCATTGACAAAAAAAAACTATCACCAGCATTCTCTTTCCAATTCGCAATCTTTTTCTCATTCATCTTGAAGTCGTAACGTGTCAATGGCTCGTTCTTGTCCACAAATGCTACCGATGCAACCTTGTAAATGATGTCTTTGCTTACGATATAATTGCAACGTTCTTCAAAGCGTGCCTGCAACTTTATAATCTCGTTGAGGTTAATCTTTCGTGGGTCGGATAATAGTTGGTTCATCTTTGCATTGTACGCCTTTAAGTAATCATTTGTGACACCATTCTGCATTTCTTGGTAAAATGTCAACGCTTCCAATCCACGCTCATAAGGTAGATTGTTCTTGTCCACAAACTCAAAGTAATCAATGCCGCCACAATTAAAGGCAAACTCCAATGCGTAATCGGCTTTGTACGTTGGTTTAGATTTCTTGAATATCTTTGATAACATTGTTTACGGTTATTTTTTTGGTTCGTGTATAGTAAATTAGTTGGTCGCTGCCTTTAATGTATGTGCGTTTCTTTTCAGCACCACGACAGCCACAACTTTCGCGCTTAAATTGCCAACCTGCCGCAATTATTCGTTCGTGTGTTCCCATGTTAAATAGAATATCGCTGATAGCAAACCGTTAAGTCCGCATAAAGCAAGTAAGTATAGAATGATATTTAATTCGGGAGTGAAGTATAACCAACCCAATATGCCCCATAATGATGACATGCACGGTGGGCAGTCATACAATGGTTTGCGAATATATCCGCTCCAATCATCATTAACGAATGGTTGCAATAGCATACCGTGTCGTGTCAACACATGAATGCCCATGATTATTAAGCTATTCAGCGCAAGCACATGGAATATTGACATAGTCATCATCTGTTTGAATGTTTGTAAAGTTTATATTGATACCGTTGTATGTCTTATCGCAATGCGTAAACTCAAAAGGTGTGCAGTTGTTGCTGTCTTGAAAAAACTCAAACACCACCTCACCTGTTCCAATATGCCAATAGTTATCATTGCTAATAGTAAAGTCATTAGTGTAGGCATTTAAAACAAGCGGTTGCTGAATTGCTGCGCCCGATTGAAAAGTAAATCGAACAGTCCAATCGTTATCCGATGTGATGCCCGGTATTGAGAAGTTTAGGTCAGTTATGCAACCGCTTACTGATTGCGTGTAGTGTGTTGAACAAATCATTTTTTGATGCCATAAAAATACAAATCTTGTGGGAACGTGGTGCGTGCCTTAAACTTGTATTGCGTGAATATCTTATCAATGTCAACCTCTGCTCTTATATCGGCTTCGGTTAGGTTCTTGTAATAATCAGTTGTGAATGGACTATCCTTTGGCGATGTGCGCTTCGTGCCGTGTTCGGGTCTGCCCTCTGTTGCGCAAGTGAATATAAACATGCCTCCTTTCTTCAATAATCGTATCGCATTGTGTATCGTATCAACCCAATGCTTATCATGTTCAAAGCACTCGGTACTTATCACAACATCAAACTTTGTCTTGCTCTTATACTCATGGCCACTGCAAACAACATCAACATTCGCACCCTCGCCAATATCAATGCCTGTGTAATCGCATTGCTCAAACAGATAACGGTTGTTGCCGTTAATATCAAGTGAGCCGATATCCAACACGGTTACACCATGGAAGTACTCGGGATGAGCAACCTTAACGAGGTTACACCATTCTATTTGTTCAGCGTGTGCCATATCTTGCTATCTTGTTCAGCTATTGCAATAAACTCTGCTTCGCGTGATGTTGTACTCATTTCGGTATTAACCCTTATGCCATTGATGTTGTAACGATTTGGTAGTTTCTTAAACAACCAATCATCACCGTAACTAACACGTAATTCATTTGGTATGGGTGGGTAATCTTCATTGCGCATCAACATTAAGCACCCCCATCCGTGATTACGCGTGTGCGTATGCGTAACCGTTGCATAGTCCAATTCTACTTCTGTATCGTAACATGATGAGCCAATGCCGAATATATCACCGTAATCGGGTTCTAATTCAAACATCTTGGTGGCATTGAAATTGATATCATCGTTGCAAAGCGCGATAAATGGATAGGTAGCAGCGTATACTCCCATATTCCAACTCGGATTAACGTAATTGTTTTGCCCATTGCTTATGATTTTAACCTTTCCACCCTCTGTTATCTGACCGTTGTTGTTGTCAATAATAATCACTTCGCCAACACGACTGCATTGAACAAGGTCGCTAATCAATCGCAGCGTTCGCGTGCTGCGCCATAATGTTGGTATGATTACTGAATACACGATTGCAAATGTATTAATTTTTATTGCATTATGAAACTTTTTAAGAAAACATTGCAGGCATAACGAAAAGTATCAAGCGCATCGGCCTGTTGCGTTGGATCGTTTCGGTCTGTTTTTTTTATCGTGCCATCGGCAAGTACTGATACGTTTTCTAAATCGAATTGCAACCCCTTGGTTCCAATTGGGTCAAGTAACACATTGCCACGTGATAATATCGAATTTACAAGCATCCTGTTTTCATCCAATCGCGGGTTGACAGTTGGTATCATGATTTGATTATTGCCTAACCCTAACTTGTTCTTAATCACAATATAATAGTTGAGGTTATCTTGCACCAATGCGCTTGATGATTTACCACTTGCATCACCGGTAACTTGAAACAAGGCATTGCCATACTTTGACTTAATGACATCGCAAAGTTCATAAATGTCGCTATTGGGTAGCTTTATTGTTTCTTTGACCATTATTGTACTCGGTAAATCAACCTGCAACACGGAGCAACATATTGGGTTACGGTTAAAGTCAAATGATAATATTATCGGTAACTTATAATTCAACTCCACTGGCTTTACGTGCTTCTCTTTATCGTAAGCATACGCCCATAACATTCGGCCAAGTGTAACATCCTCGGCAAGGTACTCGCATCGGAAGTACATCTCATCCATCGTGGCTGCAGCTTGGTCAATCTCGGCTTTGTTCATATGTGGGTTATCGTATGTTGTAAATGTCCACGACTGCCAAATATCAAACGTGTCATCAATATACTTCTTGCTCAACTCCTTAAAGTATGTGTTGCCGAATGCAGGTGTTGAAAGAAACCAACAATCCCCAATGTAATCGGTTAACGTTGCCCTTATCACACCTTGCCATGCTAACTCCAACTTGCTTGCTTTCTC